>JAAUYH010069578.1_pt1 | contig 11037 bp, 5 predicted proteins | sample 7278061 | NCBI WGS metagenome assembly JAAUYH01 (sample SAMN14350203, study PRJNA611818) | marine sediment metagenome | isolation source: surface marine sediment (0.6m) | place: French Polynesia: Moorea | collected 2018-08 | reverse complement strand
AATGACTGACTCTGAATTGAATATCATCAAATTTTCTCAATCAACACTTGCAGTAAGTCATTTTTTGCACAAAATCTGGTGGAATAACTAAATAAATTCGTAGTTCTTGACTTCGTAGTCCCCAAACAATCGAGAGCCGGGCAAAAGATTAACAGTTAAAGTCATAAGCTCGCGAAGGAGCAGTTCATAAATTGGTTTAGAAGTACAGTTTCTGATCGTACTATCTGCTTCGTCGTCTACTAGCAACACAGAAATTTTTGCGCTATGAATTTGACAAATTGGACTTCATTGTTTCAAAATAATAGTAATCAAACTAAGGCTGATCTCATATATGACCGTCAAAACTGCGAATACATTGCATGAGAATATGAACAGACAAGCATATCATTTCAGTGAGAATGAAGCGAAGGAAACAGCCCGGACGGCCATTCATTGCTACTTACTTGTGACTGGGAAGAAATTTTTACAGATCGAGGTGATGCTTCTCGAATAAAAAAACATATTAGCTCTACAATCAATTATGAAGTAGAAAGCAGAAGAAATTGAAACGTTATTCTTGTATAATCATGAAAGAATTGTACAGAATAGTTCTCAAGATTCAAAGTAATGGATCTATTTACACTTGGTTAAAATATGTAAAACAAGGGAAATAATCCCATAACAAGTTGACTGAATTTGAATAAAAAGTGAATATGACTTTTGAACTACAGAAGTACTGGATGGCTTTCATTGATTGTTAATGTTTTGATACTTAGAACAGCGTACAACACTTAGAATGATTGTGAATGATACGTCAGAATTTGTGGCATAATGTGAAAAATGCTTTAAGGGACTGGTGGTAGTGGGCATCGAGTGTCAGCACTTTGCGGGATTTCAATAAAGGAATCGAAGGGAGTTGATTGTCCCTTCAAACCGTTCCGAAACTCTCGAACATCAAATCATTTCTCCGCAGTCTGTGGCGAGCCGGCCGATTCAAATCTCATGCTCTAGAGTAGCTCGGTTAAACTAAAAAGGCTGCTACTGCAAGCTAAAAGAAGAAGCCTCGTAACTATAATGAATAGGATTATCAAACGAAAGCCTTGTCGTTTATAAAACTGCCTCCAAAATGGGTAAAAAACAACGTACCAGTTTTAATCGTAAACGAGCACTAAGAAAATCTATTACCACATTCTTATTGTTCTTCGTCCACGCGAAATAAAGCAGAATATATTTATATTTTCAGAAGTCATTGATAAAATTTAACATTCAGAGCAAGCGATGTATTTGAAAATGTTTTATTAGTGTTCCTACTTTTGACGATGTTTTTCACACACTGTGTGTGCAGCACGATGATGCGATCGAAACATAATCTCTACGGTGTGTGATAAATGACTAGTTGATCAAAGTTTAGTACAAATTTCAAAAATATTTCAAATTCGAAGTTGGTGGTCGAAATGTCGAGTCGTAGTTCGATCCATACATCCCTGATTTTCTGAACTCTTATAACCCATATATCAACGAAAAGATGTATTTATTTATTTGAATCAAATGTTTCTATTCTCTTTGAAATAAAGAAACGATAAAATATACTTGCAAATCATTAGGCGTATAAAATGCTGGCTCTATTTATGGATTTATGTTTTGCATATTTCTTAGTCGGTTTGGATTTTCGAACATTCGTCTACTGAACGTTATTATATGAAGTTCAGATTGGTTGTTATACTGAAGAAACACCATTCATGAGTGATTCGGCCTTCAGAATTCCAGCTGCTCTTGAATTAGATGGATTCATTTCAGAAACAGTCGATCAATATGGAAATAGATTCAATAAACACAATCCATATGTCCTCATTGTTTATATGAAACCGTAATTTCCCCAATTTCCCATCTTGATTATCCTAGTGCACCCATTAAATTTCAAATTTCCAATTCAAAGTATTAAAACATGCTCGTTACTTAAAGCATATGAGTTCATGCAACGTTGTGTTGTATCAATGCTGCGAACTATATGATTTAAGCAGAATAGCCACAAAACTGGCACGGGACTTTTCCAATTGGTTCTTGTTTGATATGTTTAAATTTTCTGAATCTCGAAGCTTGCTATGTGCATCATGTAACATTCAACGGATACTATTTTACCTGGCCACAACTATAAGGTGGATTGTGTTCATTTTGCAGCAGTTAGAATTATATCAATAGGTAAGAATTCAAATCACAAGAAACAATTCCACACAACAATTCCTTGCGATCCCCCCGTTCCATACCTACTCGTAAATAAACCTGACAGCCGCAGAATACGTAATTGATTACTTGGAAATATAACTTTGCACGCTCTGAAAATATGGGAATGGAAATATCATGAAGGCAAAACTATAAATTGATTAATATCTTTACCGATGGACCGGAACGAAGTTATTTTCTGGCTTCCAAGTGTTGAATATTGCGTTTGCAGGTTGAAATTCTAGAGTTGAAGTATATGTGTTGAGAAAAGAGGACAGGAGAGCCAGCATTATTCTGGGTAAGAATTGCAACCTTATGCTTGTAGAAAGTCTTTTTCCTTCGGCGTGAAATTCAGTCCTACATTGAACGGGCGTACTGCAAATTGGAAAGCAGTTCTAAAAATTCAAAATTTTAGACTCTGTTGACACTGAAAATTTTCAAAAAAGCTTGAAAACTATAAAAAAGAAAACTATACTGCATCTGGGAAATAAAAGTATACTATTATTTCGTTCAAATCCTATTGAGTATTTCAAACATTTTGACTGAAAATTTAGATAAAACAGGCAAGGCATCTGATGATTTGACTGGGCGTTCTTCAACAAATCAATGTGCCTTGGTAAGCGCTGGAGATGAAGTGGGTTTTGACAGTGCACAACTAACAATTTTTTGACCCACAAACCTATCTTCACTATGCTCTGCTGGACTCATCCTCGGAAATAAGTCGTTACCTGAAGTTTCGAAGTGCGAAGATCTGGTTAGCACCGCACTTGAAAACAAGATATTTCTTGAGTTTTCATTCCGCTGACATGCTATTTTACTGAAACCAATCTGATAGGTCAATTCGTTTCTGTAGTTGTACAATAATAAGGGCCAAATCGTAGACAGGCAATTTTTCAAATTTTAAACAGAAAAGGGATGAGATCACATAGCGTATCGTGTGAAGCTATTTATTTCTGTGAAGCTTGACGTTTCCTAGGACTTAATTCTGCCTATTATTACTTCGACTGAACTTACTCGCGGAATCTGTCAGTGTTATCGTGGCGAAGGTAGAGACAAAACTGGAGTAGAATCGAAGGGAGAGATAATTTATTTATTAGAATTAAAAATATAAGGAGATTCGAAAATTCACCATCTCCTTTCATCGTGCATGAAGCAGAACGCTTGAAGACTATTTGAGGAGTGCTGCATGACGCTAATATTCCATGGAAGTATATAATAAATCATCAAAGACAATTAGAAGAATTTTATCTTGCATGCTGCATCTAGAATAATTTTGCATTGCATTTCGAGGATATGGGGTCAGACCAGAAGGCAACGCTCCCCTCCTCGGAACGAAGAATAGTATCATTTTTGTCAAATTCAAATCAACGAAATTGGACCAGAAGTAACGAAGGGAAATTGGATTTTGAGCTGATTGAAAAATTTCATCAAAAGATCCGCTTAGTAGGTCTTGATCAGAGTCATGAAGTGGTAGGCAACCTACCGAAGCTTATGTCTATCGAGCTTTTATAGCTGTTTGTCGATTTTTTTCAATCGATTGAGGGCCATTGCGTATTCCATCCGTCTACCATTTGTAGTGAAATCTACAATCGTGCGGGTGAGCTGGTAATATCCTAATAGATGAACCAAACCACAACTCACCAAGAGGTGTGCTAACGACTCGTTCGGATCGGGACTGCCACCGATCCCGGTCCTTCGTGGTAATGAACAACATATTTAATTCAAAAATGGTGCCTACAACGAGACTGGTACGCACGGTAGAAGCAATATCGAAACGAGAAAGCAGAAATATCAAATGAAGATATGAGGTATGTCGACAAATGAATTAGAGCGCCAGAGAGACTTCGGTATTTCTTTCGGAAATCCAGTATTTTGCATCGGCCTAAGAATTTTAAAGCCGCGACTATCGTTCTACGATGCATGTATCATAAAGCTATTTTGAATTTCAAACTTCAATGATTCTTTAGTAGAAATTCCATGGTAATTTGCCTTTTTATTTGTTTTGCTATTTCCTGTAGCAAATATACAAGTTTACGGCCTTCGGCCGGACAGCGCTTCGAACCTAAACTTGAAATTTTGAACAAAATTTAGTTTTTCGTACAATAAATTCGTCCAGTATTAAAAGAATGGAAATTGAAAACAAGATATTTTATTTAACTTAAGTAAAAAAATTACATAATTCAATGAAAAATTCGGATGCATAAACATGCTCTTATTTCTGGAATGTAAAGTTGGTTAGCATTGATTCTAAGATTTCCCGAATTAGAAATGCTACATAATAAAAGAGACACTAAATTTTATGAAATTGAAGAGTTTTCTATTTATAAATCATGAAGTTTAATATAACAATATATTATAATTGGTTTTTTTATCAAAGTATTTAGACAAATATATGAAACAATTATTTTAAAGAAATTTTTCTTTACGAAACAGCTTTCTACTTATCTGCCTGAAATCTCTTAGAGCAACAGAATTTGAACGAAGAGTTTTTTTATTCAATCTAACACCTCACGATACACTACACTTATCGTGGTCCGAGACCATGTACTATCAGCACAACAGATATACAAATTTCTGTGATCTATTATTCGGGAAATAGCAACATAGAGCAGGCCATGAGAAAAGCAACTGTCTGTCGGATCTATACCTAGACTGCCTCTAATAAATTGAACTTTTGACTTATAAGTAGCCATGTCGAACCAGGTTCGAATTGGAAACCGTCTTCTAGTACACCCAGGTATAGGAAAATTTTGGTCGCCATGACGACATTTCAGATGAGGTAAAGCTAGACGTTCGCCTCTAAATGCCCCAATAACGAACGTTTAGTGGGGCAAATTGTCTGTAATTCCTTCGACAACATATCTAGCTCCATTAACATGTCCTTTATTTCGCCGAAGTTTTCGAAGCAACATGACAATGTACCGTTTTTTAAGTACAATCAGTGATGTGGCATCGATGATCCAGCACCTGTGAGCCAATATTTATCATTCCAATGTTCTTCGATGCCCTCGAACATAGAAGACCAAAGCTCGCAGAGAATTCCGATAAGTTCACACAAGAAGATGAAAGCACATCATTGTTGTCTGTCTCTTCGAGTCTACCTTAACCCAGGCGCAATAAGAAATCAGAGTACTCCAAAGTATATAGATCTACCTGAGGATCACTGCGTATTTTATCTAGGCGCATATTCTCTGAGAGGCGCAGAATTCTAAACTATGCGAATAACTCAGATGCTTTGATACAGGCTTGTTCGATTTTGGATCTGGATCCATCCTTGACAACTGGCAGTATTTGGCAGAAATACTCTATAAACAGATTAGCTTTCCCTCCAAAAGGAAGCGATTTTTTTTTCTTATGTCTTATTACATCCGGTAAACTGCTTCTTTAGAATGCTTGTGAGTCATCACGGCTTCATCCACAAAATAAGGTCAGCTTCTCGCAGTTAGCGTGCCAACTGTGATGTAGCAGAAATGTTGCAGGTGCTTTCATGATCACAAGGAATGAGAATATTGGAAGTCGAATGAACTGTCCGACCACCATCAAGAATTGCTGCAGCCACTGCGGACGAAGCCACTGCTATGACTTTCTTGCATCGGAGTCGAAGGAATGCATGAATCGCTCTCTTCAAAATTTTTTTACTTGTTCCAGCTGGAACGTTTAGGAAAAAGGCCTTAGAAGTAGCCGTTAATGCTCCTATTACTGAAGCATTTAGATGTTCTGCTGTCAAATTGGGAAGCACGGTACCTAATACTTCATTTCACACTGACTTTTGATCAGCGGTGAAAATAGGGATTGCGTTATTTTCTTCTACCCGTAACTGCTCCATAACGTCATTCAGAGGTTGATTGCCATTTGGAAAGGGAGTAAGATGTTGACAGAGTTGCAATTCCCATAAGATCCTGGGAATCTTTGACTTGGAGAAGAGCGTATTCCTTTCATCTTCATCTGAACGCAAACGATTCAATGCTGAAGGTTTCCTACGATATCGATGCCGAATGTCCGAAATGAACGAAGACAAATGGTCGGTCCAAAGTTGATAAGGTTTGAAAGCTCACAATGCACTAAAATGAGAGCGAAAAGTTCCGTAAGAGTGTGAAACCTAGATGCGTAGGATTCTCGTAAGTCGTTTAGCCACTCTGCATCGTCAGCTAGAAGACCAAGAGCTGCGTAAGCATCTCGAAATGAAGCTAACTGAACTCCGTTTACTGTTCTCAGCTTTTGGTATGAAGACGATCCTTTCCAATGAACCAAAAGCGTGCGGAAGAAGTACCATTCGCGTTCCCGAGGGCTGACAGTGTACATTCCTCCAATTACAGGATCGACTCTCCTACGAAAGTCATATCACTTTGGAATGCTTCGCGAGGCTTCCATTTAAAGTCACCAAAATTCAAAGCGAAGTACTTTGGGATACCTGGATACTTTACTTGATCCAACCCAATACATTTCTCTGTCATCTGCACATCACTGTTCAGGTCGGAACATGTTGTTAATTTAGGACCTCTTTCTCCACAACTGACGCTGTGGCTTCCTTGTTTCCCGAAGGTAAATGTTTTGTTGACCATCTAGATGGACCTCTAGTCGTACAATTGTCGGCTCGTTTTTTACTATCTCAAAGCCCATGATTCTCTAAGTTGCTTCCGAAGCAGAAATATATCTCGCATCAAGGTATTGGTCAATTTCAATTACGTCTTGGCCATCTTCACTGAACTGAACGCTAAACCGGCAGTGACCTTTGCACACATGCTTGAAGAGATATTTTATGTACCCGACATGAGAAACGTGTACTTCCACATTCGTATGACATTGGAACATTTAAAGAAGCTTTCGGGAGTAAGTAAGAACCAATCTATTATCCACTAGTACTTTTCCCTATTTAGTCTGATCAATCCAGCCTCGCCACCAAATTCAGAACCTTTCCGTTGATACTCGACGCAGTTATCGGTGTTCGTAGATCCAGTTGTTCATCGAAATCGTTTCGGTAACGATTTAGAACACAAACCGTTACCTCCGGGCTTCATACGAACGTCAGTAGGATTTACACTGCAAGGACGGAGGATCATATGGTAAAGAAATTTTCCACGTAAGCTGGGTTCCCTTCTCTACAAATTTCCGCAGAAATGAGCTCGTCGATATTCTCGGGGTTCCATAGAGCGCTCTTGGATGGTTGATCTAGAATGAGTATTACATGACGATGCACTAATACACGCTTCTGAAATTCATTGACTCATGAATGAGCCAGAACTCTACCAAAAGCCAGTTCCTTGATAAGTTTGTGCAAGATTCCTCGCATTTTCTTGTATGAAATACTCTGTTGCACAACTATGGACGATCTTTAGATGTTTGTCCGGGTTCTAGGGATTCCGATATCTCTTTCCAGTATGGTTTACATGTCGTCTTAAAAAAATGTCCGGAAATCCAAGATTGTTTGACTTCGTGATGATATCATGAATTCTCTGCTTCAGCCAACGATCTCCTCCGATAAAGGTCGACAGATATATGGCCTTAGTCCCACTGCGGACCTGTTCAGTTTCATCCAATATTCTTCAAGTGTCTCCAATTGCAGCTCTTAATGAAGTAGTACTATCACGCCTCAGCTGTTGCTGATTATGTCGAAGGTAATAAATTCTTTCAGAACCAAAACCTGCTGAAATAGGCGCCCGCCTAAAAGAATGAGGGGGAAACGATCTTTATGCTTAAAAAAGAACGGCTGATAGTACATCATAGTAGACACTGTTTTCAGTGTATTTGATCCAGTTTGGAGCACTGTAACCCAATGTGCCAACCATCTCGGCCGTCAGGGAATAAAAGGAGGGTAGCACAAAGCATCATACTTTCTGTGAGATACAGAAATTCGCGCTAGAGTTTCGTTCCCAATTGCATTTAAGACCACAGGTCTGCGGAGAATTATATCCTTTCTTTGAATGTAATCGTCGTCTGAGCCTATGACAATTGCGGAAACTTCGTTAGCCGTGGGAGCATTGTAGCTCCACTCATGCTCGAATGATGGCCACTGATTCGCATGTATCACGAAGCAAATAGATTGAGTCGCTTCCAGATCTCTGCACAGCTCACGTAGAGAACAAAAATTTGAACTAAAGAATAGAAGTTTTGGAGCATTTATTCTAGACTTTGTAGAACAGAACTAGAAACTCCAGGAAAGTCTTTCTGCCTGTGATTTGCCTTTTTGGATTCAGTTTCAAGAGAATCATGTGTAAACCGAATAATATCTCAGCGGAGTCCTTTAGAAAGGTTTCACGGACCAATTAAGTGATACAGTCAAACTTGAACATTCAATGTTAGATTGAATGGCGATGTACCTATTGAAGGAGAAATCCAAGTAGATGTCACTGATGCCGTAGCAAGAGCACTATTGTACTTTTAAATATTCTTTTGAAACGATCTCGAATCGGAAGTCGATTCATTTGGCAGACGCTTCAATAGAGATGGAGTATTTGAGAATCTTGGAACAACTTGAGAATCAATCAAACTGTTTGAGCAGCAGTCTGAAAATTTTAGTTTGGCGAGTAATGAATCGTTTGTTCTCTAGCTCAGTAAGTGCAAAGCATCGCACATATCACACTCGATATCCATTTTTCGAAAGGGAAAATGACCAGCTTCCAAAGTGTAAAAGCCTCCACTGCTTCTTGGCCGACCTCGTGGGCGTCCGGAACGATTTGAAGCAGGATAGAGCCTTTCCCTTTCTATTCCATTTTCATGATCAATTCCTTCTCGCCTACGTCGAGCACCAGCTATAGAAAGATTGTAAAGCAAAATAAGGAAGTTCGACCGAACATCCAATAGCTATCACGCGTGGGAACGCATGAGGTGCACCTTGGTGCCGAGAGAGATGGAACTCCACTCAGTAACTCTGGCAAGCGTAATGAACAACCCTTTGGGAAGCGCTATCCACAGCAGAACCAACAGGTTCCGGGCTAGAGTACGATAGTGGGGAAGCTAACTTTATCGAAAATAGAATAGATCATATGTGTACAACTAGAATATAGGTAAACAGAAATAATCTTAACTACAAAGAGGGTAAACACCCAGATGACTATTGTGTCGTGAATACGGCGTACTAAAATGAAGAGAACGTAAAGACGCTACAGCCTATAGGGAATCAGGATACAGGCAGATGAAGGAGCACCGAGCTATTGTACTGGAAAGAGCAGGTGAAATTTCTGCGTATATTTTGAAAAAACTCAAACAGAAGGAAACCTTCGACGAAAATTGAACAAAACAGGATCTCGGAAAGACAGCAGTTGCTTTATGGCGTGCTTGTGAAAGCAAAAGTCAACAGACTGCTCAAGACAGTTTTTAAGACGGAAAAATCTTGCTCTTCAACCTTTAGGATGCGAGTCGTATGCTGGAGATTCGAATTTCGAGTTCTTTAGGCATCGAACGCTTGCAGTTCCCTTCCAACAGCTTCCCATTGGATGCTAGCTCCACTTAGTTTCAGCTGTTAGCTGCTCACAAAGCAGAAAAACTTTCTACTGTCTATGTTGCTAGTCTATCTACTTAAAACTTAATTTCAAAGAATTTAACCCGTAAATTAAAAACTTAGGCAAGAAAACAAGCGCCAAACAAATCAATTTTTTACTTTTATAATAAAAAGGGATGAAAATGGTTATTAAAAGATAATCAAATGCTCTCGGAACACTTAGCGCGATTAAAATAGATACGGAACTGGGGGTACAGCAGTGCCAAACTGTGCATCCCACTGGCCTTCTGGACCTCCGTTTGCTAGTAGTCTGTGGCCTGAGGAAAGATACAATGGCTACTTCCTAGGGACCATGTCCCAATCGACCAATTAGCCAATTCATAAGTCTCATCCTGAAAGTACTTGTGAAGTTCAGACCTCCGTATTTATACGGAATGGAAATCGTTCGAATCCAACTGTTACGATTCACAGAAATGACTATCATTTTTGCAAGCCATAAAAATTAATTACTATTCCCAATTTATTCTCGATCCGTTACAAGAATTTATGGTCCCAAATGTATTAAAAATAGGTTCTGTGATTAGCCAATGATCGACTAGACAAGAAAATAATATGAGAAATAGAGAACCTCATAAAATTTGGATGTTGTTCACTTTAATTCTATTGGATCAAACTCTCACTTCTAGGTCAGTTCTACTCTGCCAATAACCAGAAATATTTAATGTAGCTTCAGGTATGGGCCATAGTTACTGGCCCGATTGTCCAATCATACTGCAATTAAATTTAAAGCCGGGCCAGATTTCCTGCCTCGACTGCTGTACTGATTCCCAAGCAATCTCTAGCACTGAGGGGCTATCTTAACGAGCGTTCTGTGTCCCCGTGCTGCGTCACGTTGTGTCACAAGCTTACACTGAACTGTTGTGTTGCATTAAACAAGAGTTACGGGCTGGCACAGTATAATAATACCTGCACTCACATCCCTGTACAAATGGCTTAGAATTGATAAGAAAACCCTTAAATTGAACGGGAATCGTCATGCCTGGAAGATATATGAAGAATGAATATACTTGAGTATTTCAGCGCGAAATTTACGGAGGATAACGAAAGCAGAATTTTTTCGATGGATTACGATTAGTAAAAGGTCAACATATACTTTCATAGACCTCTGGCCACCAGATGAAACATTCCGACGATTAACTTCTTAACCACGAAAAGAACTTTCCTAATACTGAAAATAATACTCAAAAATTACCTACTACTACTGATGAAACGCAACCAATAGAATACTGTTGAATATTCTTTTTGTGTCTTAAATTGTGTTGTCGGCACAGTTTGCTTTGTTTCATGGAGTGAACATCTAACGACTTACGAAGCAAATTCATTAATAAAATACTAGATTT
>JAAUYH010104650.1_pt1 | contig 11038 bp, 12 predicted proteins | sample 7278061 | NCBI WGS metagenome assembly JAAUYH01 (sample SAMN14350203, study PRJNA611818) | marine sediment metagenome | isolation source: surface marine sediment (0.6m) | place: French Polynesia: Moorea | collected 2018-08 | reverse complement strand
TCGCAGTAGCCTTGTTTTTGTGCTGCGAGCGGTCATTCTGGCACTGCACTACCGTATTGGTGGGCAAGTGCGTGATGCGTACGGCGGACTCGGTGCGATTGACGTGCTGGCCGCCGGCGCCGCTGGCCCGGTACACGTCGATGCGCAAGTCCGAGGGATCGATTTCGATATCGATGTCGTCGTCGACTTCGGGCGACACGAACACCGAAGCGAACGACGTGTGGCGGCGATTTCCGGAGTCGAACGGCGACTTGCGCACCAGGCGGTGCACGCCGGTCTCCGTGCGCAGCCAACCGTAGGCATATTCGCCGACGACGTGAATCGTCGCGCTCTTTATGCCGGCAACTTCGCCGGCCGACGCTTCCATGAGTTCCGCCTTGAATCCGTGCGCTTCGGCCCAGCGCAGGTACATGCGCAGGATCATCTCGGCCCAGTCCTGTGCCTCCGTACCGCCGGCCCCCGACTGGATGTCGACGTAGGCGTTGTTGGCATCCAGGTCGCCCGAAAACATGCGTCGGAATTCGAGACCTGCGATCTTCTGCTCGAATCCCTGCAGGTCGCCGACGATTTCGCCGACGGTGTCGTCGTCGCCTTCCTCGAGCGCCATCTCGAGCAGTTCGCCGGCATCGCCGAGACCGTTGTTCAATTCATCGAGGGAAACGACAATCTGCTCGAGCTGCGCACGTTCCTGCCCCAGCGCCTGGGCGCGCTCGGGTTCGTTCCAGACATCCGGTTGCTCCAGCTCGCGCTGGACCTCGGTCAGGCGTTCGGCCTTGCCTTCGTAGTCAAAGATACCCCCTCAACGCGGCGGTGCGTTCGGCGAGATCGGCTATCGTCTGTTTGATCTGACCCGTTTCCATGTCCGGTACCTGCAGCCCGTCCGGGCCCTGCGAAGACGCGCGATGTTATCACGTTGCGACGCCACTGAGCGCCGCGATTTGTTCGACCACGAGCTGCGGCGATTCGATGCCGCGATACTCGTTGACGTCGAGGCGATACACGAGCTGAACGACACCGCGATACGCCGGCCCCGCCTGGTTGAACGCAATGGCGTCGAGCACGTTGCCGCCCTCGGCCGGCCGCACCCGCAACTTGAGATGGTTCTCCCCGACGGTGCGTTGCTCGACGACGTTGAAATCACCGCACCACAGCGGTTCCGGAAACGCGGAACCCCACGGACCGGCCTCGCGCAGGTCTCGCGCGAAGCCGAGACCCAGTGATGCCGGTGGAAGCGCACCATCGATGACGATCGCGCCGCTGAAGTCGGCGTCCGGGTACAGGCGCTCGAGTTGCGCGGCCACGGCAGCCGCGAACTCTTCGTAACGCGACTCCTCGATGTTGAGCCCCGCCGCCATCGCATGGCCTCCGAACTTCACGATCAACCCGGGCGACGAACTGGATACGGCCTCCAGCAGATCGCGCGCGTGCACGCCGCTGATCGAACGCGCCGAACCCTTGAGGATGCCCTCTGACTCCCGCGCAAACGCGATAACCGGGCGATGACACCGTTCGCGCACGCGCGCGGCAATCAATCCAACGACACCCTGGTGCCACTCGGGCTCGTAGACGCAGACGCATCCGGGCAAGTCCCTGGCCGGCAAGGCATCGACGAACGAAAACGCCTGCTCGCGCATCGACGACTCGATCTCTCGCCGCTGCTTGTTGATTGCATCGAGCAAATCCGCATGGTGCTCAGCCACGGCCGCGTCGTCGGTCAGCAGACATTCGATGCCGACCGACATGTCTTCGAGCCGGCCGGCGGCATTGAGCCGGGGACCGACGACGAATCCAAGGTCCGTGCTGACCGTTCGCGCCGGCTGCCGGTTCGATTGGCCGAGGAGCGCGCGGATGCCCGCCACCGTGTGGCCCGCGCGAATTCTCGCGAGCCCCTGCTGTACGAGCACACGGTTGTTGTGATCGAGCGGCACGACGTCGGCGACCGTGCCGAGAGCAACGAGGTCGAGGTAGCGGGCCGGCACTTTGGCGGCGCCCCGCTGGCCCTCCGACTCCAGCCGCCGACCCAGCGCCGCCAGCAAATAGAACGCGACGCCGACGCCGGCAAGATTGCGGCTGGGGAACGTGCTGCCCTCGAGGTTCGGGTTTACGATCACGGCCGCCTCCGGCAGTGCGTCGGCGGGCAGGTGATGGTCGGTGACGAGCACGGGTATTCCGAGTTCGCTCGCGCGGGCAACACCTGCAAGACTCGAAATGCCATTGTCGACCGTGAGCAGCAGGTCCGGATTGCTCTTCGCGGCTTCGTCGACGATCTCGGGCGACAGGCCGTACCCGTACTCGAAGCGATTCGGTACGAGATAGTCGACTTCGGCAAAGCCGAACTCCCGCAGGCAACGGAGCATCAATGCCGTGCTCGTGGCACCGTCCACATCGAAATCGCCAATGACGACGATGCGGCCCGATCGGTGCTGCAGCAGCAGCTCGACACCCGAATCCACGTTATCGAGCGACCCCACGGGCGCGAGCTTTGCAAGCCCGTAATCGAGCTGCTCGCGGGCTTCCACGCCTCGCATGGCGTAGACGCGAGCGAGCGCGGGATCGATGCCGGGCAACTCGGCCAGAACCTCAGCCGCTGGCGTCCTGCGCATCCGGACGGGCCTCGGCTGCTTCACGGACTCGACTCCAGCAAGCTTGTGTCCCGTCGCCAGAAATACAGTCCGTCGGTACGTCCGAGGTCGGCGCGAATACCGTCGCGCGACAACAGGATGACGTTCGACAGGGCGCCACTTGCCAGCGCTCGAATCATGATCGCGATGCAATGCTCGAGAAACGGTATGTCGTCAACGAGGTCCGGCGCGACGGCGACGAAACCGTTGGCACTTTCCTGCAGGCACGCCTCGATATCGGCAGGCCATTGGTAGGATACCGATGTGCCGCGTTCCCAGTATCCCGCCAGCAGCGGATCGTCGGAGAAAAGTGGCGGCAGAGCGAGCTCGCTGCGCTCGGGCGCGTGGCCGCCACCCCAGATCCAGAGCGAATTCACCGGCGGCAAACCGCGTTCGGCACGCTCGACATTGACGGCGTGATCGTGCAATGCCATTTCCACCTCGCTGATGAGGCGGCGGTACTCGTCGGCGCCGCTGCCCGTGGGCAGCCAGGCGTCCGGCCGATCGCCGTGTATGGCGTACGCCGAGGGCTTTGCCGTCGCGATGCCGGTATCCGCTCGCACGTACCCGTAGGACCCAAGCCGGGCAAAGCCGAGGTCCGAGCCATCGGACAGCACGGTCTGCAGGTGATCGAACAGGCGACGCAGCTCCGACGTCGGCACGCCGCGCCGCCGCAGCGAATACAGGGCGAGATGATCGAGCCGCGGCTCGAGGTAGACGGGATCCGCGGCGGCAATCCATACCGTTGGCTGATCGCCGGTCTGTCCCCACATGCGCAGGGCTGCGAGTCCCTCATCAGGGAACGGCGCGCCGAGGATACGGGTCAAACGCAGCAGCAGTTCGCCCCTGACGGGGTCGACGCCCATGCGCGAACGGGCAAGGCGCTTTTTCAGCGCCGGGCTCTGCAGCCGTCCTGCGGCCATTGGCGGCAGGACGACGATCGCGGTGTCATTGAAGTAAGATCGACTCATCACAGGAAAACAGGGACATTCCTGTTTCTTGCGTCTGGGGGACCGCAAAACACGAATGTCCCCGAATGGTAACGGAAAGCGAACGTGAAATTCACACGAGAACTGGCGACGAGCCTTTCGATTCGGCAGGTGCGCGATGACGGCTTCGTCATCGGAGAGGATCGCTACGAGGGCGCGGTCGCGTTGACCAGCGAACGGATACTCGACGACTGGGCGGAGACTGCGATCGCCGATCTCGGCGAAAATGATTTCGCGCCGTTGCTTACGGGCGACATCGAGGTAATCCTGCTCGGCACGGGCGCAAGCAACATCTTCCCGCCGCGCGACCTGGTGTTCGCCATGGCCCGTCGCGGCGTCGGATTCGAAGTCATGGATACGAAAGCGGCTGCACGGACCTTCAACGTGCTCGCCGGCGAGGGCCGCCGCGTCGCGGCCGTATTGTACCTGTAGCAGCGACTTGCAGTAGCGCCCCTAAAAGATCAGTCCAGGACGAGTTCGCCGGAAATGCCGTGGTCTTCCATCATCGCGCGCAGTGTCTTGAGCGCATCGAGCTGGATCTGCCGGACGCGTTCGCGCGTGACGCCGATTTCTGCCCCGATCTGTTCGAGGGTCTCACGCCGGTAACCGTGCAGGCCGAAGCGGCGTTCGACGACAGCGCGCTGTTTGTCGCTGAGCTCGCATACCCAGTGGTCGACGATCTCGTTGACGGCATCACGTTGCGCACATCGGGGCGGTTCCGCATCGCGCCGGGCAGTCAGCCGGTCGACCGGGCCGCCCTCCTCGTCATTGCTTGCGCGTAGCGTCACCCGGTCATGCAAGGCCATGAGTCGTTCGACGTCTTTGACGTCCCGATCGATTTCGTCGGCGATTTCCGCTGCCGTGGGCGCCCTGTCGATCTTCTGGTATAGGCGCCGCGACGCGCGCAGGCAGCAGTTGATTTCCTTGATAATGTGTATGGGCAGCCTGACTGTGCCCGACTGGTTCATGATCGCGCGTTCGATCGTCTGCCGGATCCACCAGGTCGCGTAGGTCGAAAACCGGAAGCCGCGCTCGGGGTCGAATTTCTTCACGGCATGAATCAGGCCCAGGTTGCCTTCCTCGATGAGATCGAGGAATGGCAGACCCCGGTTGACGTAACGCCGGGCAATTTTCACGACGAGGCGCAGGTTGCTCTCGATCATGCGCTGGCGGGCGGGCTCATCGCCGCGCTGCGCGCGACGCGCCAGGTCTTTTTCCTCGTCGGCGCTCAAGAGGCTCGATGCACCGATTTCATTGAGGTACAGCCGTGTCGGATCGATCGTATGGACTTTCATACACGCTCCTGTCTTCGCTGGCAGCGTGCATCGAATTCAGCTGTAAGTCGGCTTACTTCGCAGGCAGGAATTGTCGCGGATTCACCGGCTTGCCATTGCGCCTGATTTCAAAATGCAGTCGCGGCTTGCGTTCCGGCCCCTCTCCCATCGTCGCGATTCGCTGGCCTTTGCTTATTGCTTGTCCTTCTTTGACCAGCAACGACTTGTTATACCCGTAGGCACTGAGATAGGTGTCGTTGTGTTTAACGATAATAAGCTGGCCGTATCCGATGAGTCCACTGCCGGCATACACGACCCGGCCAGAAGCCGCAGCCCGTATGGGCTGGCCGCTTCTGCCGTCGATCAGGACGCCGGTTCCCGTACCGGGTTTCCCGCCAAATTCGACGTTGATTCGGCCCGCCGTCGGCCACGACCAGGCTGGCGGCGGCTGAGCAGGTATCTTCGGCATCGGCGTGGTGCCGGACGTGCGGCCAGGTGCCCTGGAGCTCGCCGTACCTCCCGGCGGCGGCGTCAGGCGGATCGTCTGTCCGGGGTGTATCAGCGATCCATCGCCGAGCCTGTTCCAGCGCGCCAGTTCGTCGGGGTCCCTGCCATAACGCCAGGCTATCGAGAACAGCGTCTCACCCTTGCGCACAGTGTGCGTTGCGGCCGCCGGCTCGTCCCAGCTCGTCATGGAGCCGCAACCGGCAACGGCAAGCAACGCGAACAGGAGCGGCAGTCGCAGCAGTCGTCCCACCATCAACCACGCATCATCAACCAGGCAATGACGATGACGGTCAGAGCGACCATCGCCCAGCCGATGCGCTCGATGTATTTCAACATCGTTTCCTCGAAGCGCTTTCCGAATGCGTAGACGAGCCCGGCAACGAGGAAGAAACGTGCCCCTCTGCCGATCGCTGACGCGATGATGAAGCCGGGCAGGTTCAGGACCGCAACGCCCGCCGCGATCGTGAACACCTTGTACGGAATCGGACTGAAACCCGCGACGAACACAACCCAGACGCCATAGTCGTCGAACCACTGCCGTGAGGTCAGGTAGGCGTCCCAGTAGTGCGACTCCGACAACCATGGCTCGATTGCCTCGAACATGCCCCAGCCAATCGCATAGCCCGCAACCCCGCCAAGCACCGAAAAAACAGCTGCGACGGCGGCGAATCGCCAGGCCTTGTTGCGATCGGCCATAACCATGGGCGCCAGCATGACGTCAACGGGGATCGGAAAAAACGACGACTCGGAAAAACTCAGCAGCGCCAGGTAGCGCTCCGCATGACGGTGGCGCGACCATCGCATGACCCGCTCATACAGCGGTCCGAACAACTGCATCTCCGTGTGCTCCCCGCCGCCTACTTGCCGGGCACCAGTGGTACGAAGCTGACCGCATCGAGAGTGACCTGCTCGAAGTGATCGTCTTTGCGGTTTACCACGGTCAATTCCTGCCAGCCGGGCTGGCCCACGGGGATGATCATGCGGCCGCCGGGCGCCAGCTGTTCGAGCAGTTTCTCCGGCAGCACGGGCGCCGCCGCCGTGACGATGATGCCGTCGTACGGCGCGTACTTCGGCCAGCCCTGCCAACCGTCACCCGGACGAAATTGCACGTTGTAGATATCCAGGTCCCGCAGCCGCTGCCGGGTCTTTCGCAGCAGCTCGGGGATGCGCTCTACCGTGTAGATCTTCTTTACGAGCGGTGCAAGCACGGCTGTTTGGTAACCGCAGCCCGTGCCGATCTCGAGGACCGTCTCGCCGTCGAAATCGTCGAGCAGTGCCTCGGTCATGCGGGCCACGACGTAGGGCTGGCTGATCGTCTGGCCAAGACCGATCGGCAACGCCGTGTCTTCGTAGGCGCGGCTCGCGAGCGCCTCGTCAACGAAAAGATGACGCGGCACATTGCGTATCTGGTTGAGGACGTCCGTATTGCGAATGCCGTGATCCTTGAGCCGCTGCACAAGCCGGTCGCGCGTCCTCGCGGACGTCATGCCGATTCCCAGCCGGTTCAGACGTCTGTCAGTCATCGGCCAGCCATTCGCCCAGTTTCTCGACAGTTTCGTGACGTGTCAGGTCGATGCGCAACGGTGTAACCGCGACTGCGCCCTCAGCGACCGCATGGAAGTCGGTACCCGGACCGGAATCCGCACCGCTACCAGCCGGGCCCACCCAGTAAATCGTGCGGCCGTGCGGGTCCTTCATCCTGATGATTGGCTCGGACTTGTGGCGAAACCCGAGACGCGTTGCGCGTATGCCCTGCAATTCCTCGTACGGACGGTCCGGGACGTTGACGTTGAGTACGACGTCGGACTCGAGCGCTGCGCGATCAATCTTCGAGACGAGTTCGCGCGCAACGCGCGCCGCGCTATTGAAATGCGTGAGTTTGTGTCCGACCAGCGACACGGCGATCGTCGGCAGACCCAGGAAGCGCCCTTCCATTGCCGCGGCCACGGTGCCGGAGTAAATCGTGTCGTCGCCGAGGTTGGCGCCATGGTTGATCCCCGAAACGACAAGGTCCGGCTCGACGTCGAGCAGGCCGGTGATCGCGAGGTGCACGCAATCAGAAGGCGTGCCGTCGACCGTATAGCGGTTCTCACCGACCTTTTTTACGCTGAGCGGCAGGTGTACCGTCAATGAATTGCTGGCGGCCGAGCGGTTTCGATCGGGGGCGACGACCACGACATCGGCAACTTTTTCGAGTTCGGCGGTCAGAACGTTGATACCCGTGGCGAGGTATCCGTCGTCGTTGCTAACGAGTATTTTCATTGGATTGGAATATACTCAATTCACAAAGATTTCGCGCTATGAGCCAGGACGATTCCGACATATTTCGGCGCGCCATGACCGGCGCAAAACCGCTCCCGAGCGAGGAGCGCGTTTCCCCGTTCAAGAGAAAGCCGAAACCACGCGCACACTTTTCGCGCGCGGATGAGCGCGCGGCGCTCGAGGAGAGCCTGCGGGCGGATATCGACGACCTCGAGAACGACAACGCCGATTACCTGCACTTTCACAGGCCATCGGTCGGCCGTCGCATGATGCGCCGGCTCGCGCGCGGCCACTATGCGGTGCAGGGTGAAATCGACCTTCACGGGATGACGCAAGACGAAGCGCGCGAGCGCCTGCGCGACTTCATCGACCGGACATCGGCATCGGGCAAGACCTGCGTTCGTGTCGTTCACGGCAAGGGGCTCGGCTCGGGCCTGCGCGGACCCGTGCTCAAGAAGAGCGTCAACCGCTGGCTCAGACGCTGGAACTCCGTGCTTGCCTTCGTCTCTGCGCCGCAGGTGGACGGGGGCACGGGGGCCGTTTATGTGCTGCTGCGAAAGAGCTGATCGATAACGGTCGTCGCATAGCCGCCTTTGGCCAGCTCGAATTCCAGCGTCAGCGCCGAATCCCTGAGCGACCACTCCAGACCCCGCACGGCGAGGCGCAGGGCGCGGCTGGCAGCATCGACGCCGCCAGCCTCCAATGCCTTTGCAAGTGATTCATGCCGGGCGGCGGCATGCCGCTCGAGTTCGGCGAGTGTCCCGCCTGTGAGCGGCGCGTCATGGCCCCAGAGCGTGCCGGTCGGATGGATGTCGAAATCATCGCAGCGCCGCTGCAGTTCGTCGTCGGCACGCTCAACCGAAAAAACACTGCCGCTGCCGTCGAGATTCGCCCTCTCGCCATCAACGATCCGGTTCCAACTGGCGTCGGCGACACGCCGGTCGAGAATTGCGTTGAAGATAGCTGCGCGAGCTGCGGAAATTGCAATGCCGCGCTTTTGCCGCGGCAATCGGGCGCCGTTGCACCAGTCTTCTGCCAGCTGCAGATTGGCACCGTCATGCCCGAAGCGCTGCTCGCCGAAGTAGTTCGGAACGCCCGTCCTGCGCACCAGCAGCAGGCGGTCGTCGAGCTCCCGCCTGGCAACGCCCGTCCCGTGCATATGCACGACGATACGAAAGCGATTGCCTCGGTGCGCGCCGCGTCGCAGCTTGCGGCGCTGGCGCCGGCATTCGAGTACGCGGACCCCTTCGATGGCCGCGGAGCCCCAGTCGAGATCGCGGGGCGCACGCACGCTGAACCATTGCCAAGTCCGGGCGTGGCGGTCCTTGAGGCCGGCGTAGCCGACGTCACGACTGCCGACGCCCGCGAACCGCGCAAGTTGGCGCGCGACCCACTCGGTATTGGCACCCGTCTTCTCGACCCACAGCCACGCGTGCTCACCGTCGTCATCGAAGGACGGCTGCAGCAATTCCGTGACCTGGAACTCGTCGGGTGTGCGCTTAATTTCCGCGTTTCGGGGCGGCAACGGGAACCACCTGGTAGAACGTTTCGCTGGCGCCGATCAGCCCGAGATCGGTGCGAGCGCGCTCCTCGGCGGCTTCCCGCCCTTCCTTGAGATTGACGACCTCGGCGTCGAGGGCGGCATTGCGTGCCTTGAGCCCGGCATTTTCCGCGCGCTGCTCGGCAACGGCGGCTTTGAGCCGCATGGTTTTGCGATGGCCGTCGTCAGCCAGCCACAGCCGGCCCTGCAGCAGCAGGGCCAGTCCGGCCAAAATCACGAGCAACCAACGCGTTGCAGACAAGGCTGTTCCCCAACATCGTGCTACGGCGCTTCTACCGAAAACGCCTCCCGACCGGCGTAACCCGCCTGGTCCCCAAGCTCCTCTTCGATGCGCAGCAGCTGGTTGTACTTCGCAATGCGATCAGAACGGGACAGCGAACCCGTCTTGATCTGTGTCGCCTGCGTACCAACGGCGATGTCGGCGATCGTGCTGTCCGAGGTCTCTCCCGAACGGTGCGATATCACGGCAGTGAAGTCCGCCTCAATCGCCATAGTAATTGCATCAAGAGTTTCCGATAAGGTACCGATTTGGTTGGGTTTTATCAATATCGAATTGGCAATGTTCTCGCGAATGCCGCGATCGAGGATTCTGGTGTTCGTGACGAACAGGTCGTCGCCGACAAGCTGGACCTTGTCGCCGATTGTCTCTGTCAGGAGCTTCCAGCCAGCCCAGTCGCTCTCGTCCATGCCGTCCTCGATGGTCACGATCGGGTAGCCGGCGGCCAGGCTGGCGAGAAAATCCGTGAATCCGGCCGCATCGAACGTCCGGCCTTCGGACTCGAGGTTGTAGACGCCGTCCGAATAGAATTCCGAGCTGGCGACGTCGAGGCCGAGCAGGATCTCACTGCCCGGTTTGAAGCCGGCCTTGTCGATCGCCGTCATGATCGTGTCCAGCGCAGCCTTGTTGGACGGCAGGTCGGGGGCGAACCCGCCCTCGTCACCGACGGCCGTATTGAGGCCCTTGCCGCTCAGCACGGACTTCAGTGCGTGGAAAATCTCGGCACCGTAACGCAGGGCTTCGGCGAAATTGGGTGCACCGACCGGCAGGATCATGAACTCCTGGATGTCGACGCTGTTGTCCGCATGCGCGCCGCCGTTGATGATATTCATCATCGGTACGGGCATGTTGGTGCTCGGCCCGAGGTGACGGAACAGCGAAACACCTTTCGACGCGGCCTCGGCCTTGGCGGCGGCGAGCGAAATAGCCAGCAACGCGTTTGCGCCCAGGCGGCCTTTGTTCTCGCTGCCGTCGAGGTCGAGCATGCACTGGTCGAGCGCGCGCTGGTTCTCGAACTCGGTTGCGAGCATCGCGTCGCGCAAGACGCCGTTGACGTTGGCCACGGCTTTGCTGACGCCTTTGCCGAGGTAACGCGCCTTGTCCCCGTCGCGCAGCTCGACGGCCTCACGCGTGCCGGTCGAGGCACCCGACGGTACGCCGGCGCGCGCTGTCGTGCCATCGGCCAGGGTGACGTCCGCTTCCACGGTCGGGTTGCCACGAGAGTCCAGAATCTCGCGACCAGTTACGTCGGTGATCTTGATCATGATGTCTCTTGATTGGGTAAGGAATTAAAGGCCGAGCTTGTGCTCGAGGTAGTCGACCCGTTTCGCCGCGCGATCGATCGATACCAGAGTTTCAAGCAATTCGCCCATATTGTCGAGCGGCATCGCATTGGGCCCGTCGCTCAGTGCCTCGGCAGGGTTCGGATGCGTTTCCATGAACAGCCCCGCGACGCCGACTGAAGCGGCCGCACGCGCCAGCACCGGGATGAACTCGCGCTGTCCGCCCGACGCGGAGCCCTGGCCACCCGGGAGCTGCACCGAGTG
>JAAUYH010046833.1_pt1 | contig 11040 bp, 8 predicted proteins | sample 7278061 | NCBI WGS metagenome assembly JAAUYH01 (sample SAMN14350203, study PRJNA611818) | marine sediment metagenome | isolation source: surface marine sediment (0.6m) | place: French Polynesia: Moorea | collected 2018-08 | reverse complement strand
TGTAAGACTTATAGAGTATTATCCAATCTGGATGACAGCGACATCTGCGCCTATTTTTTAAACTACACAGTTTAGTTTGCACTTTATCTTAGCTTTCTTAACACTACCCCTAGTTGAGGGGAAAGTAGAGGGGATAAAAATATCAGGGAGTCCTCGGCTGAAAAGATATATCAAGGCAAGACTGAACAAGGCAGTTTCACCAGCTTTAAATCAAGAGCGACTGATAAGAGCGTTACAACTTTTGCAGCTAGATCCGTTGATAAACAAAGTATCAGCAGAATTGGGTGAAGGTTCTGGATTGGGGAAATCTTTCTTGAATGTGGAAGTCAAGGGTAATCAACCAATAGTTTTTGATGTGGGAGGAGACAATTGGCGTTCACCAACAATAGGTAGATTCCAAAGAGGATTGGGGATAACACATGGGAATCTACTTGGCTTAGGGGATAAGCTGGGGTTTAAGTATAGGAACACTGACGGTAGCGACATTTACTCTGGATTTTACTCTGTTCCGGTTAACAGCAGAAATGGAAGAATAGAACTTTCTTATACAGACATTTCAAGTAGAATTGTTGAGCGGCCTTTTAGTAGATACGATATTTTAGGGGATGCTCGGGCTTACGGCTTAAGTTTCAGACAGCCATTATTTCAAAAAATAAATGAAAATTCAGTATCGGAATTAGCCTTGGGCATAGGTGCCTCAAGACAAGAGAATAAAAGTTCTTTACTGGGTGAACCCTACCCGTTGTCACGAGGTGCGGACGAAAACGGACGCACCAAAATATCTGCACTGAGATTCTTTCAGGATTGGACAAGAAGGGGAGAACGGGAAGCTATTTCTTTGCGATCGCAATTCGGTCTAGGTCTAGGAGCATTTGATGCAACGATCAATGAAAACAATGAACCAGATAGTAGATTCTTTAGTTGGCTAGGACAGGGAGCTTGGCGAACTCAATTAGGTTCAGACAGTTCATTGGTAATAAAGGGAGCTTTGCAGATAGCCGATAGACCAATAGTAGCTTTGGAAAGATTTGGTGTTGGGGGAGCAACAAGTGTACGAGGATATCGGCAGGATACCTTCTTTACAGATAATGGGTTGTTTTTATCTGGAGAATTGCGTATGCCTGTTTTAAAAGTAAAAAGATCAAAATTTTATGTGATTCCCTTTGTAGATTTTGGTGCGGGTTGGAATAACGATTCAGTTAAATCTGTGGAGGTTTCCCAAAAACAAGAAGGAATATTAGCGTCTTTAGGGTTGGGTCTTGAGTGGGATTTGAGCAACAAATTTAATGCTCGAGTCGATTGGGGGGTTCCGTTAATTTCAGTTGACAATTCAAGTTCAGGTTCATGGAAAGAAAAAGGACTATATTTTTCGGTTCGCTACAAACCTTTTTAAAATTTTTGCTACATGCAGGAATATCCTTACTATTTGTAGTTTCGTATCATGTGACTTTGTTATCTGCTTCAACAGAAAATTATCATGGGAAAAGATTAAATCAGCTGGGTCATGAGCAGTTGCAGAAAGGAGAAGCGCAAAAAGCTTTAAAAACTTGGGAGCAAGCTTATGAAATTTATAGGGGATTAAATAACTCAGAAGGAGTAAGTGGAACTTTAATTAATCAAAGCTTGGCACTGCAAGCTCTAGGGTCGTATTCCCGTGCTTGTAGGACTATTAATGAGGCTTTAAAATTAGAGAAACAAAATTGGGTATGCAATAGCAGAAATAATATTAATTCACAAAGTAAAAAGAAATTAATTACTGCATTAGAAGGAATCCCGCAGGGTAAGATTCAAATTATAGGGCTGGAGAATCTAGGGGATATACTAAATCAAATTGGCAAAGTAGAAGCATCTGAAATAGTTCTAGAAAAAACTTTGTCAATGACAAAAAAAAATAAGAACTTTTCAACAGATAATATTCTCTTGAAGCTAGGTAATGGGAAAAGTATTTCTTATAAAAAAGAATTAAGTAAATATAAAGTAACAGATGATCCTTTAGATAAGCAAAAAGCATTAGAACTAGCAAAAATAAACTTTAAAAGTGCTTTAAGCTTTTACCAGCAATCTATTAATATTAGCAATGATTCAAACATTAAAGCCTTAGCACAGTTAAATGAGTTAGATCTATTATTAAACTCTGATTTCAAAATACCAGAAAGAAAATTAAAGATAGAGAATTCAGTAAATCAATTATTAAGAGCCAATTTTAAAGGGTTGCCAGTAATTGAATTAATTTATAGTCAAATCAGATTTTCAAAATACTTGATTAAAATTGCTTCAGATGAGAAGTTAAATTATATAATTTCTGATTCAGAATTATCGATAGCTGTTTCTAGTGGGTTATCTGCTTTAAATGAAGCAAATAAAACAGATGATAAAATGATAAAATCCCTGGTATTTGGGAATTTAGCTAAAACTTATAATTATTTAGGTAAATTTGAAGAATCGAAAAAATTTCTAGAACAAGCTTTAAGCTTAGCAGAATCTATTCAAGCATGGGATATAAGCTACGAATGGGAACAAGAATTAGGTCGTATTTATGAAGAAGCAGGGAATCCTGAGCAAGCTAAACATTATTATGATTTTGCCATAAAAAGTATAGAAAAAATTGAGAGTAATTATGATACGTTAAGTGATTCAGAAGTAAGGCTTTATTTCAAAGAAAGAATAGAACCTGTATATCAAGAATACTTGGAGATACTATTATCTGACACTCAACCAGATTTTGTAAAAATAATTAAAGTAAGAGAGAGCTTACAGTTAAATGAAATAAAGAATTTTTTACGATGTAATTTTTTACTTTTAATTCCTGAGGATAAAATACAACCAGATTCAAAAGATATAAAACCCACTATTTATATCTTTCAATTAAAAAACAAAATAGAAGTTATTGTTAAGACATCATCAGGATTATTTTTTAAGAATGAAATAAATAATCCAGAAGAAGTTATTTCTTCTGGTGATAATTTAATGAAATCCTTACAATCACCATACTTTTTTAAGATTTCAGAAGCGGAATTCTTGTATGACTCTCAAAAACTTTATAAATTGTTGATAAAACCGATAGAAAAATATTTACCAAATAAAGGGGATTTATCATTCGTAACAGATAGCTACTTTCAGAAGATACCCTTCTCAAGCTTGAATAATGGGGAAAAATATTTACTGGAAGATTATAATATCTCTGTATCTCTAAGATCTAAGAATTTCAATCAATCCCCAAGAAAATTGAAAGCGTTCATTGCTGGGATTTACGAAAGCAATCCTAATTTTAATCATCCTAGCATTGGAGATACTTTTACGCCTTTGCCCGAAGTTAGAGAAGAAATCTTAAGTATAGAAAAAAGCATTATAGATAAAAAAGAATTAATCAATTCAGAATTTAACAGTAAAAATTTCCAAAAATGGATAAGAAAAAAAGAAAATGATTTTCCTATATTTCATGTGAGTACTCACGGACAGTTTAGTTCAGACCCACAGAAGACTTTTGTAATAGCTTGGGATAAACCAATCAATGTAAGAGAATTTGAGCATTTATTAGTAAACCACCCCAATAAAATAGATCTACTTGTGTTGAGTGCTTGCCAAACAGCAAAAGGAGATAAGTATTCAGGTCTAGGAATTGCTGGGGTATCAATTATGAGCGGAGCGAAAAGCACCCTTGCAAGCTTGTGGTTGGTAGATGCAAAGTCAACCGCGATATTGATGGGGGATTTTTATCGAGGATTAAGAAATGGGCTTGATGAGCCAAAAGCATTACAGGAAGCCCAAATAGCCCTAGCGAAAAATCCTAGATACTCTCATCCGTATTACTGGGCACCTTTTATACTAGTTTCCCAGTAATTTACCGCGCCCTTCGGGCTGAAGTCAGAAGTCAGAAGTCAGAAGTCAGAATTCTGAGTTCTGAATTCTGAATCAACAGACCGTTCGTCCTTTGGACGCGTCCAAAATCGGTTTAAAGCCTCCGGCTTGTAGCCGGAAGAAATAAATACATTTCAACTGCGCTGCGCTTGTTGGTGCTGTGCGGATCAACATTGTTGAATCCTCTTACTTTAGGAAGAGGTATAACTTCTGACTTCTGACTTCATATTTCTGACTTCGGTGAATTTTTTCCTGGCAATTCGGCTTTCTTGTAGCGTTTTCTTAATAAATCATGAATAATAGGGTCTGTAGATCCAGCACTAATTCTTTGCTCCAATAATCTTATTGATTTATTGAGTAGATTTGCTGACATATATATTGCATCTAGGTCGCGAGCTTCTTCGTCAGGGCTCAATTTAAGACTTTTAATTATTTGGATATTTTTTTTGATTTCTTGTACTTTATTGTTTCGCAATACGATCAGAATAGTGGAGTCGTAATTAGTGAGAACTCCATTATGCTTGGCAATCACATCTACGCTGTAGACACTACCATTCTCGAGAGGAGGAGCATCTTCTGGGTAAGGAAGTGCAGTATTTTTAGTCTCTTTCGACCATTGAACACCATTACCATCAAGAACAACAATATAACTTGTTGCCCCCGATACTGGTTTCCAAGATATTGAAGGGCGAAGGTCTAAAATAGAATAACCAAAAGGAGTAATAATTTTTGGCAATTTTTTATTTGTATTTTGCTTTTTGGGTTTTGGGCATTGTTTTAAGTTGTCAATGCATGAGCCTGAACCTATTGATAGAGAAATTTCTGCACATTTATTTGGGTCATCGTCAACTGGCCCCTTACCCAACTTCAACATTTGATTATTTAAGTAACATAAAATTTGAACTTTCTTACCTTTTTGGGGATTAATTAAATCATTGGGACAGACCAAACTTCCCTGTGTCTTTATAAGATCATTTCCATTCATTACACGAGCAATAGGTTCAGCACACTCATCAGCCATAGAATTATGAGCTACAGGGGCTTGAGTGTTGGCTAATACAGGTTGAATAAAATTAGAAATTAAGAGTGTTAAAAAAAATGAGTTTCTGACAAACATACAAATATTTTTAGATCAAAAAAAGCGTTTGAAAAATTTTTGTCGCCATGACTGTACTTCAGGAAGACTAGAGTTGAGGCTTAGACAAGCTTCCCAAGATAACTTTGCGTCATTGGTTAAGTTAAGTTTCTCTTGGGTTTGTGCGAGCAAGCAATAAGAATCTGCTCGCTGGTGATCAAACTCTAAAGCTTGTTGCAAATATGTTTGAGCTTCTTGATATTCATTCTGGTTTAATTTAACCCATGCCAAATTCTTATACAAGCTAGCTTGAATATTATCATCATCAGTTTTTTTTAGTCCTTGCAAAATTAAAGATTCAGCTTCTGTATAATTACCATCTCTATTCTTTAACCTTGCTAGATTGTTGATTGCTGGAGCGGCGTTATTATTGCTTTTTATAGCTAGCTCATATTGTTCTTGAGCTTTATCATATTTTCTATGGGTATCGTAGAAATTCCCTAGACTATAATGAACAGTCCAAGCATCAGTAGTTTTTTTAAATTTTAATGCTGATTTATAAGCACCTGTAACACAATCTATATCTACTAATTGCTGGCAGACTAAGGCTAAATTGTTATAAGCGCCAGCATCATTATCATTGTATTTAATTGCGAGTTTATAATATTTTTTAGCAAGTAATGGATTTTCTACTTTGCGAGAAGCCTGCTCAAAATAAAAAGTAGAAATTTTATATTTAGTATTAGTATTAATTTTAACTGCAGTCTGAAAGTTATTTTGGGCATCATTTAAGCGATTTTCAATTTCTGCTTGCTTCCCTCTATTAAAAAAATAATTTGCAATTAATGGTCTTGAAAGATTATAAGAACCTAAAATAGCCAAAAAACCTAATATAAAAGCACTAATTCTAAAAGGTTTTGATTTTGTAATTTGATTGACTTTAGATTGTAGGGGTAGGCGATTCAATCGCTGCAAAGCAACCTCGGCGTGCTGTGGGCGATCGCCAACAAAAGGAGCAATTAAATAGTCAATGAAATCTGCAAAAGGTTTATCAATTTGGGGTGCTTTATGTCTCCAGATCAGCCTTCCATCTTTAGGATTTGATTTGAAATCAAATAAATGTTTGCCAGTTAATAAACGAACAAAAGTCCGACCTAAAGCATAAAAGTCTGACTGTGGTAGAGGAGCACCATTTATTTGTTCTAGGGGGGCGTAGCCAGGGGTGCCAATAGTAAGATTCTTATACTCAATACCAATGCCAGTTGTAGTGCCCCCGTTAATGCTAGTTCTTACAAAATAATCATCTGTGACTTCCTGTACAGCACCAAAGTCGATTAAAGCTAATTTACCATTTGGTCTAACTATTATGTTTTCAGGCTTGACATCTCTGTGAAAAAACGTTGATCTATGGGTAATATCAAGAATTTCAAGCAGTTGTTTGAGCCAGGAATGGGCAGTATTTTGAGAAATTGGCCCATGTTCTTCAACCCACGATTCTAAGTTTTGGCCTGGAATTTTTTCCATAACCAAACAATGTAGCTTCAGGGGAGTACCCTGGGGAGAAAATACAAATAGATCGTCTGCAGTGGATTTAGGAATATTGGGGCTGTCAATAACTCTTAGAGCATAAGATTCTTTCTCAATTAGCTCAACCAATTTGGGTTCATGCCATTTGAGGATTTTCATCACCCTGACTTCACCTAAATCTTCAACCTCAAATATTTCAGTATTGTGGGTTGGATGGAATTGGCGTAATGGTTTCTTTAAGCGAATACGTTGATTGATCAACAAAGGGTTTCCGCAAGAAAGACACTTATCTGCAGAATCAGGATTTTGACGATGATCACAAAAATGGTTGATGCAGTAGTTCACGAGTTTACGATTCTGAAGATTTACGGACAAACCCTAAGGGGTCATTTAGAATATATTTTTTAATTCCTGGTTGTAATGAATAGCAAATTTCATAAGCTTCGTTTTCTATGGGTTCGATTAGTAGTTTTCCTTCTAATCCTTTCAATGCAGAAAAAATATCTCGGTTAGAAAAATTTTGTTCTTTAAAATAATCAAGTATTGTCGTAATTTTTATTGATTTGATTGAATTTTCAATTGAATTTTCAGATGATAATTCTTCAGCTAAAAATATCATCATCGAACGCTGGAGGGGACTAATTTCTCCTGACCTACCAAAAAAATTATGCAGTGTGGTTAAAAGACGTTCCCCTACCATTGTTGTTTTATATTTAAAATATTTTTGAAGGTCGCCACCAAAATATCGGGTAATCTCCTCAGCTAATTCTTCTAAAGCAGTAGGATTTCCTCGGTAAGAATCAATCAACTCTTCAGCGAGTTCAAAGTTTTTAACACCCTTATTTTCTAAAATTTTAATACTTTCCTCAAAATTTAAACCAAAGGCTTGTATGTGCTTAACTAAGCGTTTATTTGAAAGGTCTTCTAATTGTTTGAAAGCAACTCTGCTTGTAATTAAAAAAGAAGCACCATTACCTTCTTCGATTAAACGACGAAAGAATCTGATATATTCTTCTCGGTATTTTGCATCTTGAATAATGCATTCAAATTCATCTAAAACAATCAGAGTTTTCTTCTTTCTTAGTTGATTAATCAAGTAAGAATTCCTCTGGTATGAATTGAATTTAGGATTAATTTCTAGGTTTAATATTTCAAATAAATCTATGATTAAATCTTCTACAGAAATAGGATAAACAATTGGCTTCCAGACTAAAGTATTGAAATATCTTACTGACTTCTGACTTATATTTAAGAGTAATCTAGCAGCTAAAGAGGATTTACCAATTCCAGTATCTCCAATAAGAATGACAAATCTTTGACAGATGACTTCTTGCTCTAGCTTAGTTACATCTTTTTTTCTGCCATAAAAATTATTCATATCAGGAAGCTCTCCACCTAATATGGCCAGATTTTTTGTCAGCTTATAAGCAATATTTAGGTCTACTTGTTCTAAGAATGGCCGAATATCCTTTTTGATTATTTTTTTATTGAATATTGTGGATAATAATCCCCATAATTCAGGGCCAACTGAATTTCTCAAATAAAGCTCACTATACTTGGGAGACTGTATGTCTTTATACTCTCTCCTATACCAAGCACATTTCAAAACTAACGTTTGTGGCTCTGATAGTTCTTTGCCAGTTGTGTTTACAACTAATCTATTTACAAATTTTAAGATTTGCAGCCAATTTTCCTCATCACTGTTTTCATCGACTATCTGTTCTTGAATTCTATTCATAAAATGCAAGCATAGTAAATTCAAAATTAAAATTAATATACTACGCCAAATTTATCAAATTATTCGAATATCTTGTGAAGACTCCTGGAATTAAGTCTCTTAAGCCAATAGATTTTAACTTTCACTACATAAAGCTCTAAAATTCCTACTCCACAAGGATTTCTGGGGTAATACAAGGGGTAATACTCAATATTCTTAATATATCTTAATATTCTGATAGCAAAAAAAACGGCGATCTGCTGTATAAAGATTAAAAGTGAGTATTTTTCCTGAATTTTCCGCTTTCAAGGGCATTTCTAGAAATATTCAAAAAAAAGCGCCCAACAAGGGGCGCACAAAAAAAACAAAAAACAATGACCTTAATCTTAGAAGATAAAAGCCATTTTACGCCAGAAGTTTTTGGCATAAGCTCTCCCACTTCTACAAAAATTTCTCTACATTCTCCACAGAGCGACATCTCAAAAGCCTGTCAATTATGGGAAGAAGCGACTGAGATGTTAGTGCAGGCTGGTAAAATCTTTGCTGAAATCCAAGAAAGCACAAAACGTGGGTTCACAAAACTTCTTTCAGAAACAGGCCTGGAAAAATCCCAAGTCAATAAATTGATTAAAGCATCAGTGATCGCTTCGGAGATCCCCACAGTAGCTCCCAAGTTGGGGATGAATGTACTGAATCAATTGGCTCAGCCCAAGAATAAACCTGTTCTGGAAGCCATAAAAGCATCAGATACTCAAATATTAGTTGCTCAAAAAATTAAACATAATCGGTCTCTAGCTACACCAGTTGTGAGAGAAGACGTGAAGCTAAGTGGTAAGAAAGGTAAAGAAAGATTGAGAATAGATATTCCTGGATGTGCAGAAGCTCGGGATATCTACGAAGAATTTAAGGCGACAGGGTTAAGCGCTTTGGAGTGGTTACAGAATCTACGCAAACAACCAACCATTAAAGAAGTTTTAGAAGCAAAAAACTCCATACTGGAACTGCCAGAACCTTGGAAGGTATTTCCTCAGCAGTGGCAACATGAGGGTAAAAACTGCTCTTATGATCTGATCGACGGGGAAAGAGTAATCCGTTGGGGTGATTTTGAAACTAAGATTGCAGATGAACTGGCGAGTAAATATATCAATCCAAGAACATTTTTGGATTTTGAGCTTTTAAAACCAGGTGCAACCGTAAAAATTCAAGCCATCAGTGGGGATAGAAGCTGGAATACTTTCCAAGGAAGTATTCGAGAGACTACTAGCAACAAAGCAAAGGTATGTCTGCAGGGGGATGATAAGGAAAAATTTTTCAGTCTGAATGATCTGAAAATCGTAAAACCTTCTCCTGATTCTTGGAAGCGAGTCAGCAGTCAGTATTAGTTATAGTTGCAATTACACTATCTTTCTTGGAAACATCCTTTCAAAATATATATTCTCTCTCTTTTTTATCTTTGTGAATCAATTTAGGTCATTGATTTTATGGGTACCTCTGTGATAGATGCTCCTGTAGAAGCTCCTTTTGAGCTAGATTTGGATTTATGGAAGAAGCTATACCTAAATTCAGAAAAAGAATACCTGAGAAAAAGATTATTGGTTATCAAATATTTATATGAAGGAAAGGATAGGAAGGAAATACCAGCTTTAGTTGGTTGTAGTAGGAGAAGCATTTCTGTTTGGAAGAAGACTTTTCTTGAGGGAGGTCTTAAAGCACTAACTACTCCAATTGAAAGAAGCTCTACAAAAAAATTTGATCAAATATATGATCTGATTGGGATGATCCTCAACAGTCAGCCGAAAGACTATGGTATTAGTGGCGACGAATGGTCAGCGAAGAACATTCAGAAATTGATTTTCATGAAGTGGGGAATCAAAATTCAGAGAAGCACGATGTATGGAGTATTGAATCAGGTAAAAGAAGCATCACACTTACTGAAAATTAAATTAGGAAATGAACCCGATCTAAATTTGGATTTATGGCATAAACTTTATTCTTACAACCAAGAAGAAAGCAGTCGTAAAAGATTATGGGCAGTCAAATATCTCCATGAAGGGAAAAGTAGGTATGAGATACGGAAATTACTTGATTGCACTTCTAAAACTTTGCATAACTGGATAAATTATTTCAATACAGGGGGGCTAGAGGGGTTATTATCAGCCAACCGGACAAACTTAGCATCAGATGAGAAAAAACAACTGATGAAAATTTTGAGAAACAAAAAACCTGTTGATTATGGAATAAAGCATGAAAATGATTGGAATGGGAAAAATGTAATGAATGTTGCCCATTTAAAGCTGGGATTTAGATTAACAGTGTCTCAAATATGCGAGATCTTAGAAGAATCAAAGACTAAATAGAGAGTATATATAGTTTTGAAAGGATGTTTCCATTTTTAAAATAAATTGGAGACACCGTTAATGTTAGGGTTAGATTTAAAAGTTACGCATTTAAAAGAGTGGGTTGCAAGCGGTGTAGACGAAGCAATTGTTCGTCTCAACATTGAATCTTTAGAAGGTGATGAGGCATTAATTAACTTGCTTTATGCTTTGCCACAAACCGCTCGAAGAAATGATGGAAGACTCAGAGAAAAATATTTAAAACAGTATTCCCACACGAGATTTGGGGGTTGGTGGGTTAGTGGTCTAGATCCACACAATAATTGGCAATCAATGGAGTGGGGACGATTTAAGCCAGACCAGCCAAGAAGGGAGTGGGATAAACATAAGCAAAAACATACAGAAAAGTTTGTAAAAGGGGTCATCGTACCAGTTTGGAAAAAATGTACGCTAACGGATTAAGACAATATCCTAAACCCTTATCCAGATTGAGTTACAGCGAAATCTATTTTTCAATTTTTGTGTTT
>JAAUYH010173514.1_pt1 | contig 11041 bp, 6 predicted proteins | sample 7278061 | NCBI WGS metagenome assembly JAAUYH01 (sample SAMN14350203, study PRJNA611818) | marine sediment metagenome | isolation source: surface marine sediment (0.6m) | place: French Polynesia: Moorea | collected 2018-08 | reverse complement strand
CCTGAAAATTCGGCTTATTAGGAATACTTTTGTTCTATCAGCGAAGTCAAAACTTGGCTTATTTTAAGCTGCGTTTGTTACCCAAAATTGCTTGTTTTTGAACAACACCGACCGGCTTTGGACAAGGCATCCCCCAAGTTAGTCAGAGCGCGTCCTTCGGCGTGGCGATCGCCGATTTGTCGGGCGAGGGCTAAACTCTGCCTGTGGTAATCAACCGCCTTGGTGTAGTCTTCCAGGGCATAGTGAGCCAGTCCGAGGTTTTCTAAGGCCCGTTCTTCTCCAATCGGCTCCTTAAGTTCTCTGGCGAGGGCTAAACTCTGCTGCTCCAATTCAATCGCTTTGGCGTAATCAGTCAGGGCGTAGTAAGTCCAACCCAGATTTCCCAAAGCTCGTCTCTCTCCGTGCAGGGTCTGAAGTTGTCGCGCGAGTTCCAGACTCTGCTGTTGGGACTCCATCGCCTTGTCGTAGTTTTTCTGGGCATGATAAACTAGTCCCAAATTGCTCAGGATATTCCCCTCCAACTGAGGCTTGTCGATCGATTTTGCTAGCTCCAGACTCTGCTGATAGTATTCAGCTGCTCTGTCATAATTGCCAACTGCCCCGTAGGCTGTTCCCAAACCGTTGAGAGCTCGCCCCCGTTCTAGAGGGTTTTGCCGGGACTCGGCAATGGTCAAACTCTGCTGGTGGTAATCAATTGCTTTGGCATAGTCTCCTAGGGCATAGTAAACTACTCCCAGATTGTACAACGCTCCTGCCTCCCTCGATTGTTCGCCAAATTTCCGCGCGAAATCCAAATTCTTCTGAAAGCAATCAATCGCTTCGGCGTAGTCTCCAAAAACGCCCGGTAGGGGCAATTCCTGAGATCTTCCTAGCAACTGCTCTTCTGCCAGACAGTCTTCGATGTCCCGTGCCAGGATTGTCAAAAGCTGCTCTTTCTCGATTATGGGGAGCTCCTCTTCTTGTCTCCTGTCAATTACCTCTAGATTCGGTGGAGTTTCTAAACTTGAGGGAGCAGAGGGTGTGGGGGTCGGAGTTGGTGTGGGGGTCGGGTCAGGGGGTGCAACTGAAGGAGGCTTAACTACGGGTGATCTAAGAGCCACCAAGGGTGGAGGTTCGGGTGGATATGGGACTGCGACACCTGGTATGGGAATCACTCCCTTTCCGAAGGCTATGCGGACAGGAGAAGATGGAGATAGGGATCCTTCAGGTATATCGATGGTGCTGCCGACGACGAGCTGCTCGCCATTCGCTCCGACCTGGCCATCGCCGACAGTACTCACGATGGTAAGCTGGTTGCCATTCGCTTCGGCATCCAGGACGATCTCATCAACGGTTGCAGCGAAGGTTATCTGGTCGCCATTCGCTTCGAGCTCGATGATGCCGCCATCAAAGTCCGTTTCCGAGATGATGCTGAGCAGAAGCGGACTTTCCGCTCGTTTGCTCGCGAGAGTGAGCTGGCCGCCATTCGATTTGATATCCCTGATGGTAATTTTATTGGCAGCAGGAAGGGTAATATCGCCACCTTTCCCCGTATCAGATGTAGAGTCTAGGGTGCCGCCACTAGTATCGATGGTGTCCGAGACGGCAATGATTTGGCCGTTCGGTGGGAAAAGTTCGGCTGGTGCTCCGGTGAAATCGATCGAGAACAAGGGCAAGTCTTCAAAATTTATATTGTCGCCATCCGAGGTGATATCTCCAGTAAAGTTTATATTGCCGCCATCCGAGATGATATCTCCGGTAGTAATGCTACCGAAAGCCTTAAGGGTAATATCCCCACCCTCCCCTTGGTCAGAACTCGAGTCTAGAGTGCCCCCACTGGTATCGATGCTGCCCGCTCCACTGGTATCGATGCTGCCCGCTCCACTGGTATCGATGCTGCCCGCTCCACTGGTATCAATGCTGCCCGCTCCACTGGTATCAATGCTGCCCGCTCCACTGGTATCGATGCTGCCCCACGGGTAGCTTCCACTGCTAATGATCTCGATCTGACCACCACCAGAGGTGATATCTCCAGTCGTAATGCTATCAAAAGCCTTAAGGGTAATATCCCCACCCTCCCCTCGAGCGGAACTCGAGTCTAGAGTGCCACCACTGGTGTCAATGTCGCTGGTTAAGGCGGCACTGATAATTTCAGCTTCAGGGCCGCCGTTAATATTCTGCTCCAAATTAGCAAATCCACTCAAGCCGATCTGACCGCCACCCGAGGTAATATCTCCGGTAGTAATGCTATTGAAAGCCTTAAGGGTAATATCCCCACCCTCCCCTTGGTCAGAACTCGAGTCTAAAGTACCACCACGGGTATCGATATTCCCCTCCTGGAAATCAAAATCGTTACTCCCACTGCTAATGAGACTGATCGTACCGCCATGGGAGGTAATTTTACCTGTAGTGACATCAGTCAATGCCTGAAGGGTAACTGCACCACCAGCCCCCCCATTACTAGCAGAGTCTAAGGTGCCTCCCCTGGTATCAATTGCTCCTTCTGTACTGGTGAGACCGATCTGTCCGCCATTGGCTTCGACATTAGCTGTAGTAACATTGCCCAGTGCATGGAGGGTGACTGCACTACCCTTAACACTGGTAGCATCCGCGTCAGTAGTGCCTCCCGTGGTATCAATCGCACCATTAGTGCTGCTCAGACTAACCTCCCCACCAGTGAGACCCAGCGCATCGATATTGGCTGTATTGACACTCTCCGCAAAAAGGGTGATATTGCCGCCAGCCCCATTGGGACTAGATGACTTCAGGTCGCTAGCAGTAATGCTACCCTCAGCAGCATGGAAGAAAACTGACCCGCCGTTACCCTGCCCAGAGGAGGAATCTACCGTGCCAGTGCTGGTATCGATAGCTCCTTGTTGGCTCAAGAGGGTAATGTTACTGCCATTACCACTGGCAGCCGAAGCATTTAGCCCTCCCGTGGTAATGTTATCTTCAGCTTGAAGAGAGATACTACCGCTATCACCACTCCCCGCAGTAGAGTTGAGGATACCGATGCTGGTATCAATCCCGCCTTGACTGCTGTTGAGGAAAATCTCCCCGCCATTGGAGGTAATCGATGCTGCCTCAATATCCCCCGCTGCCTCTAAAACAACTGGCCCGCCAACGCCAGAGGCATTGATGGCAATGTTGCCCACATCAAGGCTTCCCGCTGATAAAATGCCTGTGGGAGAGTTGAAGTTGGTTCCCCCTGACTCTTGGGTATTGCCTTGACCTAGACTAATCTCCCCTGGAGCGACGGTAGTACCTGCTCTTAAAATCAGAAAAGGCTGGCTAGAAAGCAGTGGATCGATACCATTGATGGTGATATCTCCCGCTGCGATGCTCCCCGCTGCCTCCACCCAGAGAGAAACACCAGTGTAGTTACCAAAGGTTACATCTCCATCTGAGATGATTTTGGGGTCTTCGAGGCTGAGGAACTCGCCAGGCTCGCCAGCGAGGTCGAGAATCGAGAAACTGCCACCGGCACTAAACTGGGCATCCCCAGAGATGAACCCATCACTGACCAGACTCAGGTTGCCACCACTTTGCAATGATGCCTGGGGGTGATTGAGGGCCAAGATATCGATGTTTTGATTGCCCCGAACATAGAGATTTCCACCAGCCCGAGCGGTAAAGGGCTTGGCCACACTATCCCGAATTCTCACCGTATCCCCTGCCAGCAGCGTCAAGTCCCCGCTAGCCTGGAGTTGACTTTCTACCAAAGTCAGATTGTGTTCGGCTGATAGGGTTGCTGTTTGGGCTGTCACCTCTCCCCCTACCACATCACCGCTTTCAACCCGCAGGTCGGACCCCGTCAGTTTAACTACGCCATTTTTAACCGTCACTCCAGTGGCGTGATTGAGATTACCCCCGGTGAGCAATTGAGGTAAAGCGAGGGGCGTGAGGGGTTGGACATCAGCATTGAGGGTTGCCACAGCTTCTACCGGCAATTCGAGACTGAGCAGACTTCCCTCTGGGCTGATGCGAACCAATTCCTGCCCTTCAACCGCAGCAATGGTAATGTTACCCTCTGGTGTCGATAGCGTCCCCGTATTAATTGCCATGCCTCCCACTAAAGTAATACTCTCCCCTTGAGGAACTGCTAAATTGCCAGCGTTGAAAATTGTCCCAGGTCGAGCGGTCGTAAAGGCAAAATCGCCGGGCATTTCCATCAAATCGGCATAGTTATTCGCTCCCATCGCCTTAAACCAGGAGTCTCCAACTCGAATGCCGTTAGCAGTAGTAGCGTTAAAAGAGCCTGGAACATCAAGCCGGGCATTGGGACCGAAGAGAATTCCCGTAGGGTTAACCAAATAGAGGTTAGCGTTAGTCTGTGTGACTTTAATTAACCCGTCAATTATTGAAGCATCCCCACCAACTACTCGCCCCAGGATATTTTGAATGCTGGGATTGGCCTGGAAGTCAGCAGTTTGACCTCGATCGAGACCAAATTGCTCAAAGCTGTGGAAGAGGTTCGCTCCTGCTTGCGTCCCACCCGTGATATTAAATACCCTCCCATCAGGAGAGATCACTATAGTGCCTGTTCCGTCGGTGGCACTAATGGGTTGGGCTGAGGCTGCTTTCACACCACAGGTAACGATTAAAAGGAGGGAAGGGAGAATAGGAAGGAGTGGTTTCATTTCAAGACAGTTCTTATTCTCTAATAGTAATTAAAATTCACCAGTTAAATTAGAAAAAGCAAAGAAATTTCACGAAGATTAGATACCTACTCATTTAGTTAGTCAAGCCAGTTGCTATTTACAACTCTAAAGTCGATCGAAGGTATCGATATCAGTATTTATACGGACAAAAAGATTAGTGTTTCTACGGATAAATCAGTAATGAACATCAAGCATCAGTAATTTTTTGGTAGAAATTTTTCTGAGATAAGCATATTTTTATAACTAGCAACTTGAGTTAGTATTTACCCCAAAAAACTAGGGTGGCAAAATGTACGCTTACTGACAATTTAAACTTAGTAAATCCGTTATCACTCGAAAATTAGATGTAAATTAGATCTACGTGTTTAAGCCTTGTCAAATAATAGAAAAAACTTCTTCAGTAAATTTGCCCACCCTAGAAAAAAAACCTGTGGTTCTAAGGTGGTGTGGTATGAGTGAAACCCAAAGAATAACTAGGTGTTTGAGGAGTGTCATTTTTGGTTGGGGAATTTCACTGCCAACGGCAATTCTTAGCACTAGCCTTCGTCCGAGCTATGCTGTCTCTGAAGTCCCGACAACTAACGAGGGATTAACTACAATAGCCCCAGCCCTAGATCTCAATATTGCCCAACAACCATCCAACCGCGATCGCTTTATCCAACCCGAGCCCAAATTACCTGCTCCCAAGCCGGCAGAAAGCGAACCGCTCTTATCGCCCCCACCCTCCGATGCGCCCACCTCTTCTCCTCAATTGGAACAACCTAGAGTATCCATTCCTATTCGCAAGATTGAGGTGATTGGCAGTACTGTTTTTACTCCAGAGCAGTTTGACCCGCTCGTTAAGCCCCTGGAAGGGCGTTCCGTTTCCCTAGAAGAACTACAAAACGCCGCCGATGCCATTACCCAAATGTATATAGAGCGAGGCTATTTGACCTCCAGGGCAGTCTTAGTCGAACAGGAAATTACCGAGGGGAGCGTTCAAATTCGGGCGATCGAAGGTCGCCTCCAAGAAATTCAAATTGAAGGGGGAAAAAGACTTATAGGTTATGTGCGAGCGCGGATTGAAATCGGTGCAGATACTCCCCTACGAGCCGACCGTCTAGAAGACCAACTTCTGTTACTCCAAGAAGATCCTTTAATTAAGAGTATTAGAGCCAGATTACAGCCAGGAGAGCGACTCGGAGAAAGTATTCTGATCGTTGAAATCATTGAGGCCAATCCCTTTACCGCTGACTTTAGTGCAGATAATTATTCTCCTCCCATTTTGGGCTCGGAACGGTTTGGATTAGAACTCGCCTATGGCAACGTTACAGGACTTGGAGATAAAATTTCTGCTTCCTATAAAAGGTCTACCACAGGAGAGTCTAACCTTTGGGATTTCCAATATAGCGTACCTCTCAATCCGATGAACGGTAAGTTACAACTGCGGACATTTCTTAGTCGGAGTGAATTTACGACTTCTCCAACCTTTACTTTCATCAACCAAGGTCAGGTAACTGCGGAGACGTTCGATTTGGAACTTGATTCAGATTACAACTTATACGAAGGAAGCTTTCGTCAGCCGTTTATCCGCACTCCCCGCGAGGAACTAGCCCTGTCTTTTGGATTCAGTCATCGGGAGGGTCAGCCCATAGAAGCTTTGGAGGCTGCTGGACTGCCGTCTCTTATTGCCGATTTTCTCCAAGAAGAGGGGCTAGAACCTGGGTTACAAACATTGGGTTTATTCGAGCCAGAACTGAGTGAAGATAAGACTAGTGTGTTTAAGTTAGGGCTGGACTATTTAACCAGAGATGATCGGGGATTATGGGCATTGAGCTCTCAGCTCAACTTAGGTACTGGTCTATTTGATGCCACTGTTAGAAGCGACTCAAATCCAGATAGCCTCTTTTTTAGCTGGTTATTTCAAGTTCAGCGGGTGCAGCGTCTTGGTAATAATAACTTATTAATAATCTCCGCCGACCTACAATTGACCCCTGATAGTCTGTTGCCCTCGGAACAGTTTGTGATTGGTGGCGGACAATCCCTACGAGGCTATCGACAAAATGTTCGTTTTGGCGACAACGGGTTCCGTTTTTCGCTCGAAGACCGCATCGCTCTGCAAAAAGATAAGAAGGGCAGACCAACCTTTCAGATCGCTCCCTTTGTCGATCTAGGCAAGGTTTGGAATAATCCCGATAATCCTACTTCTTTACCCGACCCAACTTTCCTAGCTGGCATAGGTGCGGGTTTGCTGTTAGAGCCAACTCCAGCAGTAAGTATCCGACTTGACTTTACAGTTCCCTTAGTCGATCTAGATGACCGAGGCAACAATGTTCAGGATGATGGCTTTTACTTCAGCGTTCACATAAGACCTTGAAAAATTTTAACAATCTCAAAGGTAGCCGACATGACTGCTATCCGAGTTGTATCAATTTGGGAAGTTCCTGCCACATCTTTTACATCTCTACTTCCCCTCGTTGCCTCATCCAGATCACCAAGTAGACTATTAATTATCTCTTCTGGTTCTCTTACTTTATCTGGTCTACCTCTCAGCTGTTCTAAATCTGGCGATTCTCCCCTCACTTCTGCTCCTCGTAATGCCACCTGTTGTAGAGATTTGAGAGCAGTTCCTAAAGGACTAACACTAGCGACAATCAAAGTTTCTGCTATACCTACAGGTTCTATAACCTTGAGTCGAAAGCGTTCTCTGCCAACTTCAGGCACTCTGAGTGTTTCTCCAGGTCTGACCAAAGCCTCATCTGCTTTTGCTGATAGATTTAAAGGAAAGAGAAAATCTAGAGTTCCGTCAGGACTAATTAAGAGAATACTGACATAAAGATTTTGAGTTTCATTGTTCTGTACCAAAATCTGTATTCGCTTACCTACCTGTATTTGTCGTTCACTAATGAAATTGGTTGGCGATCTATCTAGTTCGGGTATAGATGAAATTCCTCCACCACGGGGAGTAAAGGCATTAGCTACCATCTCTTTTGCTACACCTTCCTCATTGACAATTTGCACTGCTGCCGTAATATTAAGTCGAGAAGAATTGGCATTGAGGGCAAGTTTAATAATTCGAGCAGCTAAGAGAGATTTAAATTTAGTCCGCAAACGGTTAACTGCGTCTGTCACTGTTTCCTGGCTATTACCAAAGGAATCGGGAATTAACTGTAAACCAGGAGAAAATAGAGCAATACTGCCAATCTCAGGTAATGGAGCGACTCGGGACTGCTGTAGCTGTTTATAATAGTGAGAGGTTACTCTACCAAAGATATATTGCACTTCCTGTTCTTCTAGAGGTAAAGCTTCAACACGCTGAATTGACTCAAGAGCTTGTTTCGCCTCATCGGTATCGTTACCTAACGATGGCTCGAGACCAATACGGAGGGTCAAATCACTGGGAATTCCTCGCACTCGTTCTTGTAGAAACTGCCCTTCTTTAATCGAACCTTGAGGTGCGGAACTTGGAAATTTACCACGGGCAGTAAGTTGTTGGCGAGATTCGATTTCGACCAAACCCTTTTCCCGACCGCGATCGTCTATTAGAGTTAAGATTGCTCCCTTGCCAAAAGCTGCTAAGCTGCTCGGGTCAACTCCTCCCAAAAAAACTTCTACTTGATTATGATTATCCCCAACCTCAGTGACTACGGCTTCTGCCGGGAATGCTTGACGATTTGTGAAATAAATAGCTTGCCGGTCGTTATTACTATCTGGTTTGATGTGCAATTCTGGCTCTTGAATCTCTAGGGATTTCAAATCTTCCTCGACAATTCTCCGAGTTGTTCGAGAAGCATTAACCATCACTTTTCTGAAGGAATTGCTGTCGGTTTTCTGCCAGAGATATTGAGTTAAGGCATAGGTAAATACCCCCGCATTGATATCTGCAAAAGCTGCATCCACCGCTTTCTGATTTCGCTTGGCTGCTGCAATCAAGACTCCTTTGGGTATTCCTCGCTGGCGAAGTCGAGCGAATTCTGGGTTAGCAAGATTGAGTCGCCCTTGTAATTGGCGTTGATACTCCTGCTCTTGAGTGCTGGCTTGCAATTGAATATTACTATTTGGTGAGCGGAATAACTCAGCGTCCCCAGGACGCGCTCGTATAGTCAAAATACCTTGACGAGCTCCTCCTGAATAACAACTATCCAAAATAAAAGTAATATTTTCTGTATCTAAGGATGCCATTAGCAACCATAAAGTATGTCCTGTGATATCATCCACCCTTCCACCTTTGTTGGGATATCCAAAAGGCAAGCTACTATCGACAGGAACTAATGTACTGGTTCGACCATCTTCAAATACTTTATCTGGATCGGCTACCTGAGAACCATGTCCAGAATAGTGAAAAACAACTACATCTCCTGGTTTAGCTTGCTTAAGTAAATGTTGGTCAAATGTCTGTAGAATATGGTCGTAATTGGCTTCTCGATCGGTTAAAGTAACAATATCTTGCTCCTTAAAGCCAAAACGGTGCGTTAATAGCTCTTTCTGTAGCTTGACATCATTAACTGCTCCAGCTAGAGAAAACCATTTTTTGTAGTTATAATGGTTTATTCCTACTAGCAAAGCTAATTTGCGAGGTGTATTTTGAGCTAGAATACGAGCATAGCGATCGCCCTGGTGTTGAATCTGGAGTCTACTTAAGCCTAAGGTTGCCAAAGCAGAACCAGTTAATTGTAGAAACTGACGACGCTTAATTTGGAATATAGCCATGTTTTGTACGAAGCAAGAGTCCCAATCAAAGAAAATTTTAGAGTGGTTTATACGGCGCTGGAAAATGGAAGTAACTTTTGGGTAAGGGAAAACGTATCTTATCGCTGAAATTCTTGTCGTCATTCGGTTTGAGCCAGACCAAAAAGTATGATGTCACTTGTCATCAGTCAAGAACGATCGCAGCTCAATAAATCCCCTAAATTTAGAGATTTTTTGACCGAAAGTAAACAAAAATAAACAGAGCGATAAACATCAGTTTTCAACTGACTAAATAGGCCTAAATAGAAGGAATTTTATAAATTAGTAGACATTATTTAATCAATTCTAATACCGATAATTCCGTAAATCGGCTCTTTCAGTCAACTCTAAAATCCCTGCTACCTATAGGTTATAAGTATTATTAATCAGAACTAATGAATAGTTCTGGGCTCTTCTCTCATCAGAACTTGTCATGAATCCCCCAATCTCTTGATATCTATGTTATCTTGGTGGGTTAATTGGCTCAAAATGCTCTAAGCTTGTTTGATGACCTAAAACTAGGGATCCTCGCATATGGGGCCAAGTTTCGCGCTTCTTGTTGAGTATCTGTTGTCGTTAAGAAACAAATAGGCGTTTTTTTTGAGATGGAATTAGCAGAAATAATAGCCGAACTAGAGAACTATACAGGGAAATTTCCTCGCCAAGCTTTAGAAGAAGCCATATCTCAGCGGGAAGCCATTACTCCTTTATTATTAGCGACCTTAGACAAGTCGAAAAAATCGCTCTAATAAAAAATAACTGCTACTTGTTATAAGTGAGTAGGAGTGACAGAAATTTAGAGGAGATATTAAGTTGAGTGAATTTTCCTCAAACGAGCAGATTTTGTTTGTAGTTGATACTCCTATAAGCTTATCTGTTCAAACAACAGCCTCTTATTGGGATTTAATTACCACTGTTAAACATCCCATAATGAAAGGAAAATTAGAAGCTGTCAAGCAAACCCTAACCAATCCTGATGTAATTCATTTGAGTAAAAGCAATTCACAGGTTTATTTATTTTATCGAACAGATGGTAATAAAAGATGGGTTTGTGCTGTGACCAAAAGACTAAATGGTAGTGGTTTTTTAATTACTGCCTATAGAACTAGTGCAATTAAAGAAGGAGAAAGAATATGGCCAAAGTAAAAGTTTTTCATGACCGTGTCGGCAATACTTTAGTTGTTTGGTTTGGTGAACCGAGCGATGAATATGAAGTAGAGGAAACAGGTGATGAGGTGATTTTAATGAAAAACAAAAATGGTCAAGTTATTGGATTTGAAAAGTTAAACTTTATCGATTCTAGCTCTGATCTAACTCAAGTTAATTTTGAAACTATTACTGCCAATTAAATTGCTCATAATTTAAAAATCCAGTGTCGAGATCGCACTCTCTTTTTGCTGCTCTGTTACTCCTAGATATCGTTCTAGTGCTGCTAATGTTTTGTGACCCGATATCGCCTGAATAGGCGTTGCGACATCAATCGGACAAAAAACAACGCAGCACGTATAAGGTATTTTATACGCATAGTTTTTGCTCAACTGGACTTATAATATGGTCAGAAAAGGCAATTATCATCAAAAAAACTGGTGTTGTTCAAAAACAAGCAATTTTGGGTAACAAACGCAGCTTAAAATAAGCCAAGTTTTGACTTCGCTGATAGAACAAAAGTATTCCTAATAAGCCGAATTTTCAGG
>JAAUYH010090654.1_pt1 | contig 11041 bp, 3 predicted proteins | sample 7278061 | NCBI WGS metagenome assembly JAAUYH01 (sample SAMN14350203, study PRJNA611818) | marine sediment metagenome | isolation source: surface marine sediment (0.6m) | place: French Polynesia: Moorea | collected 2018-08 | reverse complement strand
TTCTAAGCTGTTGCCTAATACTCTGGCAGTTTCGGCTGCGACCAGGTCATATTTATGTTGATAGTTCATAGGGGCATGTTCTGCCCATATTTTCATTTGTTTTTGGTTACTTTCTACTACATTCAAGTATTCTTTTTGTTGCTGTATGTTGGCTCGATTGTATAAAGCTAAACAAGTTAATGAATAGTGAAAATTATGTGCTACCCAGCCATAAGAACTAGGGACAATACCTTGATATTTCAACATACTAAAACCTTGTAAATATGCTGATTCATAGTCTTTCAAAAAATAATCCACAAAGATCCTATAAACATGGTAATAAACTATAAGGTGACTATTGTTTAAAACTATAATATTATCTATTTCTGCATCAAGATCGAGATACTTTTTGATTGACGTAATTCTATTATTATTTTTGTTGGCAAGTTTAACAATAGATTGCAACAGCATATTGTTACTAATTATCTGACTTTTTTGTTTGATATTATGTAGGATGTTAGTAAGAATTTTAATCTCAGAATTGACATTATCCAAACATTTGCCCATAAAAAAGTATATATTTAGATAATTGATTATGGAGTAAGCTGCAAATTGAGAATTGCCAACTTCCAAACTAAGTTGAATGTTTCTTTTAAAAGGTTCAATGCTCTTCTGATAATGTTTTTTGAAAGGAGAAATAGCCATATAAAACATATTATTAATTAGAGCTATTTTACGATTGTCAATATTATTTTTTTGAGACAATTGTAAAATTTTTTTCCCTAGTTGATATCCTATTCCAATCTTATTTTCCGCACAAAGTATTATGCCATACCACGCATATACAATACTAGAATTAGGAGAACTTGTATAATTGAAACATAAATCCACTATAGTATAACTAACTTCAAGTAACAGCTTGGGATAATTTTGATATAGAGGACCAACAATTGAAATCATTATATTGATTGCTGCTTGTTTGTTGGGATCGCTAATTTTAGGAATAGTATTGATCGCATTAATATCAAAATTTGCTGGAGGTTCTGACCTCAAATCAACACCTAATTTCTGCAATATTTCTAATGCAGTGTCCATTGCTAACTTATTCTTGTTTTGAGCAACATAAATGGCAATTTTATTTTGATAAATTCTGACTTTATCAAGAGGTTTAATCGTATTTTGTAAAACAATTCCTGAAAAGCTCAAAGATTGTTGATAATCATTAATCATATAAGCTATTTCTGCTGCTTCTGTATAAATATCTAAGGTGGTTTGATAAGATTTTTTCCAACTACTGCTATCTAGTAAATTAATGGCAACTTGAATATATTGAAAAGCAGTTTTATAAGCTGCCGAAAATTTAGCTTTAATCGCTACTTTTAAGTTTAATTGAATTAATTTTTGCCTTTCTTCCTGCTCGCTAACTAAATCCTGTCCTAAATTGTATCGATCAACTATAGTGAAAATTTTACGATTTAAGTCTGATGATTGTAGATTTTGTAATAAAAGCCTTGCAATTCGCAAATTTAAACTAGCTATTTGATGAGTTTCAATTAAACTATAAGCAGCTTGTTGAACACGGTCATGTAAAAATTTATAATCTTGATAGAGAAGTTGATTGTCTAATTCCGACGTGGGAATAATTAACCCTAAACTGATTGCTTCTGTTAAATCACTAAAAACTTCTTGACTAGATTTTTGCGCCACAATCGCTAAATCTTTTAACTCAAATGACGCACCCAAACAAGCAGCTAATCGCAGAATATTTTGCGTCACCGAAGTAAGTTTCTGCAACTTATTTACCATTAATTCAGCTACATTATCGGTAATATCTTGACCTTCTATTTCTTCAATATTCCATTGCCATCTTTGCTCCTTAATTTCAAATTTAATTAGTTGCTCTTGATACAGTGTTTTCAAAAATTCTTTGACAAAGAAGGGATTGCCATTGGTTTTAGCTAGGGTTAATTTGCTCAGAGAAGATGCTTCTTGAGTAGTTGTTTGCAATGTATCTGCTATTAATTGATTGATGCTATCTTGCTCTAGTGGTTGTAGCTGCAAATTATCCCAATGAATCTGGGCTTTGTTAATATCTTCTAGAACTAAAGTTAAAGGATGGGTGGGATTAACTTCATTATCTCGATAAGCACCTAGTAATAAAAAATAATGGATATCTAGAGCAGTAACTAGAGTCTCGATGAGCTTGAGAGTGGCACTGTCTGCCCATTGTAAATCGTCCACAAACAATACTAAGGGATGTTGAGAAGTTGCAAATACTTGAATTAAGCGACGAAAAGCTAAATTGAAGCGATTTTGTGCTTCATCTCCTGTTAAGCCTTCTAATTTCGGTTGTTGACCAATAATTAATTCTAGTTCGGGAATTACGTCGATAATTAAGGAGGCATTATCTCCTAATGCTTGTGATATTTTTTCGCGCCATTGCTGCAACTGCTGTGCACTTTCACAGAGTATTTGTTTGATTAAAGCTTGAAAGGCAATAGCGATAGCAGAATAAGGAATATCCCGTTGATATTGATCGAATTTTCCAGAAATAAAATAGCCTCTGGCTTCGGTGATGGGTTTATATAATTCTTTAACTAATGCAGACTTACCTATACCTGAATATCCTGATACCAGGATTAGTTTACTGTTTGTTTCTTCTTCCTGCTTGGCTATGGTACTTATGGTACTAAATGCAGTTAATAATGTTTCAAGCTCTTTTTCTCTGCCGTAGAGTTTTTCTGGGATGGAAAAGCGATCGCATTTATCTTGCTGTCCTATAATAAAGGGTAATATCTCCCCATCTGTCTTCAATTGAGATAAACACTTTTCTAAGTCGGCTTTAATACCCCAGGCACTTTGGTATCTTTCCTCTGGCATCTTAGCCATTAATTTCTGAATGATCTTATCTATAATTTCTGTAAGGGAAAGCTGTTGTGTGTTTTTAATCTTGACTGGTAGAGCTTGTTTGGCTAGATGACAGTGTAGTAACTCCAAGGCATCATGAGTGGGAAAAGGTAATTCCCCAGTGCATAATTCATATAAAGTTACCCCCAAGGAATAAAAATCAGTACGATAGTCTAAACTGCGATTCATTCTTCCTGTTTGTTCTGGGGAGATATAGGCTAAGGTTCCTTCTAAAGCACTAGGGTTTTTTAAACTAGGATTTTCACTCTGGAGTAAAGTAGCAATGCCAAAGTCAATTATCTTCAGTTGTTGAGTGTCAGGATTATAAACAATGTTGGCAGGATTAATATCTTTGTGGATGATTCCTGCTTGATGAATATGGGCTAAACTTTGACAAATTTGAATACCTAATTGTAGACATTCCTCAATACTAAAACTTTGTTGCGGTAGTAATCGTTTCAGAGATTCTCCCCCAAAGTCTTCAAAAGTAATGATTAAAGTCTTGTCATATTCAATCAATTCTTCGGCTTTAATGACCCCAGGAATATTTAACTGATGGGTAAGGCGATATTCTTGTTTGTAGCGAGTTAATTCTTGGGGAGTGGGATAATTTTCTCGTAATAATTTGAGGATAACAGGTTGGTTATCTGGTTGTCTCCGTCCCCGATAGACTATGGAGTTGGCACTTTCGTATATCTGGGAGTCAATTTGGTAGTTTGTAATGTGCAACATAACACCAAATAATACTTTTTACTACTAATCTTACTAACTTGCCATTTGATTTGCTCAAATATTTGCTGAATAACTTGCTACTGAACCCTACTTTTTCCTAACGACAAGCTTGGCAAGAATCGATATTCTTTAAGTGTAAGTAATTTTGATACTAGCAAATTAAAGGGCTTGCACAAAAAACTAGCTAATAGCTTCTAACCCAAACAACTTATCGATTCAAAAATATTAAATTACTATCTTTGGGCTACAAAAATTAATTTCAATTTAATTAGGAGAAATACAATGCGATCGATTGAAAATTTAGGTGAGTCAAAGATTCCATCTTTTCTTACTTCTAAAACTTTTTTTGCATCACGTCTAACACAAGAGTATGATGTAGATAAAGGTTATTTGATTGAACTACTTCCAGGTGCTCGCTTTCAATCGAATATGCTACCAGGTACTTATGTTTACGTAGGAGAGGAGGAAAATAATAGTCTTAATGAACTAATAGCAGGTAATGATATTATCATAGTAGGTGATGATAGTATCATGGGGCATCTAGTAGAAAAAAATAGTCTCAATAACTTAGCAGAAAACAACCAATCCACCGATATTGTTACAGACCAGCCCTTTCCTATTGTCCCTATAAATGGAACTCCAAGAGATGATAATCTCGAAGGCTCACCAGGAAATGATGTTATTAATGGCTTGGCGGGAAATGATCTGATTTGGGGCTTGGCAGGAAACGATGTATTAAATGGTGGTTCGGGAGAAGATATTGTTATTGGCGGAGAAGGAGACGATCTTATTATCGGGGGATTAGACTCCGATACCCTTACAGGTTCGGAAGGTAATGATATTTTTCGTGGAACTCTTGAAGAACTTGACGATGATACTATCTCTGATTTTAATTCTGACGATCTGATTATTGTCGATGGTGTTGAGTTTACACAAAATGATATTGCCATAACTTCTTCCAGCCTCGATTTTATTCAAGACAATGTAAGAAGTTCCTCTAGGATCATACCTTTCTTTGTTTTAGAGATAAAAGTCCCCGAAGAGAATAAGACAATTGAGTTGGTTTTTCGGGGCAAGATTGCCGAAGATTTTCTCAATTCTGGGGGTAAAGAGTTACCGAATTTCAAGGTAACTACAATACAGGCAGAACCAGGATTTTTTGTACCTCCTCAAACAATTATTTCTTTAGAAGAAAAGCCGATCCCTACTCAACCTAAGATCATTAATGGAACACCTAAAGACGATCGCTTAGTGGGAGATAACGACCTTAATCTAATTAGAGGTTTTAGAGGTGACGATACCTTAATTGGTAAAGCAAGAGAAGATACTTTAATAGGTGGCAAAGGTGATGACACCCTAAAGGGAGGGTCAGGACAAGATGTTCTTAGAGGCAATAGAGGTGATGATTATCTCTTTGGTGGTGCTGGTAGGGATACTCTTAGTGGTGGTAGAGGTGATGATTATCTCTTTGGCGATCGCGGTAATGACGACTTACGGGGAAATCGAGGCAATGATATTTTAGCAGGCGGTCGTGGTAGTGACGTTTTAAAAGGTGGTGCTGGGGCAGATATCTTTGTGCTGTCAAGTGACTCAGGAACAGATACAATCATAGACTTTCAGGATGGTATTGATCGCTTAAGTATTGATGATGATGATGATTTTGATGACTTAAAGATTTTTGCTAGAGGTACATCAACTATCATTGAAGATGAATCTGGCAATGAAATTGCAATACTTAAACATATTGATGTCAATCAAATTACACAAGCAGATTTTATTGAAACAGATTTTGATGATGATTTTATATTCTAGTAGTTATTTGTAAAAAACTAAAAGCTAAAAGCTTAGTTGTGAATGGCTAATTATAGTTAGCAAAATATTGACGATAAAGTTGACAGCGAGGAGTAACTTCATTGCCTTCTACAGAAATTAACCCCATACTATGTAACTTAAACATTACGGTGGAGTCTAAACGAATGGGACTAGACGCCTCAATCACTTGTTTCATGGCAAGAGCTAACTGAGGTTGTTGTTTTAAATAACTTCGTTGTCTTCGCAAATGATTACTAAAAAACCCTGCCTCGGTTGGTGCTTTTTCTAAGAATTGTTGTAGGGTAATATTTTTTTGAGCAAGATGATATAAAGCGACTCTGACTAAATAAGGATGTCCCCCTATCATAGCCATTAATTGCTGGACATTTTCTGAGTTCCAATCAAGGTTATGACGTTGAGCTAAGTCCAGAACCTGGTCAGCCGTAAACTCTGGTAATTCAATAGCCAGTCCTACATTAAAGGGTGATTGATTAATATCCAGAGGCAGATAAACTTCTGTAGAATGCACCAAAACTAGATGTAATTTTTGCCAAATATGATTATTTTTTCCCTCTTCATGCCAAGCTCTCAATAAACCATAAAAATCGTCAGCTAAGTCACCATAGCTAAAAATGCGATCAATCTCTTCAATTGCCAAAACTACGATTGGCTCGATTTTAGCGAGTAAATAGTTTTCAAAATAATCAGTGCAACAAGTTTTACTACCAAATAAATCATCCCAATATTGCTCGATCTGGTTGGGTAAACTTAATTTTCGTCCAATGCTGACACCAAACCACCTCAGAAACAAATCTAAGTCCTTAAATATTTTGCTGTCAGCCAATCTTAAATCTAGAACGACGGTATGACAATGCTTTTGGGCTGCATACTCTAAAATTCTGGTCATTAAAGAACTTTTACCCATTTGTTTGGGGGCTTTAATACGGATTAAGGAGCCTGGTTTGAGAATAGTTTGATAACAAATATTTTCGATCGGTGGACGCTCTACATAAAAAACCGAACCTAATTTTACTTGCCCTTCTGGTAGCTCTAATTCTACTTGGTTGGGATTGATTAATTTAGAGCTATCTTTTTCTAATTCTGTGTTGACAGGGATAGTTTCACTCTCAGTTTCAACCTCTTTTGTTAATTGATCTTCTTGTTGCTGATGTTTTCTTTCCAGGGCAGCACGAAAATTTTTTTTGGTAACTTTTTCCGATAAGCTTTGAGACAGTAGATCCCACAAAGATTTACCAACAAATTTAATATGAGCTTCAGAGCAATAACATTTTTCAGCGATGATTTCGTAGGTTTGATTCTGCCAAGCACCACGGAAGATTTCGGTTTGCAAAGTACTGATGTGGTGACCAGTGCGATCGCAAATCAAATGATCTGCTAAAGATAATCCTTGTTGCAACTCCATTTTTGGCTCAAACAAGTAAATTACTCCATCTCACCATTAATCATACTAGGATTGAGATTATTTGCGTAAAAAAATCTATATTACCTGGTTTTAGAGCAATTCTAATACTGCTGAAGTGCAAGAAATCTACGTTTTAGAGAACAGAGAATGGGTAACATAATGTATCTCATGCCTAGCAGAAATAGATAAATCATACTTTTTACTACTTAATCTGATTTAATAACAATCTACCTTGGAAAAATTACTACTAAATTTTTTTCTTAACTTGCTACTTAAAGCAACTTTTTCCTAACGACAAGCTTGGCAAGAATCGATACTCTTGGAGTATAAGCAAACAGAAAAGGAATTAAGGAGCGCGTAATTACCTTGATTTCTTTGTCTGGAAAAAGTCAGGAGAAATATCATGGATTTAGATAAAGGCTTAAATCTAGAATTAGTTCAAGAAAAATTTGCTACTCCTCTAGATATAGATGGTGTTGTACATAGTTCACCTAAAGGAGAAACTAGTAAGAATTTATTAGAAAAAAAGCTCATTGATCCTTTTGACGATATTGACGATCTTAGTAATCCTGAAGATGTAGGTGTTTCTGGCATTCCAGATGATGACCCAGATAAGACTAGCTCAAGAAGACCTAATACAGATCCAATTAACGGTACAAATTGGCGTATACTTACTCCTCGACCTCCAGAGCCTGGAATGCCTGACAACAATCTTCGGGGATTTACTACTGAATCTCTAGAAACTCTGACTGAAAATAATGCTACTTCACCAGAAATTCTCAGAGTATCGATTACCGAAGATGAGAATGATGGTGATTTCAGTGATGACGATTTATCTCTACGAGAAGCTATTCACTTGGCTAATGAAGATTCTCTCCAAAAATATACAATTATATTACCAAGTGCGGAAACTTACTTCTTAACTCTCGGTGGTACTGGGGATTTATTAGGTGATTTAGATATTGAGAACAAAAACATTACTATCAAGTCTGAAGGTAGTGACAAGGCTATCATTGATGCAAGTACTTTGAGCGTAAGGGATCGAGTTTTTGATATTCACGAAGGTGCAAATGTAACTTTTGACAACCTCAAAATTACAGGAGGATTCGTAGGGGATGATTGGGGCGGAGGCATACAAGTTGAAGACGCAAGTCTTGAGATCAAAAATAGCATTATTGAAAAGAATACAGGTGACATTGGTGGTGGTATTTCGTTTAGAGGTTATACAGATCAAGTTTTTCTGAAAATATCTAACAGTGAATTTTTAACAAATACAGCATTAAGCTATGGTGGCGGTGCTCATATATCTGTAGGTACATACAAAATTGAAAAAACTAAATTTGTAGAAAATGAAGCTTTAGATGGAGATGGTGGAGGGCTTAGTATCTCAGCACCTCAAGGAGAAATTTCTGAGAGCAGTATCAAGAGCAATAGTGCTAAAACCAATGGTGGTGGTATTTCTTCTAGGGGAGAACAGCTTATTATCAGGGATACAAGTATAGAGGCTAATAATAGTGATGCAGATGGTGGTGCTGTTTCTCAAACAACTGCTGGCAGTGTATTAAAGATCGAGAACACCTCTATTACTGATAACTTAGCTGACAATGGAGGAGGTTTATACCTCAAGTCTGGCACAACATACGTCACTGACAATAAAATCCATGATAATTCAACCCGTGAGGGTGGAACTGGTTTTCGTAAGGGTGGTGGTGCTTATATTGATAATGACGCAATTTTTGAAAGGTCAGATATCACAAATAGTCAGTCTATAGGAGCAGGCGGTGGTATTTATCTTGAGGGCAAATTAACCTTTCTCAACGGAAAGATTGACGGAAATAAAACAATCCGAGATAGCGGTGGTGGAGTGTTTGCTAGCCGTCATAGTAAGTTGGAAATAATTGATAGTATTGTTACTAACAATACTGCTTCCCTGACAGGTGGAGGTATAAATCTGGACAGCACAGACTCTGGAAGTAGTAAAGCTATTCTTGAAGGAAGTTTAGTTGCCTTTAATATTGCCCCTACTGGAGGTGGAATTTTTATTGATGGTGGTGATAGCGTAGATAAATTTAAATCTTCTGCATCTGAGTTAAAAGTATATGATTCGACCTTGGCGGGAAATAGAGCTATTAAAGGTGGTGCAATAGCAAATGAGGGTAAACTAATAATTATAGGTAGCACCTTAAGTTACAATTCCGCGTTGGTAGATGGTGGGGCTATAATAGCTGCAAGTGGTAGTGATACTATTCTTCCTTGTCTTGGCGGTATCGGCTCCTGCGATATCAATAAAGCTGAAGCTTCAACAACAATAATTTTTAACACGTCGTTTGGTTTCAATACAGCTGACGCTGATGGTGATGATAATGGTACAGGTAATGCAATATATACCCCATCAAATGCCCAAGGTAATCCCGATCTTGGAATCTCAGTTGTTCTTGGTCAAATAAATCTCTACAACAGTATTATTGATAGTGGGGGAGACGAAAAAGATGATATTGCTGGCACAATTTTCGCTCGAAATACATTAATACGAAAAGTTTCTGATGAGAATAGGGTTATGGGGGTTGATAATATTCTCAATGAAGATGCTAGGCTAGATCCTAATTTAGACTTCAATGGCGGTCTAACTCCAAATCACAATTTGCTGAGTGATAGTCCTGCTATTGGTGCGGGTAATATAGATCTACTACCTCCAGATACCAGAGATATTGATGATGATGGCGATCTAGAAGAGCGTCTTCCTTTAGATCAAAATAGGAATGAACGTGTCAGTGATAATAGCCTCGATCTTGGCTCGGTACAATTTCAAGAACAAACAACACCCGAAGACCCTACTATTTCAGTTAATGACTTTACAGTAGTAGAAGGATTAGATAATCAGGGAGTATTTACTGTTAGCCTTTCTGATGCTAGTACTCAACCTATTACTGTTGAATATATTACCGTTGATGATACTGCTACAGCAGAAGCAGATTACCAAACTATTCAAGGTACATTAACCTTTGCGCCTGGGGAAACCACTAAAACAGTTGCGGTTGATATTCTGGATGACGATCTTAATGAAGCGAATGAAACCTTTAAGCTTGTCCTTAGTAATCCTAGTAATGCTACTTTAGCTGATGGTGAAGGAGTAGCTACTATTTCTGATACTTTATTCAGTGCTAGAAATACTAACTTACCCACAGGTGTAGAAAATTTAAGCCTAAGAGGAAGTAAAGATCGAAAAGGCAGAGGAAATTCAAACAATAACATTATTTTGGGCAATAGAGGTGATAATCTTCTTCTTGGCGGTGATGGTGATGACACTATTAATGGTAGAGCAGGTAATGACACTATTAATGGTGGACAAGGAGATGATCTTCTGATCGGTAGTCATGATGACGATCTTCTTCGTGGTCAAGCTGGTCGAGATAAACTGTTAGGCGGTGATGGCAATGACTATCTTTATGGAGGTTTAGAGCGTGATACTTTAAGTGGTGGAGAGGGTAACGATTGGTTATTTGGTAATCAGGATCGTGATATCCTTCAGGGTAACGATGACGATGATACATTGCAAGGTGGAGAAGGTAATGATATTCTCATTGGTGGTGATGGTATGGATGTGTTTGTCCTCGAAGTGAATCAAGGAAGAGATACTATCAGAGATTATGTTGATGGTATCGATAAATTTGGTCTTAGTAATAGCTTGACTTACGATGATTTAAATATTAAGAATAATTTTGATCGCACTGCAACCATTATTAGAGACAATTTAAATCAGGCGATCGCTGTGGTTCGAGGTATTGAGGCTAGTATGGTTACAGAACAAGACTTTATGGAAGTTTAACCCATACTTTACAAGACTTGGCGACAAAGACATTGGCATTCAAAACCAATGTCTTTGGACTAGTTAATATTAACCAGTGCTGTCTTAGTTGACTTTTGTAATATTTATGTAGTATAAATATCGGACGGGAAGTTACAAGTATATTTTCCCGAAGGAGGTTGATCGCGATGAATGTAATTGCGATGAAAGTTACAGAAGCCAAATCCCATCCTAACGCCGATGCTTTGCGTGTTTATACAATGGAAGCACCAAATCATAACAGAGTGCAAATAGTAGCTAACCTAGAAAATATCTACCAAGAAGGTGATATTGTAGCAGTAGCGTTAGGCGGTTCAGTGTTGAAAGACGGCACTAAGATTAAG
>JAAUYH010037681.1_pt1 | contig 11042 bp, 10 predicted proteins | sample 7278061 | NCBI WGS metagenome assembly JAAUYH01 (sample SAMN14350203, study PRJNA611818) | marine sediment metagenome | isolation source: surface marine sediment (0.6m) | place: French Polynesia: Moorea | collected 2018-08 | reverse complement strand
TCATCGATGCGCTCGACCTCCGCAACATCCGCTTGGTGGTGCATGACTGGGGTGGTGGCCTCGGGTTCTCCTACGCCCGGCGCCATCCCGACAACGTGGCGGGGATCGCGTTCATGGAGTGCGTGCTCATGCCCATGGAGTGGAGTGAGGCCGACCCCGTGACCCGAATGGTCTTCCGTCGGATGCGTGATCCCCGGAAGGGCGACCGGATGAACCGGGAGAAGTCGTTCTTCCTCAAGCGCCTCATGCCCATGATGACCCGCCGCCGGCTCACCGCCGAGGAGAAGGCGGTCTATGCCGCGCCCTACCCGACCCCCGAGAGCCGGCTGCCCATCGCCCAGTGGCCGAGGGAGATCCCCATCAGCGGCCAGCCGGCCGACATGACCGACGAGATCGGGGCCAACTTCGAGTGGTTTCGTTCCGCCCAGCTCCCGAAGCTCTTCCTCCACGCCCGACCCGGGATCATCTTCACGAAGAAGACCGTCGCTCGGCTCGAGAAGGAGATCGATGGGGTGGAGTCGGTGCTGGTGGGGAAGGGGAAGCACTACCTCCAGGAAGACGTGCCGGACGAGATCGGCGCTGCGCTGCATCGGTGGCTCCCGACGACCGGCGGGTGAGGGTCGTGTGACCCTGGTGCCCACCGGGGAACGGGCGGACGATGGCAGATGACCAGGAGCGTCGGCCATGACATCACCATCACCCAACATGACCCGAGAACCCCCAGCCACGGATAAATCGCCGTGGCTTCCGCCCCGGTGGTTCATCCACCTCGCCTGGCGCACCCATCGATGGATCTATCGCATCTCTCGTGGCCGCATGGGCCTGTGGCGACCCAAAGCGGGTGGATGGGGCACCTTGCGCCTCACGACCGTGGGTCGTCGAACCGGCCAGGACCGAAGTGTCATGGTCGGCTACTTCGTCGACGGGCCCGACATCGTGACGATGGCCATGAACGGGTGGGGTGAGGGTGAGCCCGCCTGGTGGTTGAACCTGCTGGCCGAACCGACGGCCACCATCGAGATCAGGGGCGAAGCCCCTCGGCAGGTCCGGGCCAGGGAAGCGACGGGCGAGGAGCGCGAGCGTCTCTGGGATCGCTGGCGCGAGATCGACAAGAACCTCGACGCCTACGCCACCCGCCGCTCGGGGCTCACGGCGGTCGTCGTCCTCGAACCGGCCGAGACCTGACCCCGAACGGGGGGTGACGTGTCGAGGGTCAGCCCTCGATCGGTGCGCCCCGTGGCTGGTCGACCAGGATCTTCCACGTGCCGTCGGGTTGACGTCGGGTGACGTCGGCACTGACGCCGCCTTCGCGCATCGTTGCGCCGTCGGGCAGCGTGGCCGTCATCGTCCAGAAGTTGGTGACCAGGGCGATGTCTCCGGCGACGACGACATCGGGTTCGTTCGTGTAGGTGATCTGCGGTCGAAGCGCGAGGAACTCCTCGCTCGCGGTCCGGATCTGGTCGTGGCCGACGAGCGTGGTTCCGAAGTCTGGTTGGAACACTGCGTCGTCGGCATAGAGCTCCATGAGACCGTCGAGATCGCCGGCCGCAGCCCGTTCGCTGAACAGCTTCATCACTCCCTGGGGTGTCGAGGTCGTTGCGTCGAGTGCCATGGGTTCGTCCTCTCGTGACGTGTGGTTGTCGGGCGCCGGGATCGGCCCCTCGGAGAGGTGAGACGTCGTCGAGCCACCGTTGTGACCCGACGGCTGCCGCGGAGGGCTCAGAGGTGGTAGCCGCCGTCGACGGGCACCACCGCACCGCTGATGAACGACGCGGCTGGGCTGGCCAGGAAGGCGATCACGCCACCGATGTCGTCGGGCATGCCGATCCGCCCGACGGCCGTGCTCGACCGGATGTGGTCACGGGCCGGAGGGAAGATCTCGTCGAACAGCAGGGCGTTGAAGTCGTCGTCGAGACCGCCGGGGGCGACGGCATTGACCGTGATGCTCCGTGGCCCGAGGTGGGCGGCGAGGTAGGCGGTGAGGCTCTGGAGGGCGGCCTTCAGTGGCCCGTAGCTGACCAACGGGCCGAAGGCGATACCGGCGGTTCCCGAACCGAGGTTGATGATCCGACCGCCGTCGCGCAGCTTGGGTGCGAGGCGTTGGGTCAGGAAGAACACGCTCTTGTAGTTGGTGGCATAGACGGCATCGAGGTCGTCTTCGGTGACGGCGTCGAACATGCCGATGCGCAGGGTGCCGGCGTTGTTGACGAGGATGTCGAACCCGTCGGCCCCCCACGACGAAACGATCTCGTCGAAGGCGCCGACGAAGCCATCGAGCGCGCTCGTTCCGCTCAGGTCGACGCCGATGGCGGCCGCCCGTCGGCCCATCGACTCGATCTCGGCGACGACCTCGGCGGCGAGCTCGGCGTTCTGGCGGTAGGTCACGACGACATCGGCTCCGGCCCTGGCCATTGCGATGGCGCTGTCGCGGCCGATGTTGCGGCTGCCGCCCGTGACGAGGGCGATCTTGCCGGTGAGGTCGAGGCTGTTGGTGGTGGTGGGGGAGGTGGTGCTCATGTGATGCATCCTCCGGGCTACGACCGTCGCCGTCGAGCACCGAATGAGCCATGATTGTTGCCCATGGAGCAACAGTTTGACTTCCGACATCTGGTGGCGTTCGACGCCCTGGCTGCCGAACGCCACTTCGGTCGCGCCGCCCAGCGAGTGCACGTCGCACGTCCAGCCTTCAGCCGCACCATCCAGCAACTGGAGCGGCGAGTGGGCGTCGACCTCGTCGACCGGACGACTCGGTCGGTCCGCCTCACCCCGGCGGGGGTCGAGTTCGCCGATCATGCCCGGCGACTGCTCGACGCCGCTCGTGACGCGGCCGACGCTGCCGCATCGGTCGCAGCCGGGCGGGGAGGACTGCTCCGCATCGGGTTCACCGGCCCGTCGATGATCGGTACGTTGCCTGGTCTGCTCCGTCGGCTCCATCGCTCGGCCCCCGACCTCAGACTCGACGTCCGTGAGCTGGCCACCGCCGATCAGCTCGCAGCGCTGGAAGCCGGCGATCTCGATGTCGGATTCTTCCTCGAGGGAACGCCCGTCAGTGAGGAGCTCGACACGACGGCCGTGCTGCGTGATCGATCGATGATCGGCGTGCCATCCGATCACCCGCTGGCCGGCGAGGCGTCGCTTCGTCTTGCCGACCTCGCCGATGAGACGCTGATCCTGTTCCCCCGTGAGCGGAACCCTGCCCTCTACGACGAGGTCGTGGCCCTCGTCTCCGCCCATGGCGCCCGCCCGACCCGGATCGAGGAGGCGTCGTCACGCCAGGTGGCGGCGGGGCTGGTGGCCGCCGGGCTCGGCGTGTCGACGTTCACGGCCTCGATGGCGCCGATGTGCGGACCCGACGTGGCGCTGATTCCCCAGATCGACCCGGAACGGTCGACCACCGTGCTCATGGGCTGGCACCACGCCCGAGCCAACCCGCTGCTGGATCATCTCGATCCCGTGCTCGCCGAGCCATAGCGTCCCGTCCACGCCGACCGGGTTGCGGGCCGTCAGATCACGATCGGGCCGAGGCGATTCCTGACCGTTCTCACGAGGCCGAGGGCCACGAGGGCCGACGACCTGGGATTGTCGGGCAGCGGGTGGTTCCGCATCGTCACCGTCATCTCGCCGAAGGCGCCGGTGGCCTCGATCTCGTGGCGGTTGGTCGTCGCGGCGGGGTCGGCGATGAGGGCGATGGCCGTGCCCTCCGGTCCGACCCCGGCGAGCGCCGTTGTCATGGCCACGTTGGCGTTCTTCGGGAACTCGGCGGCCGCCTCGGCCGCAGTGCCTCGGAAGAAGCAGTGGGCCTCGGTCAGCGCCGCCAGGTCGCATCGATTCTCGGCCGGTGTCCCGGCCCAGGCTCCCGGTGGCTTCACGATCCGGTGCTCGACCCGATCGATGTCGAGGGTGCTGGCCGCCGCCAGCGCATCGATCCCACCGAGGGCGCCGGGTGGGATGAGGATGCGAGCCCCCGTTCGCGATGCGCACCTCGTGAGCTCGGCCAACAGCTCGGCGTCGGCGACGGCCGACACCGACGACACGACGACGTCGATGCCCCGACCGAGGGCGGCAGTGGCCCAGGGGCCGACCGCCTCCCGGCCAGCGGCCTCGACGACGAGATCGGCATCGACGGCGGCGAGCTCCTCGACCGTGCTGATGAGGTTCGCCGCGGGAGGAACGTCGGGCCGGGCCCGGGACGGGTCGGTCGTTGCAATGGCGACGATCTCGATCGGGTCGTCGGCCAGATGGCGGGCGGCAGCTCTGGCGATCGCTCCCCACCCGACGAACACGATCCGGAGCGGCCGTCGACCCGTGTCGGGTCGCAGCTTCACCGTTCGAGCCCGCACTGCTCGAAGGCGGCACGGGTTGTGGCCTTCTCCTCGTCGGTGAGCTCGAGCAACGGTGGTCTGACCCTGCCACCGACCTGGCCCAACAGCTCCTGCCAGTACTTCTGGTGGGCATGGGGCTTCTCGGCCGGCCTCGTGTCCTTCAGCGCGCGTCGAACGGGTTCGAGGCTGGCGCTGATCCGCCTCGCCTCATCGACGTCGCCGGCCAGCGCGGCCTCGGTGTAGTCGTGCATCCGGCGATCGTTCTTCGTCTGGAGGAGGAATGGCGGCGACGAGCACAGGTAGAGCTTCCAGTCGAGCTCGAGGATGTTGTCGAGCCACTCGTCTTCGGAGGCCGTGCTGACCTGGATCCGGTCGGCGGCGAGCGCCGTGAGCTCGGTGTACATGCCGCGGGGGACGCTGTACTTGATGGCGACGACGTTCTCGATGTCGGCCAGCCGGTTGCACAGCTCGGGCGACATCAGGTAGCCGCTGTCGGGATGGCTCCAGAGCGCGATGCCGATGTCGACGCTGTCGGCGATGGTCTGGTAGTAGCCGACCAGCGTCTCGTCCTGGGCCTTCGTGAAGTGGAGCGCCGGGGCGTGGACGACGATGTAGTCGGCGCCGCACGACTCGGCGTGACGGGCGAGATCGAGCACGACGTCCATGTTCTGGTCGGAGCACGACATGATCGTCTGGGCTCGGTCGCCGGTGGCCTCGACGGCGAGGTCGAAGCTGCGCTTCCGCTCCTCGACCGTCATCGAGAAGAACTCGCCCTGCTTGCCCGAGATGAACAGGCCGGCGATCCCGAGGTCGTCGACCCAGTGGGCCACGTTGCTGGCGAACCCGTCCTCGTCGATCGAGAGGTCGTCGGCGAACGGCATCAGCGCGGCCGCCCAGATCCCGGTCATGTGCTCGCGGGCGTGGTCCTTTGCGTTGGCCTTCGTGTCGTGCATGGCTCGGTCCGTTCGGCTCAGACGATGTGGATGCTGTGAGAGACGTTCTTCACGACGAGGTAGTTGTGGAGGCCCTCGACGCCGCCCTCCCGGCCGTAGCCGCTCGACTTCACGCCGCCGAATGGCGTTTCGGGGAGGCTGGCCTCGAGGGTGTTGATCGAGAGGTTCCCGGCCTCGACCCGCTCGACCATGCGGTCGACGTAGTCGGCCCGGTTGGTGAACCCGTAGGCAGCAAGACCGTAGGGCACCGAGTTGGCCCGATCGATGGCCTCGTCGAGCGATCGGACGGGATTGACGATGGCCAGGGGCCCGAACGGTTCCTCCTGCATGACCCTCGCGTCGTCCGGCACGTTGGCCAGCACCGTGGGTTCGAAGAAGAACCCACGGTCGCCGATCCGGTCACCCCCGGTGGTCACGTCCGCCCCCCGAGCTCTGGCTTCGTCGACGAACGACGCCAGCGCCGCCGGCCGCCGCTCGTTGGCCAGGGGGCCCATCTCGACGCCCGGCTCCATCCCGTCGCCGACCACGGTGGCGGCAGCCCGCTCGGTGAAGGCGTCGAGGAACGGTTCGAAGATCTGCTCGTGCACGAAGAACCGGGTGGGGGAGGTGCAGACCTGCCCTGCGTTGCGCATCTTCCGGATGGCGCCGCTGATCGCAGCTGCCTCGACGTCGGTGTCCTCGCACACGATGACGGGGGCGTGGCCGCCGAGCTCCATGAGCACCGACGTCATGTGCTCCGAGGCGAGGGTGGTGAGATGGCGGCCAACGGCGGTCGACCCGGTGAAGGCAACGAGGCGGGTCACGTCGCTGGGGATGAGGTGCTCGGAGATCTCGGCCGGCACCCCGAACACGACGTTGAGCACGCCCGGAGGTAGTCCGGCCTCGTCGAGGGCGCGAGCGAGGTGAAGTGCACCGGCCGGCGTCTCCTCCGCCGCCTTCAGGATGATCGAGCAGCCCGACGCGATGGCGCCGGCCACCTTCCTGGCCGGTTGGCTCATCGGGAAGTTCCACGGCGAGAAGGCGGCGACCGGCCCGATGGGCTGGAGGTGCACCGAGTAGGTGGTGCCGGGGGCGCTGGGAATGATACGGCCATAGGTGCGGACGGCCTCGCCGGCGTCCCACTCGAAGAACTCGCAGCCTCGGATGACCTCGAGCTGAGCCTGACGGTAGGGCTTGCCGTGTTCGAGCGTGATGGCGTGCGCGATCTCGTCTCGCCGCTCCCGCATGAGTGCGGCTGCGCCTCGCAAGACGTCGGCGCGGTCACGGGGGGCCGACGACCGCCACGTGTCGAACCCCTTCGCCGCGGCAGCCAGGGCGTCGTCGAGATCGCTGACACCGGCCCGGGGAAGCTGGCCGATGATCTCCTCCGTTGCCGGGTTCACCACCGGGAGCGTCTCGCTCGTCGTGCGCCACGAGCCGTCGATGTAGAGCTGGAGCTCGGGGTAGTCGTGGTTCTGGCTCTGTGTCCGGTCGTCGTGTGTTCGTTCGTGGCCCGATGTCATGGAGCGGGTCCTCCCCTCGTCGGTCGGTCACCGGGGAGTACCCTAGTCCATTCATACGAATATTGACCATTCATACGAATGGACCTACGGTTGGAGCGTGGCACACGAGGGCTTCCTCGACTCCTACCTGCCCTATCTCCTGCGGCGGGCCGACCAGGCGCTGTCTGCTGCGTTCTACGACGCGCTGACCCAGGCCGGTGTCCCCCGGTCCGAGTGGCGGTTGCTGTCGGTGCTGCTCGATCACGGCCCGCTGTCGATCCGGGAGTTGACCCACCTCTCGCTGTCGCCCCAACCCACCGTGACCCACGCCGTCGGGCGCTTGGAGCAGAAGGGGTTGGTGCAGCGGACACAGGGCGTCGGCGACAAGCGTCAGCGCTTCGTCTCGTTGACGGCATCGGGCCGCCGTCTGACGACCGAGCTCGTCGACGACGCAGCGCAGCTCGAACGAGCCGTGCTCGACGAGGCCGGCCTCGGCGATCTCGACGAGCTGTGCGCCGCCCTCCAGAAGCTGATCGTTGCTGTCGAAACCCATCCGTCCGAGGAGGAGCACCCGTGAGCTACGACCCCGCCGACGCCACGACCCGCCGACCGTTCAACCTCTCCCAGTGGATCGAGGATCATCGTGAGGAGCTCCGCCCGCCGGTGGCAAACAAGCAGGTGTGGCGCGAGGCCGACATGATCGTGATGATCGTCGGCGGCGGGAACCGGCGGAACGACTACCACGACGACCCCCGCGAGGAGTTCTTCCATCAGATCAAGGGCGACATGAACCTGAAGATCTGGCCGGGGCCTGGGGCTGAGCCCTACGACATGCCCATCAGGGAAGGTGAGGTCTACCTCCTGCCTCCCGGGTTGCGGCACTCGCCGCAACGGCCCGACCCCGAGTCGATCGGGCTGGTGGTCGAGTACCAGCGGCGGGAGGGTGAGCTCGACGGGTTCGAGTGGGTGTGTGGCAATTGCAACGGGCTCGTGCACCGGGTCGAGGTCCAGGTCCAGGCCATCGACCAGGACCTCCCGCCGCTGTTCGCCGCCTTCCAGAACGACCTCGAGGCCCGCACCTGCCCGAGCTGCGGCGCAGTCCACCCTGGCATCGAGCTCGACGACGAGGAGTAGGCGACGTGCTCGATCCCGACTCACTCGATCCGGCGACGGCGACGGCGGCCGAGCTCGATGCGGCCGATCCGCTCGCCCACCTGCGCGACCGGTTCGACGTTCCCGACGGCATCTACCTCGTCGGCAACTCGCTCGGCGCCCTCCCGAAGGCGGCCCGGGCCAACGTTGCCGAAGAGCTCGATCGGTGGGGATCGCTGGGGGTCGAGGGTCACTTCACCGGCGCGCTGGCGTGGGAGCCCTATCACGAGCTCCTGACCGAGCAGCTGGCGGCCCTCGTCGGCGGTCGGCCCGACGAGGTCGTTGCCATGAACTCCCTCACCGTCAACCTCCACCTGTTGATGGTGAGCTTCTACCGACCGACGCAAGAGCGGCACAAGATCCTCATCGAGGATCACGCCTTCCCCTCCGATCACTTCGCCGTCGAGTCGCAGATCCGGCAGCGTGGGTTCGATGCCTCCACCTCGCTCGTGGTGGTCGACCCGGCCAACGTGCTCGATGCCATCGCCGACCACGGCGAGGAGCTGGCCCTCGTCATGCTGCCGGGCGTGCAGTACTACACCGGCGAGGTGCTGCCGATGGGGGAGATCACCGAGGCCGGCCATTCGGTCGGGGCGGCGGTCGGCTTCGATCTGGCCCACGCCGTCGGCAACGTCGTGCTCGACCTGCACGAGTGGGATGTCGACTTCGCTGCGTGGTGTTCCTACAAGTACCTCAACGCCGGGCCGGGCGGGGTCGGCGGGGCGTTCGTTCATCAGCGTCACGTCGCCGATCCGATGCTGCCGAAGTTCCTGGGCTGGTGGGGAACCAACAAGGCGACACGGTTCGAGATGGCCACCGAGTTCGACGCCATCCCGACCGTCGAGTCGTGGCAGCTGAGCAACGCACCCATCCTCGCCATGGCGGCCCTCCGGGCGGCGCTCGACGTGATCGACGAAGCAGGCGGCATCGGTGAGATGCGGCGCAAGAGTGAACGCCAGATCGCACGGCTGGATGCGCTGCTCGACGAGCGGCTCGCCGGGCGGGTCGAGAACCTGACGCCTCGCGATCTCGCTCGGCGAGGGTGCCAGTACGCCCTCCAGGTCACGGCCGGCAACGGCCGGGCCGTTTACGAGGCCTTGGAGGAGGCAAGGGTCTTCTGCGACTGGCGGTATCCCGATGTGATCCGGGCGGCCCCGGTCCCCCTCTACAACTCCTTCGCCGACATCGATGCGTTCGTCGACATCCTCGACGATCTCGTCGACGCAGCCTGACTCCTCGGAGGTCGAGCCGTGAAGAACCCCATCGTGATCGCCGGTGCCGGTCAGGCCGGCGCCCTGCTCGCTGCGTTGCTCGCTCGCCGGGGGCACGAGGTCGTCGTCTACGAGAGTCGTCCCGATCTCCGCCGGGTCGAGATCGATGCCGGGCGGTCGATCAACCTCGCCCTCGCCACGCGTGGCATCGTGCCCCTCGTCGACATCGGGGTTATCGATCGGGTCGACGAGATCACGATCCCGATGCGGGGTCGCATGGTCCACCTCGACGACGAGCCGACACCCGAGCTCCAGCCATACGGCAACGCCGCCCACGAGGTGATCCACTCGGTGTCACGGTCCGACCTCAACGCCATCCTGCTCGACGCAGCCGAGGAGACCGGGCGGGTGACCGTCGAGTTCGAGCGGGTGATCGAGTCGGTCGATCTCGACGGATCGATGCTCCACTTCGTCGACGGCACATCGGCCCCGTTCGGCACGTTGTTCGGCGCCGACGGCGCCGGCTCGAAGGTGCGGGAGGCGATCGTCGAGGCCGGCTCGGGCCGGGCGGAGACCGAGTGGCTCGATCACGGCTACAAGGAGCTCACGCTCGCCCCCGCCGAAGGTGGTGGCTTCCAACTCGATCCCAACGCGCTCCACATCTGGCCACGCGGCGAGCTGATGCTGATCGCGCTCGCCAACCCCGAAGGCGACTTCACCGTCACTCTCTTCGCCACCCATGCCACGTTCGACTCACTCACCAGCGCCGACGAGGTCGATGCCTTCTTCGGCAGGAACTTCGCCGACTTCGCCGCGCTCGTGCCCGACCTCGCCGAGCAGTTCTTCGAGAACCCGACCGGGGCGCTCGGCACCCTGCGGGCAACCGGCTGGCACCACGAGGATCGGGCCGTCGTCGTCGGCGATGCCGCTCATGCGATCGTGCCGTTCCACGGCCAGGGCATGAACGCTGCGCTGGAGTCGGCTCGAGCACTCGATCGGCACCTGGCCGCTCGGCCCGACGATGTCGCCGCTGCCTTCGCCGCCTACGAGGCGGAGCGGAAGCCCGACGCGGATGCCATCGCCGACATGGCGCTCGACAACTACATCGAGATGCGGGCCGGGGTCGTCGACCCCGACTATCTCGCTCGTCGCGAGCTGGCTCTCGAGTTGGAGCAGCGCCATCCCGAGCGGTTGCAGCCTCGGTACAACATGGTGATGTTCACCACGATGCCGTACGCCGAGGCCCAGGAGCGGGCGCGGCGGCAAGCCGACATCCTCGGCGCCGCACTGGCTGATCCGGGGTTCGACGTCGACGCTGCCGTGCAGGCGCTGCCGCTCCTTCCGCCCCTCGATCCGCTGGCAACGCCCGACGCGCTGTCGGTGTCCTAGCGCCCCCGACGACACAACCCGTTCTGGCGCGCAGAGCGCGTCGTCTCCCGTCGCAAGTGCGCGCCAGTACGGGCATTGGGCTCGTCGGGCGGCGACGGGGCCACTAGACAGTCGGGTCATGGTGGAGATGCAGACCGACCCGGCCGACCTCATCGTGGTCGGGAACTTCTCCGACGACCCGTTCGCCATCGACGTCGCCCATGCCATCGGCCAGACCGACGACATCGCCGACCTCATCAGCATCAAGACCTTCGCCAACAGCGAGTTCTGCCCCCGGTTCATCAACGACGAGACCGACATGAGCGCCATCGGCGAGCAGCTCATCGGCAAGACGATCGTGATCGTCAGCACCACGAATCGCACGATGAGCCGCAACAACCTGGCGATGCGCAACCTCCTGATCGCACGGGCGGCCAAGGACAACGGCGCGGCGGCGGTGGTGCTGGTCGAACCCGACCTCTTCTACAGCGCGCAGGATCGCGGGCCCCGCGTCGATCAAGGTGAGACGGCGTTCGTGCGAGACGAGCTCGATCG
>JAAUYH010133114.1_pt1 | contig 11044 bp, 8 predicted proteins | sample 7278061 | NCBI WGS metagenome assembly JAAUYH01 (sample SAMN14350203, study PRJNA611818) | marine sediment metagenome | isolation source: surface marine sediment (0.6m) | place: French Polynesia: Moorea | collected 2018-08 | reverse complement strand
CTAACAATTCGTTGAGCGACAAAATTTATCGAACGATAAATTTGGCTCATATATCGAGTATTTGCCGAAAATACCCCCTATTTCCCTATCTCCCTATTTCCCCACCTGTCTCATACTAGAATGAAACAGCCCTGCCCTTGGGAAGGGGGGTGTCGCAAAGACGCAAAGAATCATGGAATACTATTCGGTTAACTTTTGTTACGTATTGATATAAGCAGAAGGGGTGCGGGGGGAGAGCAAAGGGAGCGGGGGGCAAAAAAAGGGCAAGGGCTTATAAGGGTAGGTTTTTAACACTCGGGCGAGTAAACAGTCTAATTAAGTAGAAAATAAGGTTTTAGCTGTATAACAATACACTTCTTGGTGGCTCAAAAATTCTCCGTGTCTGGTGTCCCAGGAGTTCCGCTTTAAAAATAAATAGTTAACTCAGGGAGCATCGACCAGGGTCTAATTAAGCAATCAAATGTTGACATCCTCTCCCGCTAAAATCAACGGACATCTCACGGTTCTGAGGAGACCTCAGAACCCGTGTCCTCAAGAGGTTTAAAAGTTTCTGGTTTATTCCCTAGTTATTCTCGATGAATTCTTAAACTGCAAATAGTTGATTTAGGAATGACATTAGTAACCGAGTCAGCCCATGGAATGAAGCATAAAGGATGAGGAAGGAGGAAAGATAAATACCTATTACCTATTATCTTACTCCTGATGCCTCATAATTCATCCCTTCTACAAATCCCTCATCCTTTGAGGAGGAAGCTTGGTCACTTGGTCATTCAATTGTTTAATTTTACAAGGAGAAGACACAAATGGACGTTTTTAATGGTGGAAATAATAGCGAATTTATTTTCGGCTCTAATGAGGCGGATACTATCGATGGAGGTGGTGGTAATGACACGATCATTGGGAATCAAGGAGATGACCTGAAAATTGGTGGTGCTGGTCGCGATCTTTTAATCTGGAATAATGGTGATGGTAGCGACACCATGAGAGGCGGTTCGGGTCTTGATACAGTACAGGTTAACGGTGCTGTGGATGCTGGAGATGATTTTGAACTCAGAGCCAATGGTAATATTGCAGAGTTTGAAAGACTCAATCTGGGTAACTTTACTCTGGATATTGATGATGTAGAAACCATCGAAGTGAATGGCGGTGGGGGAAATGATACCTTAACTGTCCAAGATATTTCTGCTACTGATATTAACAAAGTTGTCTTTAATGGCGGAAGTGGTTGGGATAGCTTAGATGCGAGTCAAGCTAATGTAGAAGTTGTGGCTAATGGTGGTGCTGGAAATGATGTTTTAATTTCTGGTTCTGAAAATGACCGCCTCAGAGGAAATGGTGGTAATGACCTTATTTCAGGTGGTGCTGGTGATGACACTATTTTAGGTGGTGCTGGTGATGACACTCTCTTAGGTGGTGGTGGTAACGATGTTACTAATGGTGGTGCTGGTAATGATACTGCTGACTTTAGCGATATCCCTTTTGAAGTTACTGCGGATCTGACCACTGGTATTGCAACTTATGTGGTTAATGGCAATTTAGTGGAAGATACACTCATCAGCATTGAAAATCTTAGAGGTAGTAACTTAAACGATAGCCTTACTGGAGACTGGAAAGATAATGTTATAAATGGTGTTGATGGTGATGATATTCTTTCTGGTGGTAATGGTGATGATACCTTAATTGGTGGTAATGGCAACAACATCTTTAGAGGTGGCGCAGGTGCAGATACTTTTGTAGTTGGCTTCGATGGAATTGATGTTATCGAAGATTTCAATGCTGAAGAAGGAGATGTCGTAGAAATATCTCTGTCTGCATTTGGCGCGACTGATTCTAGTCAATTCGCTTACGACAGTAGCGATGGCTCTCTATCTTATGAGGGGGTTCAGTTTGCCAATATTGAAGTAGAATCTTCTCCATTTGACTCTAGTCAAGACATTAATTATATCTTTTGAGACTCCCTTGGATGAATCACAAGGGATTCTAGTTCTTGAGTCTGTCGCAAACGGGTTAAAACCACGTTTGCGTCGAACCCTTACCTAGTTAAGGGGTGTCCCATTCGCCCCACTCTCTTGAACGGATACACCCATTACAAATGTACCTTTCTCAAGCACAAGAGAGCATTTCAAGCCTAACCATTTACCAATATTTTGGCTTGCTCCCCAATCAGCGTGATGTTTAGCATTACACCTCTTGCACCTATAGCTGTGCTTATTTCTATTATTGATAGAACCACACTTGCAACAACTTTTACTGGTGTATGGTGCTGGCACTTTTTGAACTGGTATTCCAGCTAATTGTGCTTTATAGAAAATGAAATTTTCAAGCTGAAAGTAAGACCAAAAATCTAGATTTTGAGCAGCATCAGACTTATTTTTCTGCCTCTGTTTGGTAGTTTTTCTGATATTAGACAAGTCTTCTAAACGAATTCCACAATTACAATCAACAGCTAACTGAACTAGCTGCTTGCTAATTACATGATTGATATGGGTGATAGTTCGACGCTCTTTAGACTCTAATCTTTTTAAGGTTTTAAGCTTCTTTGCTTCCTGCAATAACTTCCTTTGTTTTTGATATTTTCGTCTGATTTGACGAATATTACCAAAAGTCCAAAACTTAGCCATTCCATCGGGCAAACTGGCAACGCATAAATGATTTTGTCCTCTATCTGCACCAATCCATTGATTAACTTTTTTGGCATCGGGAACATCCATCGACACTGAAAGTAAGCAATACCAAATTCCTTTCTTCGACCTCCATAATTTAAGAGAGCCTTGTTTTATTTCTCTGTTAATTACTTTGTCTAAGATTTCTTGATAACTTGCTTGGTGTATTGCTAGAGGAATTCTTTTCTTTCTCCCACGATAAAGACTAAAACTTATAGAATAAGTTTCTCCAGTTTTAATAACTTTCCATCCTTGATTGTTTACCTCTAGTGGCAACCTTCTAAAGTGCTTTACTTTGGTTGCAGCATTGGTATTGCGAATTGTTTGATTAATCCACATTGAACCTATTTCGATATGCCTAAAGTCAAAAGATGTGTATTTACTTCTTTGTTCTTTGGGCATTTCTAACAAGCTATTAGCCACATCAGTATTCAAAGTTGTGAGTCGTTCAAACTCAAGAGCTTTGCACTGATTCAGCTTCAAAAATGGAAGTTTTAAGGTGAGAGACGTTGTTACCATGAAAATATCCTACAATACTTTGCAGAATAAAACAAGATAGAGATACGAGGGATTAAATCCCTTACTTGTTTTCATCCTATGGTTGAAACCATAGGCTCTCAACTGCGTTTCTTGTAGTTTCATTATTTTTTGTTCTCTATTTCTTCTCGATGGATTCTTAAACTGTAAATAAGTTAGTAATATTTGCCACATAAAATTTTGGTAAACTTCTGATGGTTGGGTTAATCCAGCCATTTTTTTTTCCATGTTCAATGTTAAGAGGAATATACCTGATTGGATAATATTCGCGAATTCAATGTTAAATGATAAATGTTAAATGTATTTAATGTTAAATGATATGCGAGGCGATCAGATTTACGTATATCGAAATCTTTGGGATTTTGACGGTGTATATCAGCATCACGGCATTGATTGTGGTGATGGTACAGTAATTCATTATCGGAAACCCAGTGAAATTGTGGAACGAACTTCTTTGGCAACTTTTACTAGAGGAAATCCTGTATCGGTGAAACAATATATTAAAGGATTTTGTTTTGTTCCTAATGTGGTAGTTAGCAGAGCAGAAAGCAGACTGGGAGAAGACAAATATAATCTGTTATTTAATAATTGCGAACACTTTGCTAATTGGTGTAAAACAGGGATTAGTGACAGCAAGCAAATTCGAGAATTTGTCCCCCTTATGGGTAAATTTAATAAAATAAAATTATATGAAACTATTAAGCGATCGCTGAATTATACTGATAGCAATAATGCTCATAGATTAGTACAAGAGGCTCTGAGTGATATTAAAGTAGTTTGGGATCAAGTACAACCTGAATATAAACAAGCTGTTGAAGAAGTAGAGTCTTGGCAAAAAGTAGCGGAAGAAGCCGTAAAACGCGATCGCAATGATTTAGCTCGCGCTGCATTAGTTAAAAAACGGGATTATCAACAAAAAGCCTGGAAACTGGAACAACAATTAAAGGAATTAGCTGATATGACCGAAAAATTGTTAATTACTGATAGATGAGTCGAAGTAATGTCTTAATCTGATATTTTCTCCTTCCACGAAGCGTGAATTGAGTTTTTAGGAAGAGGGAGATAGAAAGAAATAAATTAGCTTATTTTTACCCTAATTTAGTCTTTCTTTTCTTTGCTTAATTAAGCGAAGAAGTCCCCCTAGTCAGGGTAGTAATTAACGCTTAAATTACACTACCTATTCTGTTTTCTTCAATTAAGTCGGTTGAACTTGGAAATGCAAATCAGAAATTCCTATTTTTTGATTACCAGGATCGGATAGGGCATCATCAGTAGAGAAATATTTAATCTCGATTTGAGAGACTTCTGTACTACCAAAATTCAGAGAAATATTACCACTCTCACTAGTGCTATTGGCACTACCTCTGCCCTCAAAACCATTCATATAGGTTTCATTGTCCCCAAAGACATTCTCACCAGTTAAGATTTCAACTCCTGACAATTCTTTGATATTGATACCATCCGCATATATTTCTACACCATCATCAAAAGAATTATTAGGAGATTGATCCACATCTAAAACCTGGAAGTTTAGACCGGTAACAGCTTGATTAAAGTCGATAGATAATTGGATGAGGTCATCAGGATCATTATCACTATTATTGAACCCAAGAGACAAGTAACCTTGATGATTGCCTGATTGGTCATCATCATAGCTAACAAAATTTTCCCCACCGTGAGGAACAAAGCTACCACCATTAGTGATAATCTCCCAATTAACGGTTGCAGTTAAGTTACCATCGAAGTTAAATACTGTTCCTGGTGCTATAGCTGCTTCATCTACAAAGCCTTGAGCTTCCCATGTTAACTCTGTCTTTTGAGGTTCAGGATTAGAATTTTCCTTATATTCAACTACCAAACGAGGTTTTGTTGCACCTTCGGCAGAATCGAAATCAACACCATTAGCACCAGTAGGTAAGATTGCCCAACCAAAGTTACTGCTAGGATCACTTTGCCAAGCTTTGATACTTTCAGTAACATCTACCGATAAGTAGCCAGTAGAAACTGAAGCTGTCACCGCATCAGCAGTGCTGGCTGCTTCTATACCATCTGCTTGAATCCCATTTCCTAAGCTATTCCAAGTATCGGTATCAGACCAATCCTGAAACATAAGGTAAAATTCAATGCTGTCCCCTGGATTATCCACATCTAACTCTAGTTGAGCAGATACAATTTCAACATTGGAGCCAATTTGTCCAGCTTGGTTGCCAAAAATATTCTCAAAACGTAACAGACCATGTACTGCTCCACCACGATCACTGGTATCTACATTAAGAGAAACTACATCAGAGTTATTGATATCAGGAGAAGCTTCTTGAAGCATGGTGTCTATTGTGCCTGTATAACCATTAACTCCCTGCTCAAAAGTCACCTGAAGATTATTAGGATCTGGATTGGGGTCTGGATTAGGGTCTGGATTAGGATCAGTAGCAATAGGTTGAGGATTACGAGGATCGAATTGATTAGTATCCAGCTTAAAGAAATCAACTGAATTTTCTAAATCTCGCAAATCGACAAATTTTAAGTTAGTAGTGCCGTTATCGTTTGAACCATCTTGGGCTACTAGTACACCTTCTGGAAATAACTCTCCTAAATTAGAACCAATAATATCTATCCCGTCGGTATTTTGTGTCCCATCAATGCCATTACCATCACCAATGACAAAACTACCTAGATAATCATTGTTACCTTCGCGATCATAAACAGCATAGGTACTATTACCCTGGCTAGAAGCAAGTAAATAACCTTTACCATCTCGACCATAATACATGGTCAGTCCTTCTATATCATCCTGTAATTGACCTGAGCCACCATTAACTCGATCGACAATTGTTGGTGTCGTGCTACCATCTACTTCTGCACTAAATTTGAAGATGCCAAAATCTTCTTGAGCAGCATAAAGCACTCCTCTCTCTCTATCTATGACCAAGCCTTCTGCGGTGGTTTCTGGGCCGGGTACATTAAGAGTACGGACAACTTTAGCATCCACTCCTCCTGCGCCATTATCGACTAACTCTAGTTGAGCGATTTGATTACCGTTAAGTTGAGTAGCCAATACATAGGATTTACCGTCTGCCGTACTATTCTACGTAGCTAACCCATAGGCTGTTCTAGAGCCATCATCTATACCAAAAATGGAAGCAGAATCAGCACTAAGAGTGGGAGCAGTAATATCAGTTAACTGACCAGTATTAGGATCGATTTCATAAATAACTAAGGTGTCATTAGCACGGTCTGATACTACAGCTAAATCGACTTGCTCATTGCCTAATTGGAAGTCATAGACAATATCAACATTGTTGTAACGACTACCTTTTGGGCGAATTCTTTGTATCTCTTGTCCCTGTAAGTCATATACTACCAAGCCAGCTTTTTTCAGAGTAGTAATAACTATACTTTTGGAAGCATCGTTTTTATTGAGATAGATAGCAGGGTCATCTACATCAGCTTCTAGATTAGGAGCAGATGTATCGTTTACTTCTGGGGGTGTTTCTATGGTGGGGAGTACTATGCCACTGGGATTAGGATTAGGATTGGTAGCAGAGTTGTCGTAGATACTAAAAGAGTCTAGAACCTCGCCGTTATCCGCAGCTACATAATCAACTGTTAAGCGATCAGGAGTAACGGAGATTAAGCTAAAGCCATGTTCTGATTGAGGATTGGTACTGCTAGAAAAGCCTTCTGCTATAAAAGGAAAATTATTATAACTACCACTACGAATACTCTTGCCTCCCATCCCAGAGACCACTTGAACTACACCTACTCCTTTGTCATACTCTTTATCAGTATCTTCAACAAAAGTGGCATTTCTGCCACTATATCCTGTAAGGGGGTAAGTCCAGCCGTAGGTATGAGAATGTCCAGTAAGTAGCAAATCTACTCCTAAAGCATTTAGGCGAGGTACTACCTGACGATAGTAATTATCACCAGGGTCTTCACCTTTATCTGGCACACCAGCTACAGGATGATGAGCAAAAACAACTTTCCACTGGGCATCATATGCTTGTAAGTCTGCTTCAACGTAGTCAAGCTCTCTATCTAATGCAGATGGGTTGTTAAGAGTATTGGTATCAAAGGTGACAAAGTGAACATCACCATAGTCAAAAGAATAGGACTTTTCTGCTACTGGAGCATTATCGGGTTCAGGCAGCACATAACTATCTAAATATGGTTGACCATTGTTAGTATAAGATTCATGATTTCCAATCGCACCATAATCAATGTGGCTAGCTGTCCACTCTAAAGCTTCTGGAGCATACCTATCGGTGAAACGAGCGTCGAATTCTGTGTGAGTTTCTGTGTGAGTACCGCTATTGTAAGCATTGTCTCCTAAAAGAAGTGCAAATTCAGCACTGCTTTGATTTATTTGTCCTTGTACTTCTCGAAATCCACTGTTGCCGTTTATGTATGCGGAATCTCCATAGGCAGCAAAGGTAAATGGGGTCTGATCTCCTGCTGGTAGTCGGGTTTCAAAACTGTCTTGATAAGTATTGATGAGAGATCCATTACGAAAGTGTTGTACTCGATATTCATAATTCGAGTCATAATCTAATCCAGTAATAGTAGTCTCGTGGTTAAGACGACCTCCAGTAGTAGTATCTATGGTGGTTGGTGTAGAGGCTGTCTGCCAAGAATCATTAGAGTTTGCAGGTCGATATTCAACTACAAAAGAATCGCCACTATTGCTACCAGTTGTTTGCCAGATGAGAGCAACCTGATCTGTCGCACTCCCTAATTGAGCATCTCCAATCTGGAGACGTGGCGGTTGATTAATAGTAAAAGCCATATCTAGTAAGTGAAAATGTAAAATTTAATTAGTATTTTTGGCTCTGCTAAAAATACCATACACATTGTGAAAATCTCGTTACTTTACAGAAAAGATAAAATTGTATAGTATTGAGGAAGTATAACTATTATTGTTTATTCGCTTTACATCAGTAAAGGAAATTTGCAACCTTCGGATTTAGCTTTATTATTTTCTGCTTTAAGTGGAGGCATTGGTTATGCAGAAGGAGCAAAATTAGCTAAAGAATTAGGGAGTTGGCGAGTAATTTGTTACGCTCTTGTTTTTTCGTTACCTTTGACTCTTCCTCTGGCTATAGTTACAGCAGAAATGAATGAATTATATAATTCTTTAACAGCATGGCTAGGATTATTTTATTTAGGTATTATTAGTATGCTTCTAGGTTTTTTTGCCTGGTATAAAGCTTTAAAAATTGGAGGAATAGCTAAAATCAGTCAGTTGCAATTACTACAACCTTTTATTACTGTTGTTGTTTCCTATTTTTTATTTGTAGAACAAATTTCAACTACTATGATCTTGGTTTTAATGATTGTTATATTATGTATTAACTGGACTAGGACAGCAAAAGTAACACAAAGTTATAGCAATTCTGAAAAATAGTAGGCATTGTAAGGTGGGCAGTGCATCGCTCTACTATTACTCACCGTTAACATCAGAAATTTTTAACGGGAGATTCTAACACCTCCTCCAATAGCCAGAAAATAAATTTTCTGTCTGATATTGTAAGTCCGTTTAAACGGACTTTAAATGTAAGCCAAGAAATTCATTTCTTGGTGAACTCGGATAAGAGTGAAATAGCCTTGGTAGCTGAAGGAATAATAGAATGAAATTCGTTATTTAGATTCGAGCAATCAAATTGATCATTGATGTAACGTTTTGATGTTTATTGTTTAAATTTTATTACTATATTAAAGCTGGTACTACTAACAACGATGATAGTTGTTAATTGGAGGATATAAATTAATAACAATATTTATCGGCATTGTAGTAAGTCTTTTTAAAAGATTATAATCTAAATAAATTGATTAGTTGTTGCCATTAGAAAAAAACCACACAATATTTCCATATTACAAGTATCTACTAACGTATTAAATTCTTTACTATGATCTTCAATGAAACAAACTAGCTGCTCTATATGTAAATGTAATGCTTCTTCCTCTAGTACTTTACTATCAAGAATCCAAGTAGATTCTTTTCTGATTATACTATTGCTATTACGAGTACTAATAGCCGTGCCTTTCTCATAATAGTTTGTCGGGCTAGTACCGAGAATTTCGGTAATATTTTTAGCACTGACTACTTTACTATGGATACACAAACTTGCGCGATAGTATGATGGTTCACAATTCATAATTAATAAGTATTAAATAATCTTTTCTACTATTAACCAATAGCCAGTTTTACTCGCTCTTCCCAATACAGATATAGGTCTATTATCTTGATAATCTGATAGTTGTTTGTTGACTGTAGAATGCAGAGTTATCAAACCATAAGTCTTTTTCTTAAAGACAGAATTTTTCAGAATGATATTGTAACTTTGCTCACCATAACAGCGAAATTTACCTTGATAAATCTGATTGTTAGCAGTAGTTACATCTTCAATATCATCACTGGGACAGTTACCATCTAAAGGATAGTTTTCAGGATGCTCTAGATAGTATTGTTGCCAATAAAGCCATTGAGGATGATTAGGAGATAAATTAAAGAGGGGTATTACCGCCGATGGTGCAGTAGGATCGGTAAGTAAGGCTTGTTGCAGAATTTTGACATCTAATTCTCTTGGTTGACAGTTAGACTGGATACATAAGGCAGCAGCCATACCAGCAGCTTGTCCGATATTCATCACTACTGGTTGCAAGCGAGTACTACCATTGGCAATATGGGAAACAGAAATATTTTTTTCGCAGACTAATAAACCTTCTAGAGTTTGAGGTATGATCGCATCATAAGGGATAGTAAAAGGTGTACCTGTCCATCTTCCTCCCCATTTGATAGATTTTGGTTGTAAGGGAAATTTCATTCCTGGGTAGTGATGATCGTTGGCATAATTACCAACAGCGAGCGCATTGACTACTCCTGCTTCATTGACTGGTAAAGGTGCAACACAGCCATTTTCTCTGGGTAAGATATCTTTTTCTGTAATGGTTACTTTCCCAATTAGTCTTCGGCTTTCTCGATAGTAGGGATACAGAGCAAAAGCAGAATTGATATTACTGTCTTGATGAGGAAAAATGTCTTTCGCTAAACTACAGCGTTGTCCTAATTCGGACTTGATATAAGCAGCGAAACTATAACTGTGGTGATAAGCTTCTGCTAGAAATTCTTTTTTGCTACTTTCTGAAGCAATTAGACGATCTAATCCTACTCCATAATCGTTACCAGCGATCGGCCAATTAATCATATAGAGATTGTCTGTTACTCTGCCATAGCTGAGGAATTTTTCAGCACCATGTTTATCCCAAGCACCTTTAAATAGTTGACTGTCAAATTCTGGTAGATTAGATGCAATAGTTTCGCTGGTTTGCTTGTCATTATCTTGAAGATAAAACACCCAAGTAGGTGCTTGTACAGGATATTTATTGATTAATTCTTGCTTGTCCGATTCTACAACAGCTAAACTAGGCTCATCAAATTCTGTGGGAGATTCCCAACCCCAACGATAAGGAGCGTCAGCTAAAGCTAGTAAATCCCCTAATTCTGTTCCATCTATGGTGATTACGGCTTTTATTTGCAAGTTTCGCGAAAAATTAACCCCTGTAATGCGATCGCCTTCTTTAATTACAGATAGAGGTTGATACCCCATTAGCCATGATAAATTTGGCAATTCCTTAACCCACTCAGCAAAAATCGCGACACCACAATGAGGATGATAGGTAAATAAACTAACCCAAGCATTATCTAAACCTGTACTTTGTCTTGTTTGTAATTCTTGTAAATACGCACCCCATAATCCAGTTTGCCACGCCCGTAATTCATTCCCGTCAGGCGCACATACTCCTGCTGAAGTTAGCATTCCTCCCAACCAAGGAAATTCCGTGGT
>JAAUYH010077216.1_pt1 | contig 11044 bp, 4 predicted proteins | sample 7278061 | NCBI WGS metagenome assembly JAAUYH01 (sample SAMN14350203, study PRJNA611818) | marine sediment metagenome | isolation source: surface marine sediment (0.6m) | place: French Polynesia: Moorea | collected 2018-08 | reverse complement strand
ACCCAGAGGGTTCCAGCGGTGTTCGAACTCGAGTCCATAGCACTTTCTCGGCTGAGCCTTACGTCTATGCTACTAACATCGTATTCATTGATGCTAAGGGCGTTTTTTATGATACTTAAGGAACCTGCGAATTTTGATGCACTACAGATGTATTACTATACTACCATAAGGATGCAGACATATAACCTCAGATCTAATCTAAAAATAAAGATACTGTAGGGAGTACGATCCGTTTGCTACTACTCCTGTTTTTATTGGCGGCCTCATATGAGGCCAACCGCGGCCTCATATGAGGCCGCCGCGATTTCATGTAGACACTAGTCGTTGTGAAAGGGTATTAAGTGGGATTGGAGATACCAAAATTTTGCATTTAATCCAGTCAGTTTACTGATTGCATCAATTAGGTAATGAATTATTATTGGCTAGATTACATTCAGTCTATCGCCTCCAATTCGAAAAAAAATACGTCTCGCAGTCTTCGGAGATCATCGGAAAATTAAATCAACAGCAAACAAGACGATCAGAGACAGTTACTCTGACTTCATTGCCATCCGGCTTGAAACTTTGTCAAGTGCATCTACTCTGTTGGCCCAGGGCGGACAAAGAGAGAAATATTGTGGGAGTGCGATTTTATGGCGTGTATCAGGATGAGTGTAACCAAACTACGCTTGCTCCAACTTTCTACGACGCATATTGGCTCTCTTCTAGGGAGACATCGAAGGACATAAGTCTAAACCCTACTATATTCACGGGATACCAAAGTCTATATGAAACCGACTTTTTCTGTAAGCTAGGTTGACCAGGTAGTTACATGACACTTTGCAATCGTGCTGAATGCCTCAATGAAGGAGACCACCGGCAGTAGCCGAAATGGGAAATCCCAATAGGTTTATCCCGTGAGACTGATCTGACGGTAGGATAGGTTGTCATAAGCTCTATTCCCTATGCGTTGTGGAAGATAGAAGGCTGCTATTTTTTCTCCTACAACTGTTTGGGGATGTGTCAAGTGTGACTGGATCTCTTCTTGTTCAAGCGGCGATCTGTAGCCTAGTTCGATCGGAAGAAGGTAGATTAGGCAGGTGAAACAGTTCCTTTTCAATATCCCCAAGCGTAGTTGGAATTTAATACTCCCTGATCTAAGTAAATACATAGTACTGTAAATCTAAACCTATCCGGAAACCCAAAATAAGAAGATGGGCTGAAATTGCTCGTTTCGGATATCAACGTCTTGTAGAACGTGTCGTAGTCCAGATGTTCGGCTCAGCATCAGACTTAAAGTCTCTAATCGTTCAGATCTTTAAGTACAGCGCTGTGAAAGTTGTGAAGGGTACAACTTGTATAGTTAGCAATTGCGAGACCACCGAATTGCGAGGAGAGAGAATTCGAACAACAGTCAAAGTTCATCTTTCTACTCTTGCAGTAGAAGGATATCTTCGATAGTTCTGTGCATCTAACTTCTGGGATCTTTCTGATAAATTTTCAAATGATCCAAGCCTATTTTGTACCTTATGCATGTAGAAAAGGTCAATCGTGGGATATTCTTATGGTATCTATCAGGAAACAGTAGCCAGGTACGACATCATAAAAGAGATGGGAATTGAGATTCTCGGCCAGCTTACAAGTATTACAGTGCTGAACGGGGCCAGTTGCAGTGAAGTGCGAGTAAATTTTTGATTCTTTTTTTGTATCGTTCACGAAAGCTACTCTTCCTTGTTGTACGGTAGCTAAGCAAAGTATGCATTTTTCTGACCCGCTAAGTCTACCGCATATAGAGAATATCGATACCCGGCATCCTGACCTTGGTAGATCAAATACGAGTTCTCATACTTCATGTAGGTTTACAGATCGTTGACTATGGAAACCCCAAAAATTTATGAAAATTTGGTTCTACTTAATAGTCAAATTTTTAGGGACTACTTTTGTTGTGCGCATGATATTTGCAACGAAAATTTTCTAAACCCCTTAGGAGTTTTGTACGTATTTCCATGAGCATTCCAACACCAATACATGAGCACAATAGGATGGACCACAACATCACACGATCCTGGCTTCCCATATTCTCCTCAAAGCAAGTCTTGCATACTTATTCAACTAGTTGTACCATAGTCTAGTGTAGTGATCCTGTTAAACAATAGCTGTAGAATCCTCATCCTCTTTTCCGTAAGCCATATGTTCTTTAAATGCCTTTGAGAGCACTATAATGTCGTAGAAATATCCAAAACAACGAAAGGATCTAAGTCCCCTTGTATGATAATCGCATGTTCCACGAGCGGTATATCGACAAATTTCGTGACATTGTTGTGGGAGTCATCATGGTTCGATCTGGTCACTGAGAAAATTCGCAAAAAGACCAATTTAAAGTATGTAATTGAGGAGTATTAAGGATAGAAAAGACTACCCACGAAATACTTCATGCTGACAGCGTAAACCTGTTCTTGACAGTTCAATATTTTATAGTCGACAAAGAATCTTAACATTTTATCTGATCACTAGATCGCATAGCAGGTGACTTTCATTGCGATCTAGCTGTTCCTTGAATGTTATGAGCAGATATCTCATTGAATTGCATTTTTGACAGCATAGCGCACGCAAAAGCGTGGCAAGGGAAGGATCTGTGTAGTGCCATCGTATTTTATTTGGATAGTTCAACGACCTCCAGATTGAATCGAATTACTTGTTTCTTGAAAATACCGCGATTCTTCTACCCAATTGATATATTTTAGTTACAGGCAAAAAGAAAATGTTTGAATTCCTCCTCTCAGTGCAGAAATGAAGAACTGTTGTGCCACGGCCTGTCACATCCCACTGGTGGGCAACTGAGTAGAACGGGAGGAAAATTAGTCTCCTTCGCTCATTATTCGAGGTGCACAGATAAGAGTTTTCTCACTGGGGGCCTTGCTGTCCCGAAGGGGGATGTTTACTTTGGGTACCAGCCTACATTTTAATTTTATTGCTGTAATAGTTCTATTATTTTAGGAGGTTCATTGTTTCTAGTCGGGCTACTATAAGTAGTCCGCGGACTCCTATAATTAAACCAAGGAGTGTTTCGCCGCATACCTTCCCGCCTGCGGTGTTCAGTATTTCCGTACCACTAGTGGTGTTGTGTTTGCTACTATTTAAGACGGGTTCAAGAGACCCAGTGGACGTCCCCTGACCGTATCCGCCCTCAGAAGGGTTACTGAGATGCCGGACACCCCTGTCCAGACGGGACGGTCTCGTTGCATCCTCGGCGACTCAAGGTTACCCTCTCTCCTCTCTCCATCCTCCTTGGGGCAAGCATCTTTCTATAGGGCGGTGCTCTTGTTAAATTTGAAGTTCTACCTTTTGGGTGTTAGTTACACCTCCTAATTGGGTGGCCGTCTCCTATCTGGGCTTGGTCGTGGTGTTTTTCTGCATTGTAGGAGGATTGCACCACAAGAACTGTGGCACTTCGGTGATAAATAATCAAATCTTAACTACTTGAATTCTATTATCTTTTATTATGAAATGGGTGCGAAAGCCAAAGCAAAAGAACGTCAAACACAACAGAACTCTCTTTTTTCTGGTATTTCTTTCGGTAACGCTTTTAAATATTTCTTCACTGTTCTTATCTCTACGAAATATGGGACACAGAGCAATGCATTTTAGAAAATTTAATATCAGTGGAATTTGTTTCGATTGGCTTCTGTTGAAAGTATAGAACAGGTTTCGATTTCCTTACTATTTATTCTGTCGAGGTTTAGTATAAAAGGTATACAGCACCATTTTTCGATTTCAAAAATCTGTGCTTGCAAGAAAGTTTTGTCAGTTTTAGAAGGCCTATAACTATTTTAATACACGAAAACATGCTCTATCTCATTATTTATTGCATGTATGGTTGAGAGCCAGAGCGTTTCACAAAAATATGAAGCAGAAGCCATCAATGATGAGATTGAGAAATAGTAACTGAGTTCTCTCTGTAGCTTAAATTTTCGATCTTCGACATTATTTTTTCTCAATTTCTATAATTCGAAGAAGGTGTAAAATACTGCGAGCTCTCAGATGTTCATTGAATATTCTGATCAAAGACTATAGAAGTCGCCGATTATAGCATGACGCCAAGAGTGAAACGAGTACGGTACATTTCAGAGCTTGGAGTTTGAGCGAATATTCCAATAAGGAGGGTTTCTCTGATTTCTCTGAACATGAAAACTGCCCAGGCGATTGGTACCTTTGAAAATTCTGATGCTTGAAATTTGCCAACAATATGTTGTACTGAGATAGGAGTAATGACTTTTGAGTTAACTGCTTCAATATTTCTCGACTAGGACTTTGAAGTAGCAAAAGCGCTTGTTCAAAATTTCAATAATTTCCAAATAGATATTGTCTGAACGAACGAGCTTAGTTAGCATTTTGGATATTTTCTATCCACAAACTGCACTACAGTTATTTTATGTATTGAAATCTAGAATTTTCTCCCATTCCTGAAGCATAACTATATGAAACTATCTTATGACTGCAAAATAATATACTAAGCACGGTATATTGATTTCTGATACACAAAATTTACTCATGGAAAGCATCTACCAGCTCGCAAATACCTTTTCATTCCGAGTAACTCACATAAATTCTTAACTTATACTACTTCTGTTCAATTCATAATTTTCTGCAGATTTGCTTCTGCTTAAGTAATTTTCTGTTCTAAACATGTTAAATCTAATCAATACTGGAATAACAATTGGGATCATGAAATTATTATGCGCTGCTGAGAAGCAAATATTCGTTGAAATGAGGATATTGAAAATGCATGCTTGTAGTACGAACTAAGTATAACAGTTATCACGAAGCAATCATAAATTTCATTGGAAAATTTGCTAATCCAGTTAATCTATGTGTACTTATTGAGCTTCATTACGATACTAAGTAGGCTACAATAATCATAGGTTTCCGCTTCGACAAAACCTTCGAAGAATGGCGGTTCAAATGTTCCTCTTCGAACAAGATTGATGCCGCAGAAGATGGAAGTTGTATCGAGCATACATTTTCGATGCTTCTTATTGTAATTTTTGCTTTTTCAGAATTACACAGACTCCATTTTTTATTTTTCTATTGTTACATCCAAACGCAAGAAGAAGAATGTATCCATCAAAACTCCACTGACTGGCATAAAACTTTGAGAGGATCAGTGAAACGTATTTTACAACATACATACATATTTCAATTACTAAGTCAGTAGATTTGTGCCTGCTACATGTAAATTCCCGAGAAACAGAACGAATCAGATATTTGCAAGTTATGAAGTCGTCCTGAATGGACTGTATTCCACAATGGCACAGATAAATAAATGTGTGAGTATATTAGTAGATGAAATTTGCAGGAACCGCCAGTTTTCTCAACAACATAATCATCACACATCAGTCATGCGTAACTACCACATAATAGTCGCAGAAGAAGGTACTGATGATGTAAATCGGTAAGCGAAGGAACAATCAAATGGAAAGTTAAACTAACGAGCAAACTAAAAAAGAAGAAAACACTAATGCCTGATACAGCCAAGTGTAAGTAGAACTACGAGCTCCAAATCGAGGAAACTCTTTTGATTTGTCTTGTTCGAGGAAGCAGAACACCCTTTGAGATCTCAGAAACTGAAAAAGCTCTTTCAGAAATTAACTTGCTACCGTTTAAGTTTGAGTCAAATAATCCAAACAAAAATTCATGAAATTTGTTTTTCCGCAACAGGCCCTTTCTCAAAAACTCTGTATATTTATTGAATCGTACAAACATAGCATTGTTGAAACTCCCGCTACAGCGCACGCACTTCAGACATATTAGCGCAATAATATATAGCCAGGCCAAAATGAAGCAATTGATTTATTTTGTACTGTAGAATGGATCGTGTGATTGGATCCATTGCTGGGCACTTGCTTTTCCATTCCTTGGACCTTGGACCTGAAATCTCGCTTTCAATATCTAATCTAGCATTACTACATCATACTTCTAGTTCTCGACAATGCTAACTTAAAATCACATGCTTTCATAGATACTAGGTATGCTTACCTTCGAGGCAGGAGTACAATTGTCTACCTACATCTACTTATGCAACAATTCGCAGTAGCATATTTTGATGGTGATTGAGCCTAATGCTCTGCTAATTAAAGACCAACTACTGGATGACAATCACGTAGCAAGGCGCTTATATTATGGTTTTCTGAAGATGTTGAATTGTCCCTTTAATTTTTTTGACTTTGAGTCATTTCTGTATCAGAATGCTGTCGGTTCATGCCGGAAAACTTAACTGGCACCGATTGTACAGCTCACGCTTGGCATAATTTTTATTGATAGCGTACTTGCAGGGTCTCAAGCTTTATGCGAATGAGTATCCGCTAGTGAAGATTATAGATTTAATGGCTGATCGTGTAATAAATTGATCAGTTATAAGGTTATGATGCTTCAATTATATTCTTTCTAGAGAAAAAATTTCTGAGTTAACCCAAATTTTTAAAGTTTTCTTCACCGCAAGAATTGTCGAAACTGCTGAAAACAGTTAAATAATATGAATCTTTTCTAGAAAAATGGTACTTTGAAAATTCAAATTAGATTAGATTAGATAAATAACATTTTAGTGCTCATGTTATTAAATTCGAGTTTCATTTGAAATCAGCGGACACTAATGTAAATTCACATAGAGAACCAGCCTCTTACAACCTTTTCCTAGTATTACACCTGTCTACAGCAAAAACATTTAATACGAAGAACTGCGATCAGTGAGCAAACTCAATAATAGACTATATTGTCTAGTGTGAGTTTAGTTCTATTTCTATTTCGGTCGAAATAAAGTTCTATTAATGATATTTCTCCGTATTTGTCTGTCCAAGTCATGCAGATAACGTAACAGAATCTGCTCTGGTGCGGTACTATCATTGCTGAATGCTTGTCATGCATTAATTGAACAACGTGCATGTCGAATAATTGTGACTTAGTATCATCTTGCTGCACGTGGGACATGTAAAGAACATGATTGTATGGATGATGTTTTAATTCAGCCTACTGTGCTAATTTTGTTGCATGGGAGTAATGCATTGTACAGTATTCTTTACCTTCCCTGAATATTGAACTTGTCCTTCGGGCCTCGTGTGACTTGGTTCCCTAAGTTTCAGCCCCTAAGTCTCTATATTTTTTCGATGTTAGATGCAGGGCATAAGTCAGTCACGACGATGCGATAACAGTACTCGTTGTTGGAAACAAGGCATATTACCAACATAAAATATATACGTCGGGTCATAGCTCTAAGCCAAAAATTCGTTAGAAATTGTGGGCGCATTGCTTCCGAGATAGCCAATGAAACCGTCATCATGACGACGTAACGTGACATAATACAGTACAGTAGTACTGTACTGTACTTAACGGATCAGGAAATTTCCCAGATTGCTAACAATAAATGTGCTTCTATGGTAGTGTGAATGAAGAGGATTTAGGTCTCGTTGCTTGTAACTGACGCTTTCGTATGCGATAGAGCAGCCATGGATACCGAGCTTGCCAAAAAATCCCGAGAAGGTGAAGGATCTTTCAATTCATTCGAGTTTCACACAAGTGGCTCCAAAAAAGCAATCGAGACGATAATACAAGAATGCCTCGAAGTCATTCAAGAAAAATTACCCGACTCGGACGTCGCCCGAGGAATGGCTTACCCCGTTGTTGTATCGGCTCTTGCCTCAGTAGGAGCTTGGCATCACAATGAAACACGGGAATCTATAATTGACATAGGTGCCTTGGATTGGGATGAGAACTTAGGCAGACGAATACCTCTCGAATCGTCCTGGAGGCAGATACAACGAATGAAACGGATTCTCCCATTCTTGCCTGAAACTACCCAATACAAGTGGGTTCCGACATCACTACAGCCAGTTAGAAGCTCTGAAAATGCGAATGTCGACATGGCTTCTCCAACTGACGGACCAGAAGAAGTTTGGAACGCCATAATGCATCCGCGTGCGGGACGTCGCTGTATATTGTCTTATGTACATGACAAGTCGTGTGACATTGGAGGAGCGCGAGAGAGCGAGGTTCTCAAGAATAGCGAACATAGGCGTGCCGTTCGACTAACGAGAGCGGAAATCGCCAAGGTCTCGAAGCCACGTTTCTTCAACAGCAACAATACTGTGGGTTTAGACGAGTTGTGGCACGACGGAATGAAATACCCGAGTCCAGACGGTCAATGGAATAGCTATGCAGGAGTTGTACCTTACATGCTACCCGGATCTGCTGTGTGGCACCTCGTACCAAGGATTCGTGAAAGTAGTCGTAACCTTGGGTATCCGTCTACGGGCATTGAAAATTTTGACAGAATCATTTTCTCGTTTTCTAAGTTGCGGCAAAAGCAAGAAATTAGAGGGTTACCGGACATCAATGTAGATCCTGCTACCGATAAGCCTTATAGAGACTTGTCTGGAGTGCTTCGATTGTGGATGATGGCAGAAGCGACTTGTGGCATGTTGAGGGATGAAGTCATTATCAGCATTCAAGATATGGCCGGGTTAGCGCTGACGTTCATGCATTACGACAACTTGTTGAATGAAATGATCACTATCATTTCAAAGGTGATTTTTGATGCAGAGTCAAGCATAAAGCGGAAAAAGAAGCTTCTGTGTTTCAAACCTCAGTTGAGTACAGTGAAATGGCTTGATTTGTGCAAAACCAAGGAAGGAGCTCTAGCAATCATCAAACAAACAATGGATGATGCCGAATGTAAGCATGATGCTTGGGATTTTGTACTGGCGATGGTTCAATTTCAGGTGGCCGTTATTCAACTCAAGTTTTGGTACTCACTTCTGTTAGCGGAAGGTCAAATTCTGGATCTATCCAATCTTCGATTTGAAATACTGGAAGATCTTGCCGTGGCTCCGGCATGGGACGAGAGAGATCATGCAAAAGTCTACTTTATGATCGAAGCTTCGCTCATTAATCGTGTTGAACGCAACATACCTTACGAAGTATCCATCCAACGCTTTCTAAGTGCTTTTGACAGAGGTGGACGTCTACTGATAGAATCAATTAACGTTCGAGCGAATCGAATCGAAATGGAGATGACTCGATCCCAAATGCGAGACATCATTATCCACGACATGTACGCGAAGTATCGGCAACCTAATACTTGGCGTCCTTTGAGACAAGCTATGGTTTTCGCATGGTTGAGTGGAAAACCTGGCTTGTCCTACGTTGGGCGATTTACTACATCTTATTCTAAGCCGCTTTACATCGAAGCCGCTCAGGCGTGGGGGAACAAAACGATGCAGGACATCATGAAAATGGGGACTGAAAGTAAGCAACGCATGGTAGTACTTCTAACGAACGACCACCGACTGTTTCGGAAAGTGGACGACGGTTCAAGGACAGTTGTGACGATGTGTTCTGTATTCTTCCTGAACCAGGATGAGCACAATAACGCTTTAGCCGCGTTCGGGAATGAGAGTTTCCATGCCGAGGAACGAGTATTCAAGGGAGCAGTTGAACGAAGAGATGACTTCGGCAACGCCATCGATTTTCAAAACGAAAGGAAGGCTCTGTGTGCTGTTAATCAGAAAGGTAATTATTTCGAGATCGATTACCCTTCCAGAGCCTATCAAATCGTCGTGACACACCAAGTTGGACGAGAAAACTATGTCCATTTAGCAGCGATTCGCATAATTCCAGTACGACAAGGTCGTGTTCCTGCTGCTGTATCATATTCGGAGGTAGTGCGACACATCCAAGGGTCCAAACGCGACCAATTACTCACAATGAGGCCAGACAGAATGAGCCCTGACGGAGAGGAACTCGCTGATTTCTCGTTTGAGTACGACAACTTCTGGGTAAACACCCAGGGTCGAAAATGCGCCAACACCGATTCAGGCGACTTGACTGAATCAGAATTTGTTCACTCCGTCGTCTCGTTCCTAAGAGAAAAAGACTGGGGTGATGTGCAAGTGGGGACAGAGAGCGTGATAGGGAGTGACTCAGACTGATGCTATAAACCATGATTTCTGTTCAGAGTACGAGCTTTGTGATTGCAGACTTACGGAGTCCTCTCGATTTCCTTGACATGCCTATTTGCATCGCCCGACAAATTTGCGAGCGAAAATCGACGACACTGGTGGCTAGTTTTTCTACTAACTTGTGAATTCGCAGCAACAAATATAGAATCTGGAATCTGGGAGTAGCATCTGCTCGCGAGTAGGTCGAACAATCGACTTGAGACATCTACTATCAGCCTGGGCGACGACTCTCGGCTACGTTTGACTGCACGTGTAAAAGTGTGCAGTTTTCTCGAATAAGCAGGAAGAACGTTGAGGAACAAGCAGATCATACACTCCAGTCATCTCCCCGTCAAACAGCTCGTCGAGCATCCTCGTGAGTAGAACAAGGACGAGTTTGGCGAACTCGTTTCACGGCAACCAGGCGTCGCGCAGACGCAATGGCGTCCGCAAATCCTCCATACAACTGTATACCCGACGGCAGCGTTCGCGCACATCCGACCGAGACATGAAAACTTTCACATCACTGGAGGTTCGAAATTTGGAAGCGGCATAAACCGGAGCGGTGGCAACAGCAAAATTTGGAGGACAAATCGATTCAATAGTGAGCAACTTTTCCTTGTCTGGAATCGAAAGACTGTGATGCTAGTGGGTAGCGAAAGCGCGAAAGCATGATGGAAAATGCGACCGCAGTTTGTCGGTTCGCCGTCATCATCGTGATGGATCAGTACTGCGCGCCTCAGTATAATGGGATCCCAGTAATGCTTCAGACGTTGGCACTCAGAAATCGACACTACCACAGATTGCGCAGTACGCAAAAAATAAAGGCATGCCTCAACGCAGTTCACAGTCAAAAACACAAAAATTTCATGAAAATACTACATTATTAGACTATGATAGGAGCCACCCACATACACAGAGAGGACGCGGTGATCCGGACGTTTTTACGTTCAATATCGGCATTACTTTTGAATGAATTCTATAGAATTTTTAATGTTGTAATTAAGAAACAGCAATGCACCCTATCTGTGTGAGTAGGATGCACGAGTGATTCTTAATTGTAACATTAAAAATTT
>JAAUYH010257428.1_pt1 | contig 11048 bp, 7 predicted proteins | sample 7278061 | NCBI WGS metagenome assembly JAAUYH01 (sample SAMN14350203, study PRJNA611818) | marine sediment metagenome | isolation source: surface marine sediment (0.6m) | place: French Polynesia: Moorea | collected 2018-08 | reverse complement strand
CTCAAAAACTGTCAACCATCAACTAACAACTAACAACCACCAACCGCTAACCATCAACCGCCAACCACCAACCACCAACCACCAACTAACAACTAACAACTAACAACCATCAACTGAAAAACGTCCTAAACATAATGGCGACTGCTATAAACCAATAATCTGCCTAGGATTGAAATCCCAGGCTCATAGCAAAAGTGGTCTCAAGACAACTGAGTAATATGGAAACTCTTCAGTCAACTTGACATATTCTAGAGGACATTAATTTGTCAAGTGGTCATTTAATTTGGCAATCGACATTACTGTTTATAGGTTCAGGTCTACAACAATGTCCACGCCCTAATTCCGTAGTGCTATATCTAAATTATTGATTTTCAAAAATCAAAAAAGAGCTAGACTAACTTAATATCTAGCTCATTAATTAAGACGAAATCACCATGTAAATTTGGTATAAAGGTGGTAAAAAACTAAATTTTACCGATGCTATGTAATCCTAAAATTACACCTGCTCCCAAAATATGACCAAAGGACGTAGTCGCTAATAACCCTGGTAGACCCATTCCACCAAAAAATGCAGATGATGGTAGAGCTGGTTCTGAGCTGGGATATTTAACAGTGGATTTAGCAAAAGCAATGGCAATTACATTGCATATAACCATAATGATCCCTATTGTTGGACTCCATGACAAGGGAGTGGTTGCAGCCGTTGCTAGTAAGGAGGATGTCAACACCAGATGTACTCCTAAAATTTGTTTTTTGTCGCAAACCTAATGAGATTTATTTACCAAAAAACGTCAACATAAAGTAGATTTGTGAATCAATAGTTAACATTTGTTGGCAATACTTAATAAATTGATGTATTGCGATCGCAATATTGGAGTACAACGACAGTTATGACTGGGTAGGCACATTATCTACAGCCTTTCTTGATTCCTCAACCCAGCCATCAAACTTTTCTTGATGATTCTTAACCCACTCTTTGGCATGGCGACGGATATCGGCTACCCTATTTTCACCTTCTTTGACCAGTTCATTTTGGTCGTTAATATCATCAGCAGGAATCTGAACCAATTCAAAAAAACGTTTGGCAGCAGGGTTCTCACGCAAAAATTTCTTATTAGCTAAAATTCGCATGTTATCGATCGCAAATCCGATATTTTTGCCATTAGATGAAGTATCTTTTTCGGTAAATTTTCCTAACTCTTTTGGTAGGGAAGTAAAAGGAACTTCAAGCCTAACTACATCTTTACCCGATTTTAAGACTGCATTCATCCACATAGGAGTCCAAGTGTAATAGAGGATTGGTTTCCCTTGCTTATAACGAGTAATGGTATCGGAAATTAAAGCTGAGTAAGTTCCTTGATCTTGCTCAACAGTATCTTGTAATCCGTAAGCCTTAATATGATGATTAATGGCAATTTGACAAAACCAACCAGAGTTACACCCAGTTAAGTTAGCTTTACCATCCCCATCTGAGTCAAAAAGTTTGGCAATTGCTGGATCTTTGAGTTGTGCAAGGTTAGTAATATTGTATTTATCGGCAGTTTTTTTATCAATTTGATAACCGTGTAAGAGGTTAGGAGTCAGAAATCCCACCCGTTCTAGTTTCTCTTCACCACCACCTTTTTCAAAAAATGATTGATGACCCTTTTCCCAATGCACACCTGTGTAATCTAAGTCACCTTGCCCTAAAGCAATATGCATTGTTGTGTATTCAATTTGTTTAGGTTCTGGAGTTTTATAACCAAGTTTTCTCAGACCTATATTCACAATTTCAGTTTGGAATCGTTCTTCCAGTAAACTGCTATGGGCAGATTTTACCTCTACACCTTTAACGGGGGTGTTTTTCAACCCTATGGCACCTTGAGGGGTTGAGTTCCAGATGGAAGCAACCAGTAAAATTAAGAAAATTGTGGCAGCAAAGATAGCCCAAATCAGTTTTTGACCTTTTGGTCGAGAAGCGAAAAAACCTATGGGTCCCCTCTGTTTCCAGGATTCTTGAGAGCCAGCTTTGCCAAAAACATGGGTCATCCGGTCAAGCATGACTGCAATCAGTACAATACTCAATCCCCCGATAGATGCTAATCCCACATTTACCTGACCCAAACCCTGTAATACCATACCTCCCAGTCCCTTAACCCCAATCATGGAGGTGACAACTGACATGGATAAAGCCAACAGGATAGCTTGGTTCACCCCAGCTAGGATGGTGGGCATCGCTAGGGGAATTTGTACTTCCCATAGGGTTTGTTTGGGGGTAGAACCAAAGGCGGTGGCTGCTTCCACTACTTCCGCCGATACTTGTCGAATTCCCAGACTGGTAAGGCGAATTAAGGGGGGTACAGCGAAAACGAAGGTGGCTATAACTCCCGAAACTTCACCAATACCAAACAGCATTACCACCGGCACTAGGTAGACAAATGATGGTAAGGTTTGCATGGCATCTAGGAGTGGTTGTAGCCATTTCTCCAGGCGCTGATTATTGGCGCTAATAATACCAATGGTAATACCGACTACCATGCAAAAAGCTACAGACGTAACTATCAGGGAAAGGGACACTATTGCTGCCTTCCAAGCTCCCAGAAAGCCGATAAAAGTTAAGGCGAGAATGCTATACATAGCAATTCTACCTCCTGCCAATTGCCAAGCTAGTAAACCAAGCAAAATTAGAAAAATTAACGGCGGAACGGCGAGGAACAAAGATTGTATGCTTTCTAGGGTGAGGCTGATGGGAAAGCGAATAGCTTGGAAAAAAGGGCGATAGTTATCAACAATGAAGTCAACACTGTCAGTGATCCACTTGTCAAGGGGTAAGGTATAAAGCTCAAAAGGATTGAGGAGCGTGTCTAACCTCCCTTTACTAGTAGCGATAAAGAAAGAAGATAATATGGGCAAAATGAACAAAATAAGCGTGCCTCCTGGCTAACTTTAGATATTGTCACTTTAGAAATTTGTCGATTCGATGAGCAAATTCTAGTGTATCTTTTGGGAATTTGCGTAAATAGCTACGATTATCTGTATATGTTAGGACAGATAAAAGCAAGGATTTTCTACTCCCTAATTATTGCCATTGGTAATACTAGCAAGGACATCAGCCAGTTCTAGCAACCCTTGGAATTTACCTTCCCCATCCACTATTGTTACAGGTAGTCCTTTTTGGTAGAGAGGAAAAGTATCTTCTAAGCTGGTGTCAGTCTTTGCTTGAGGAAAGTCAGTTTGCATTACTTGGGAAATATCTGCTTTACCATTTTCTAAAGCGAATTCCAGACCTTGTTTATTAATCATACCCACAGGTTTGCCGTGGGTATCCACAACGCACATATGTTCTCGAACATTGTCTGACATTTTCCCTAGGGCTACACTTGGTGAATCTTGCTCCAGAATCACCGGTATAGTTGGGCGAATAATCGACTCGGTTGTGAGAACTTGGGCACGGTTAACATCTTCGGTAAAGGCACTAATATAATCATCAGCAGGTTGAGTGATAATTTCTTCCGGGGTGCCAATTTGCACAATTGCACCATCTTTCATGACTGCGATGCGATCGCCAATTTTTAATGCTTCTTGAATATCATGACTGATAAATACAATAGTTTTGTGGAGTTCTTTTTGCAATCGTAGCAATTCATCTTGCATTTCCCGGCGAATCAAAGGATCCAATGCACTGAATGCTTCATCCATCAGTAAAATATCTGCATCTGTGGCTAAGGCGCGAGCTAAACCTACCCTTTGTTGCATCCCACCACTAAGGGAGGAGGGTAAGTAATCTGCCCATTCACCTAAACCCACTATTTTTAAGGTTTCCAAGGCTTTTTGACGACGTTTGGCTTTATCTATCCCCTTCACTTTCAGACCATACTCCACGTTCTCACCCACTGTTCTATGGGGAAGCAAACCAAATTTCTGAAACACCATAGAAACTTTTGTCAGGCGAATTTCTCGCATCCGTTTCTCATTAACATGGGCAATATCTTCGCCATCTATATAGATACACCCACTAGTGGGATTAATCAAACGATTGATACAGCGAACTAAAGTAGATTTACCGGAACCAGACAATCCCATGATGACAAACAATTCACCTTGATTAATGGGAAAAGAGACATCAGCAATTCCTAAAACATTCCCTGTTTCCTTGAGAATAGAATCCCTGGTTCCACCGGAGCGAAACAACTGGAGAGCAGCATGGGGTTTTTCTCCATAAATTTTAATCAGATGCTCAATGACAATTTTAGGCTCTGGATTTTTCATTATGCATTTTCCCTGTGATGTATAAATGCCTAAGTACTTGACAAGTACACAGTAATCGAAAAAATGAATTTTCACCAGATTGAGGGTTGTGATATGATGTTCTTAACCCTTCACTATAATTAACCGAAGGTCTGCGAGCTTCAAGTCAGTCCCTCATAAACGTTTGCACACAACCAAGAATGAAAATACTTCTTCCCTATCACCCAGCCCCTAACACCTAGCCCCTATCTTCAAGCTAGAAGGTTTAAGCTAAGATATAATTATTTGCTTCAAACTTCAAACTTCAAACTTCATAATTTTATCTAAACCCTTTTGTAAGATATTTTTTTTCATGGTTTTTGGCAATATTGCTGATGGTAGTTTTGGATTCAGGTGACGATAATAATCCCAAATTTCCCAGTAAGGACAACCTGGCTGAATCCGAATACCAGCCCAATGGAGATATTGCAAATTTTGATTGACAGTTGGATCGACTAGTATATTTTCCTGTTGTTGAAAATAGGGAGTTCCTGCCCAATTTCCTGGTGCTTTTCCATGTCTACGAACTATATTAAATCGCTGGGGAATGTGCTGCAAGAGCATGTAATTAATAATTGGTTGATCAGATGTTTTTTCCGAAAAATCAAAGTATTCTAAGTGTGCTGCACATTCAGCAAAAATTTCATACAAGTCATTTTCTGAGAGCAAATTTTTCTTGGAGCCCCAAAACCCACCATTAAAAATATCTTTGAGTTCATCTTCATTAAATACTTGATATTCTAAAATTTTCGGTGTAAAGACATTTTTAATCCCGCCAACATGTTGATAATCACAACAAATAAAATCTGTTTGTGTTAAATAATTTAAATTATCAATGATTTTTTCAAATACAACAATATCAGTATCAATATATAAAAACTCTTCAAAAGGCCCAAACCAACAAGCTTGTTTGCGAAATTGATTAGGACGAGCAAAAAAGTTACCTCCAAAAATTTCATGCAATTGGTTTGACAAGCGGTCTATAAAATCTAAATCTTCGTATATTTCTACCCCATAATATTCATTGAGTATGTTGGCAATATTATGATATTTATCATCATAAGGAATCATGATAATAGGGGTATCTGGATCATGTAATCTAATACTATTCAGAAGTGCGATCGCATGGTCTGTTACCTTGTCATTAGCAATAATATAAATTCCCCGCTTCATTGGTTCATCCTCAAGTTTATAATTTTAATTTTCTCAAAACTCGCTTACTTAAATTTAGGGGTTCATTATACATTTTAGGTTTGCCTGTAAACTGTGGTTTCTGTTCTGGTGCATGTAAATAACGATAATATAAAAAAATCTCTCTATAAGGAAAATCAATATTTTCCCCATCACAAACACGGTTAAATAATTTAGATGACAAACCAATATAATGAAGATAAGTTAAGGGATTACCTCGGTCATATAAAATATGATTTCTGGCTTCAAAGTGGGGAGAAGTCGCGCAACAACCAGTTCTTTGATTGCTTGGGAGGTGATTGGCAAAATTGTAGCTAGAAATCCCTAATCCCATAACCATATAATTGAGAATAGTTTGGTCAGGAGCCATATCATAAAGAACTTCTGCTTCTCCTCGTCTTAACTTATCTAGTAACCATTCCCGTTGCTGGTAATTAAATAAGCCTTTTTTAGAACCATAAAAACCAGAGCAAAATATTTCTGTTGCTAATCTTTCTGATGTAAATAATTCCTGTAATTTTGCCGAATCAGTACTATAAACATGGGATAAATCTCTATATTGAAAGTCATAAACAACCCAATCATATTGATTGAGTCGAGCAAAAATTTGCTCTAGTGGACTCATTAATAAAGTATCAGCATCCATGTATACAAAGCGGTCAAATGGTCCATCAAATGCACAATAACGACGATGGGTACCGAATCGGAGATACTCATCCCTGCCTATTTTTTGCCAATGTTCTTTTGCTGTGGGATGGGCATCCCAGACATTACGAGCAAAATTATCCCATTTTTGCATTGAATTGCGATCGCTATAAATTTGTACGTTTGAACGATCAGCTATCTCCCCAGCAATTTTTGTTATATTATCATCATAAGGATAGATACAAATCGGCATTTCTTGCCCATAAATAGCTTCAATACTATTGATTAAAGCTATGACTTGGTGATAAACTTTATCATTTGCTAGAGTACAAATACCATCCATAATAATAAGTAATAAGTAATAAGTAATAAGTGAGCCATTGCGGTGGACGGTAAGCCATTGCGGTGGAGGGGTTTCCCAGCATAAAGCAAATGGCGGATTCCGAAGGAGTAATAAATTAAAAATTAGTTACAAATTCTGAGAGCCAGTTGAGCAAATTTAATTTATGTAAAATAATTTGTCTAGCTTCCGCGATCGCATCTTTTGCTTCGTACCAAGCATCAGGAGTAGCAGTCATTTCTTGAATGTAATTAATGCCTTTTTCATCCAAGCTAGGTAAGCGCAAAAAGCTACCTGGTGGTAATAACTTATCCGCAGCAGAACCACCATAATAGATTGGTAAACACCAAGCAAGTAAAGCATCCCATAATTTCTCACTTACATACCAATTATTATCAGCGTAATTTTCAATTGCTAGATTGTAATAATAAGGAGCCATCGCATACCATTTATTACCAATTTTTCCCCTTGTTTGTGCCCATTCCGGTAAATTACGTCCAAACAAATCAAACTTGATGTTATTAGCTTGTAAGGACTGTAAAAATTGTAGACGTTGGCGATGGTTGGCTGTACGGCTAATTCCAGAAGTTATCCAACTGCACATTTCTATCTTCTTTGGAGGTGGCATTTCATTTAGCTCTCGAAATGAGTTGCCATGATACCAAATAGCAGGCATATAATCGGGAGTAGGAGCAAAATCATCGGGACCAGAAACATAACCACAATATTTTTGTGCTTCTTGATAATTATGTTTATTTCTTGCGACAATTTCCTTTAAAGGAGGTTCTCGTAGTAAATAAATAATCCTTTCTTTAGGTATATGATCTAATAATTTATGAATAGTTAGTTTTGATTGAGGTCGCTGTTGACGAAAACGATGCAACCAATGTTTTTTTTGAGAAGATTGAGGAAAGTCAAACTGATACATGAGCAAAAAATCTGGCTTTGGTGCTGTAGCATCTATTCTAATTTTGTCCCAGATGCCAAAATGTTCTGGTGTTTGTTGCCATAACCAGTCATTTCTTTCAGACAGTCCTGAATAACTACTAATCATGCCAATGGTTGCTCTATTCATTATTTGTGCTCACCGTTATTTATGTTTTGGTATGATTTAGGATTTAAATCTCATCAGATAATCTAGCAAATATGAATCATATTTATAAGCATTCTTAATGATTTGTTTTTCTTGTTCAGATATACTAGATAAATTATCAACTAAAGAATGCAGAGAACAAAGGAAAGGATGAAGATTTGTATGAAATTCATCACAGATATTACTTAAGCATTGATGCTGGATAGTTAAAGCGTGATTTGCCTCTGTTATCGACAGTAATTCATCATTGATTTGTGAGCTAATAATATTTTCAAAATGATCAATACTATAGCTCATTTTCCTGGCTGATAGAGAGGATTTTTCAATTAATCCCAGCCATTCTTGAGGATTATCTCCCATATTCTCAAGCAGTAAGTTCAAAGAATCAATGATTGAGTTAAGAGGATTGCGAATTTCGTGAGCAATATGGATTAATTCTTTCTGGAGTTTGCTTGCTATTTTGGGAATAAGTTTAGTTTTATGAGCTTCACCATTATCTTTCCCAAATTGCATTGAGTACAAACGTGAGTAGTAAGCGCCTTTTTGTAAAAGTTCTGTATGAGTTCCCACTTCTACTACCCGTCCTCGATCCAATACAGCTATTTGATCGGCTTTCTGTACCGTAGATAAACGGTGAGCAATCACTAAGGTGGTGCGAGTCTCTCCAGAAGCAAAGCTGACACGACTGAGATTATCGATCGCTTCTTGGACTAAACGTTCGGAAACTGTATCTAAAGCACTGGTGGCTTCATCCAGAATCAGAATTTCTGGATCTTGCAATAGGGCGCGAGCAATTGCTAATCTTTGTCTTTGTCCCCCCGATAACATAACTCCGCGATCGCCAATAATGGTATCAAATCCTTGGGGCAATTTACTCACAAACTCATAAGCATTTGCTTTTTTTGCAGCCGTAATAATTTCTGCTTCCGTCGCTTCTGGTTCCCCATAGGCAATATTATTTTTGATAGAATCATTGAAAAGAAATGTGTCTTGACTGACAATTCCCATAGCTTTACGTAGGGATTGGATATCAAACTCCCGTAAGTCAATATCATCAATGGTAATAGCACCAGCAATCGGATCGTAAAATCTAGGTAATAAATCTGCTATGGTTGATTTCCCGGCACCGGAACTACCAACTAAAGCCAGAGTTTTACCGCAAGGCAAATATAAATCAATATCTTGCAGTACAGTTTGTTCACTATCTGGATAAGCAAAAGATATATTATGAAGATGTATACCCTTGTTTATTTTTTTGTAAGTAATACTGCCATTTTTCATCAAAGGTTTATTTGCCCGATTGAGAAAATCAGCTACGATACTTACACTAGTAGAAGTATTAGCAAAACTGCTACGGAGAGAATTTAATTGGGAAATAAATGGCAATAATCTCAATAAGACTAATAGATAGGTTAATAATATGGTGGAAATAGCAGTAATTTGTTCTTGAAATATGGCTTTACTCAACACAATAATTAATAGTAGGGAAGTAATTCCCATCACTTCACTTAAGGGAGTGATTGCAGCAGAGTTAGCCTGGGACTGAAAGTCCGAACGTTCGCGATCGCGGATTAACTTTTTAATTTTTTTATACTCTTTTTCTTCATTTCCCGTAGCTTTGACTAGTCGAATACCACTAAATATTTCCAGAACCGCAACTGAATAAGCGCGAGACATATCACTTAAGACTGTGCCAAACTTTCGAGAACGAGCGATCGCATATTGGTTGACTAAAGTGACTAAAGATAGTAAAAATGTGGCTGCAATGGTTAGTTGCCAGGAAATTGATAGTAGTAATCCAACAAAAACTAAAATTGTAATTACTAAAATAATTAATTTGATCACATTGCCAATAGCACTGGCTGTTCTAGAAACCTCTCCACCAATTCTGTTAATTAAATCGCCAATTTTCGTTTTAGCATAGTAATCAATATCAATTTCTAATAATAATTTAATTCCAGCTTCTCGAATATCAGCAGTCAGTTTGCGCGTCAGGCTACTAGATACTATATTACTAGCATAACTAGCTAAATTTTTTAAAATAATTATTAATAATATTGAACCTGTCATGATCCATAAACGGTAATGTTCTGGTAGATAATCAAAGGGTTCAATCATTAATTTTAGTACAGAAGGAGCATTCGATAAATTTATTTCTTGCCCTACTATTTTTAAAATAACTGGAACAATTAAAGCTGTACCAACACCATTAAATAATGCTCCGGAAAAACCCAGCAATATAGTGAGGATAATTAACCCTGGGTATGGCTTGGCGAATTTTAGTAATAATTTATTTGTAAGCATTGGGGTGTTGATGATTATCGACCAAGAATATTAATGACGACTTTTGATTATTCCATTTAATTTATCAATACTTTCCGCACAATTGTATTTATAAGTTTAAATTAGAGAATATATATTGCACCCCTGAAGCATAAAGTAAGCAGGATTTATGCCTCATATTTTGAACATCTCTGTTCAATTTAGGCTCATGAAGTATTTGGCTTACAACCGAGTAATTACTGACTTTAAGATAGATGCCATTGCCTCTATACTATATTTTTCCACACATCTTAATCTACCCCTCCTTCCCCGTTCATTGGCTATATGTAAATTTTCAAATATTAACTGAATTTGTGCGGCAATTTGTTCTGGAGAACTGGGTTCAATTAGATAACCAGTATCACCTAAAATTTCTGGGATGTCTCCTACTCTTGTCGATAATATGGGTTTAGCCATTGCCATACCATCTGATAATTTTAAGGGGAATTGAGCACGAGCAGTGAGAGTATCTCGCTGAGGAACCACCACCACATGAGCAGCAGCCAATATTCCAGGCATTTCTTCTACAGAACATTTTGGTAACTTAATAATCCAATGTCCCCATTTTGCCATTAAGCGATCGTCATAATCATCATAGGGACTACCACCTACAATTACCAATCTTAAATCTGGCTGATTGAGCAAATCCAAAGCTAGTAATACATCTTCTACACCCTTATGGGGTCTTGGTGCTCCAGGAAACATCAAAATTCTATAATTAGAAAGACCATAACGTTTCCTACTAATTTCAGGATTGTATTTATCGGGGTTGAATAAATCAGTATCTTTACCATTAGGCAAATAAATCCCACCAAAGCGTTGTTGGAGAAAACTAGTATCTATAGTAATTGCATCAGCCTGATATAATAATTTTTCTATCCATATCAAATAAAGCGGATGATCAGGATTTCTTAATGCTCCATCCGGCTTAAAAATATCTCGATATAATTGTTTAATACTGGGGCTATATTTCCATTCATCTCCTCCATGCCAGCTAAGCTCCCAATCATCCATATCTACAATCACAGGACGCTTGGTTTGCAGCTTTTTTATTAAAGATAAACCGAAGCTACTTGGCTTTGGTTTAACTTTAATAAAAAAGCTGCAAACCAAGCGTCCTGTGATTGTAGATATGGATGATTGGGAGCTTAGCTGGCATGGAGGAGATGAATGGAAATATAGCCCCAGTAT
>JAAUYH010173963.1_pt1 | contig 11049 bp, 8 predicted proteins | sample 7278061 | NCBI WGS metagenome assembly JAAUYH01 (sample SAMN14350203, study PRJNA611818) | marine sediment metagenome | isolation source: surface marine sediment (0.6m) | place: French Polynesia: Moorea | collected 2018-08 | reverse complement strand
TTATATAAAAACTTAAATAAATTATATCGTAAGCGTTGTGAAGGTGCGTTTTTAACCACCTTCACAACATCCGCTTAGAATCCTTTGTGTTTCAACCAAAGGAGATGTCAAGAAACCAGAGGGTGTACCAGACGATAACTGGTTGCCATCAGGGGAAATACCTCAAGACTTGGACGTTATTATGCGTATTTACTACCCAGACACTGATGAAATGAAGACCTGGGCAGTTCCGACGTGTGAGAAAGTCAATTAGGGGGGTAATTTAAACATCAATAGGACTTTTCGTATTATTACCACAAGAATTACATCCGCAGCGATAAGTGCTTAAACAAAATTAATTGCACGGTGGGCAATACCCAGTAAAAAGCTAAAACTCTTATCCAGAGCTTATTGTGTGCATTTCCCACCCTACAGTTTTTATGTAATTAATTTTGTGCGTTTACTTAATTCTTGTCCTAATGCTATGGAAAGTCCATTGTTTGCTATACTATTAAAGCCAAATTAAGGATTAGTTATTGCTCTAAAATGTTTGGTTTTGATCAAAAAAATAATCTTATATTAGAGAATTATAATCTTTGTTTTAGACATAATTATTTTCTTGATTTTGATGAATATTCTCTTAATTTACAACCTTTTTCTGGTGAAACACTTCCTTTAAGTCCTGGAAAATTTGAAAGTTACATTTCTCATATTACTACTAAGAATATAAAGATACTTTTTCAACAGCATAGTTCATTAACTTTATATAAGGGTGCTTGTCTTGATCGTGTTGCTTTTGGTATTTCTGCATTTCATCAAGGGAATTTACTTCAACATACTTATAAGGTTGGGAAAGATTCTATCTTAGTTTTTTATCCTAATCAGGAAATATCTGGGTTTCAACAGAAATTTCATAGTAGTTATGTTATTTTTTTTGAGAATCAATTTATGACTGATTGTTGTAAAATTTTAGGGTTATTTGAACTAAAAGAACAACTTGAGCATAAAAAAATCCACCCCATTGTTACTACATCTTATACAGATAAAGTTAAATATATTCGCGAATTATGTAATCAAATTTATCAATTGCTATTTAATCTTACTACTTCATCTTCTCAAACTGAAAAAAAAATATTAGCGACGAAATATATTAAACAGCAACTAGAAGAAGAAATTGCTCTAACTTTACTAACGACTTTAGCAGAAGTAAGAGATATTCAAGTTAAAAAAGTATATCTTAAACGAGCTTCTATTTTAAAAAAAGCAGAAGACTTGTTTTTAAGTAATCTCACTATAGACATTACCACACAAACGATTTGTAAAGAACTAAGAGTGAGTCAACGCACCTTAGAATATATTTTCAAGGATTTTTATGGAATCTCCCCTAAGAACTATTTTAAGCGGTTGCGTTTGAATGCTTTGTATAAAGAACTTCAGCGACAAGATGATAAAATAAACCTGACTGAAATTGCTTATAAATTTGGATTTTTTCATCGAGGACAACTAGCAAACGACTATCAAAAGTTCTTCGGAGAATTGCCCTCAGAAACTTTAAGGGGGAAAATTAGCTAATTCCGAACTCCTAAGGCCCAGCACCGAACTCAGGTCTATGGTATTTTCTGGCAAATTAGGTTATCTTTTTTTGAGTATTTCCGTAATTTTGACGTTGACATCATATCTAATTGGTTTAAACTCTATAATCACAGGGATTTTTTAAGAAAAAAAGCCTTGATAACCGTAGAACTATGGAATGTTAACGGATTAATCTTGAACAAATATTAAGACCTTATGTTTTTTTCATTGATTTGGGGAATTCTAAGAGCAATCAGAGGAAGTTAAAAGTCTTCATTTGATCTCGTCATCATTACTAAGAAATTCCTATGCTAGCAACATCTTCCTATCACCCTATTGATAACCATGATTCTCCTCCAGTTCAGCCTGTTACAGAGTCAGAAAAAGAAGGTAATGAGATCGCTTCTGAGTTAGGAGATGGTTTGTTTGAATTACAATTACAAAGCATAGAATTCACCGAAACCGATACATCAACTCATCGAGTTACCACTGATTTAGTCCGCTTATATCTTCAAGATATTGGTCGCGTTCCTTTACTGAAAAAAGAGGAAGAAGTCACTAAATCGAGACAGGTTCAACGTTATGTTGAATTGCTAGAGATCAGAAACCAAGCAGCAGAAACAGACGATGCGATCATGACCCAATTTGTTCATGTTCATCGTATTCATGATCAGTTAATGGCCTATTTAGGTCATCGTCCCTCCTGGGAAAAATGGGCAAAATCCAGTGAAGTTTCGGTATTTGAATTAAAAGATATTTTAGCCCAAGGCAAAGAAAAATGGGCTGCTTTAGCAAATATTGAGATCAAGGAATTAGACGAGATCCAAAAAGTAGGAATCCGGTCCAAAGACGAAATGATTAAAGCCAACTTACGTCTGGTGGTATCTGTGGCCAAAAAATATCAACATCGAGGGTTAGAATTATTAGATTTAATTCAAGAAGGAACCCTAGGATTAGAAAAAGCGGTTGAAAAATTTGATCCCATTAAAGGATATCGTTTTTCTACTTATGCTTACTGGTGGATTCGCCAAGGAATTACTAGAGCGATCGCTACCCAAAGTCGCATTATTCGTCTTCCCGTTCATGTAACCGAAAAACTGAATAAAATTAAACAAGTTCAACGAAAAATTTCTCAAAGCAAAGGTCGCAATGCTACATTAGAAGAGATTGGCCAAGAACTAGATATGAGTGCAACACAAGTTCGGGAAGTGTTGATGAAAATTCCCCGTTCTGTCTCTTTAGAAATTAAAGTTGGTAAAGAAAAAGATACCGAATTAGTGGATTTATTGGAATCGGAAGATATTTCCCCTGAAGAAAATTTAGTGATTGAATCGTTACGTCGAGATATTGGGGTTTTATTAGAAGACCTTACCGAACGAGAACAGGAAGTAATCAAACTAAGGTATGGGTTTGAAGATGGAATTTCTTATTCCCTAGCAGATATTGGCCGAACCTTAGACTTATCACGGGAACGGGTTCGTCAAATCGAGGCGAAAGCTTTGCAAAAGTTACGTCAACCTCGACGACGCAATCAAATCCGCGATTATTTTGAAAGTTTGACTTAATCTTAACCTAATTAAGTTAATGTCCAATTTCAGTGAAAGATGGTGATTGGAATTTTGTTAATATTAAGGAATATTATTACAAGATTTCAAATGTCATCTCCTCAAGAATTTCACCCGCAAACAAAACTTAATTTTTCGACAAAGTTAGCTTATGGTATTGGGGAGTTAAGTGGATCATTACCGAGTAATATTTTAGTTTTCTTTTTTCTCTTTTTCTTGACGGATATTGCTGGCTTAAAACCTGGTTTGGCTGGTATCATTGTCATGATTGGTAAAATTTGGGATGCGATTAATGATCCTTTGATTGGTTGGTTAAGCGATCGCACTCGTTCTCGCTTTGGCCGTCGTTATCCTTGGATGATTTTAGGGTCAATTCCTTTGGGGTTGAGTTGCGTTTTACTGTGGACAATTTCCCCTTCTAATCATCAACCTTTTCAGATTATTTATTATACGATTATCGCGTTAGTTTTCTATACTGCTTTTACTGCAGTTTTACTACCTTATAGTGCTTTATCGGCTGAATTGACCCAAGATTATCATGATCGAACTAATTTAATTAGTTTTCGCTCTGCTTTTAGTATTGGTGGTAGTATTTTATCTTTAATCTTAGCTGAATTGATTTTTGGGTGGGTTAATGATCAAGAAAAACAATATTTAATCTTAGGACTGATAGCAGGATTGATTGCTATTATTTCTATTTATATCAGTGTTGCTGGAACTCATAAAAGATATAATTATATTCAACAAGATTATCCTAATTATTCTCGGACTTCTTCTTTATCTTTTCAAGAAAAATTTAGGTTAATTTTCACAAATTTTCCTTTTATTTGTGTGATGATTATTTATCTTTGCTCTTGGTTAAGTGTACAAACAATTGCTGCAATTTTGCCTTATTTTGTTATTAATTGTATGGGCTTAACAGAAGAACATTTTACGAGGATGGCTATCACGGTTCAAGGAACTGCTTTAATGATGATGGTGGTGTGGAGTTATCTTAGCCGTCGTTTAGGAAAAAAGGTTATTTATTTAATGGGCATTCCCTTCACAATTGTAGCAGAATTAGGGTTATTTTTATTACAACCTGGCCAAGTAAACTTAATGTATTTCATTGCAATGATAGCAGGAATTGGTATTGCAACCGCTTATATTGTTCCTTGGTCAATGTTACCTGATGTTGTGGATTTAGATCAACTAAAAACGGGAGAAAGACGAGAAGGAATCTTTTTTGCTTTGGTGGTTCAATTACAAAAAATTGGTATTGCGGTTGCTTTATTTGTGGTGGGGAAAATTTTAGATGGTGCTGGTTATATTCCTGGTAGTACAGGACAACAACCAGAGACAGCTTTATGGGCAATTCGTATGATAATTGGACCTCTACCTATTACCTTATTAATTATTAGTTTTGTTTTTGCTTATTTATATCCGATTACTCAAGCAATTCATCAAGATATCTTATCTAAAATTTATCAAAATAATAAACCCCATTATTAATTGATTATCCTTCTTGATTTCTAGGCTTTTTTATCAATTGTTAATGGGGCATAATCTGTTTAATCTTGTTTGAAAAAAGGTCTTTAATGCTTCTTTAGAGAACTTTTAACTAAGGTAGATAGACCTAAACCAACTAATGCTAAGGTCACAGAAGGTTCAGGAACAGTTGGCTTTTCTGCTATGGTCCAATTTTCTGCATTAAACGTTTCAAAATCATCTCCAAAATTGACAGATGTACTAAACTGATTTGCCTGAGGTAATCCTAAATCACCGATAAAAATTCCACTTAAACAATCAGTATCACCACAAGCCCCCAAGTCCATTGTCGTCCCATTTAAACTCACAATTGCAGTAGAACCTAACACACCCTCACTATCACGAATAATGGGAGTTTGAGGAAGAGCAATACCATTTAATTGACTCATTAAAACAGAGGTTACATTGATTGTATTACCATCTGCTTGAACCTCTCCTTCAATCATTCCAGTATAAATATCGCCGTTTCCCGTTTCATAAGACCAATTAAAAGCAGCCGCTAAAGCAGCGTTATTTTCCATCAATAAAGCGGTGGTTGTTCCTGTCAGAATGGCTAAGGATACAATGAGTTTGTTCATGGTTTATTATCTCAAAGAATAATCACGGGCTATTGTAGAAAAAAAATCTAAATCATGCAACAGTTTTTATAATTTCTTCTTGAAAATGGTTATTTTCTTCTAGTTTCCAGCTTCTTATCTCAGTAAATTCTCCTTGTCTTAAAGAAATAATAATATAAGAATAGTACAACCAGGCAATTTCACGATCAAATGGGGATGGAATAGCCGGATGATCAGGGTGAGAATGATAAATACCAATAATATTTAAACAGCGATCGCGGACTTCTTTTTGTACTTGTAATAAGATATAAGGATCAATACTAAACCGATTTTTTTTACTTAAAGGTTGTTGGTTAGAACTGGGGAGATCCGGTAAATTTTGATTGCTCTCACTGGTCCAACTATTTTCCGTTTCTCTGACTTCTATGACCCATTTATTATCCCTTTCCAGGGTTCCTAAAAGTAAACCACAACATTCTTCGGGATAGGTCATTTCAGCATGGCCTTGAATTTGTTGTAATTGTTGATGAGACAGATAAATCATAGTTGTTATACTTCTTTACAAATGACGGTTTTATTTGGTTTGGCTATTTACAATAAAAAGGAAAATTTGAGCAACCATCTGAATTAATGACCACTTGTCCTCAATGTCAACAACTTGTCAATAGTCAAGCCATCGACTGTCCCTATTGTCAAACGACGTTAAAAGCGTTTGGACATCCTGGAATGCCCTTATATCAAGCAACACAAACAGACTTTTTATGCGATCGCTGTCTATACCATGAAGACGATAGTTGTACCTATGATAAACGTCCTTTTGCCAAAACCTGTATGTTATACCAGGATAAAACCCAACCCATTCTCAACGAAGAAATTGTCCCCTTAACCCCCACCAACCCACTAACCGCCATTAAACGTTGGTGTTATCGACATCGAGGCATCTTATTCATAGTAGGGTTAATCGGCATTAGTTTAGCGATCGCTTTAACCAACTAAAAAAGTAAACGATTAGGATGAACATCAACCGTTCTCGGTAATACGTTTTCATTGCTACAACCTTCTGAGGAAGAACAATTATCTTCATAGAGGGCTAAATCAAACCAAAATGTTGTCCCGATTCCCACTTCACTAATTAAGTGAATTTGACTGTGATGTTTATCAATAATATTTTTGACAATAGATAGTCCTAACCCGGTTCCTTCGAGGGTATGAACTCGATTTTCGACGCGGAAAAAGCGATCAAAAATGGCGGCTTGATCTTCGGCGGCGATACCAATTCCTGTATCAGATATCTCAACTCTTACACAAGATTTATTATTAAATTGTTTTGATTTAGTTTTAAAATGATAGGCACGAATCAAAATAATACCACCAGATGGGGTAAATTTTAGTCCATTGCCTACTAAATTAGTCATCACCTGTAGCAATAAATCGTAATGGCCTAAGACCAAGGGTAAATTCGGTTCAACTTCCTTTTTTAAGACTAATTCCTTATCCTTAGCATTCAACTGATAAGTTCTCAGGGTTTGTTCAATTAACTGAGATAAATCCACCCCACTTAAATGATAAGTTTTAGAAGATTCTAAACGAGATAAATCTAGAACATCATTGACCAAACGGGTTAAGCGATCGGTTTCATGATTGGCCGTTTCTAGGAATTCTTTTCGTTCGGTTTCTGTTAGGTCTTCTCCAAATTCTGATAAAGTTTCTATAAAAGATTTAATATTAAATAGAGGGGTTCTTAATTCGTGGGAGACATTACTAATAAACTGACTTTTTGCTTCATTTAATTCGACTTCACGGGTAATATCTTGTACCGTCATCGCGATTCCTTTTAAAGTTTCTCTATGTTGATCGAAGACTTGAGTCAAAAGAACCCGAACAATTCTGGATGTGGGTTGACTCAGACTAATGCGATATTCCCCTGGATTGATTTTTCGTTGCAAAGATGTATTTTCTGAAACGTTATCCAGTTCTGATTCTAAGGAATCTTTAGAATTTTGTTCTACCATTTGTTCTAGGGGGGCTTGTAATTGGTCGGTTAATTCTGGTGGTAAAAGTTGCAGGATGTTTTCACCAATTACATTTTTGCCTTCCCAAACAAACATCCGTCTTGCGGTGGGATTAACTAATAATAAGTTGAGATGAGTATCCAATAAAATTGCCCCATCGACAATAGTAGATACCAAAGTATCTAGTTTCGCTTTTTCGGCGGTTAATTCTTCAATATTTTGTGCTTCATAACGTTCAAGACGTTCTGCCATTTCGTTGAAACTAAAAATTAATTCTCCTAACTCCCCTCCAAAGGGAAGGGTAATCCTTTGCTTAAAGTTTCCGGCTGCAATATTCTTAACCCCTACTAATAATTCTTTGATGGGACGGGTAATGGTTAACGCATTAAAAACAGCCCCTAAAATGACCATCGCCCAAATAGCCACAAACACAGCGATGGTAACATCGCGGGTTAAATTAGACGAGTTAACCACCGTTGGATTAGGATTAATGCCAATGGCTAAAAATCCTAACTGTTTTCCTTCATGTTTGAGGGGAATAAAAACATCCGTGACTTCTCCATTGGGACTTTGATGCTGTCTGACGAGGGGTAAGGTATTATGATTAGCAGGAAAATTCGGCAGTTGTAAACGACGTTCAATGGTCAGGGAATTTTGAACTTCGGCAGACGAATAAGGGATACCAAAGAAAATTTGTCCCGTCTCGTCGGTATAAATCATGTAACGAACACTAGAGGTACTCTGATAAAAACGACTGGAAAAACGGGCAACTTCGGTTAAGTTGTCTTCTGCGATGAGGGGGGCAACATTAGAGGCTAGTAATAAGCCTAAATCTCGACCAAAGCGCGTATCATTTAATTGTGCGTCCCTCTGAATGGTGTTAACAGCCCAAAACGTTAAACCACTCATGAATAAGGAGACGGCTAGGGTGGCTGCTGCTAATAACTTAGTTTGCAGGGTGAATTCTGACCACCAGCGTCTGAGAATCTCTTTGACTTTGTATAGGAGATTGAACAAGGCTAACTTACATTAAGATTTTGTAACAAACAATTAATTCCCTACCCTATTATATTAACCTGTCAAGACCCTAGGGATAGAACTAACGATCAACAAAAAAAATAAATTTTTTCTGCACCCGTTGAATTGTTTAGACTCCTATGCTAATATTAATAATCGTGAGATAAATGGGTCGATGCCCGAGTGGTTAATGGGGGCGGACTGTAAATCCGCTGGCTATGCCTACGCTGGTTCAAATCCAGCTCGGCCCACCACAAAAAATTTACGCCCGTGTGGCTCAGTGGTAGAGCACACCCTTGGTAAGGGTGAGGTCACGAGTTCAATCCTCGTCACGGGCTTACCAAGTAAGCCAAATTAATTGGCTAATGTTAGGGATTTTAAACAACAATTGCTCCTACAATTAATGATAGTGTGGAAATTATCAGAGAATTAATTTTGATGTTTTCATAGTTAAGTAATTGATATGGACAAACCCAACCAACCCGACAATAACCCCTTAACCCCACACCCTAGCAAAAAAATGGGCGGTGGTTTCCCCTTAATAGAAGACTGGGCAAATTACACTCTTTCACGTGATGGGGTGGAACTGTGGAAAACCCTATTTCATAAAAGTGCCTGTTTATCTTGCGCCTGGGGAACCGGTGGACAAAAAGGTGGGTTTACCAATGAAGTCGGAGAAACCTTACAACGGTGTGCCAAAAGTGTTGAAGCCATATCAGCCGAGTTACAACCAGGAATAGAAACCCATTTCTTTGAAAAATATTCTCTGACAGACTTACAACAACTAACCTCCCAAGAAGCAGATAGACTCGGTCGTTTAACCTTCCCTGTTATTCTACGCAAAGGTGACAGTCATTATCAACGTATTAGTTGGGATGACGTTTATAATTTAGTTGAAACAGCATTTCAGAAACCCTGTGATCAGATTGCTTCCTATAGTTCCGGACGATCCTCTAATGAAGCAGCTTATCTCTTACAATTGATGGTGCGATCGCTTGGCTCCAATAACTTAGCAGATTGTTCGGATTTGTGCCATCGTGCCTCCTCAGTGGGGCTAAAAACCATGTTTGGTACAGGGACATCTTGCGTCAGTTTGGAAAGCTTAAAAGCATCAGACTGCGTGGTTTTGGTGGGTTCCAATGCACCAGCAAACCACCCTCGTCTGATGAATGAATTGATCAAAATACGCGATCGCGGGGGAACGGTTATCGTGATCAACCCTGTCGAAGAAATAGGGTTAAAAAAGTTCGCATCTCCTGCATTTCCTCTCAAGTCTCTTATCCCAGGATCAGATATTGCCTCCTTATTCTTAAAACCTCATCCCGGTAGCGATCTGGCGATCTTTGTGGGGATACAAAAGTCTTTAATCGAAAGAGGATTAATACAACCAGAATTCTTAGAAAATTATACGGAAAATTGGCAGAAAATAATCCAACAGTCTCAAGCAACTTCCTGGGAAAGAATAACAGACACTTGTGGTGTTTCTAAAAAAGACATGGAAACGGCTGCAACTCTCATCAGTCAAGCAAACGGTGTGGTTTTTGCCTGGGCCATGGGGGTGACGCAACAGTTACACGGTGTAGAAACAATTTTTAGTATTGCTAACACGGCCCTAATGACCGCAAATGTGGGAAAATTAGGGGCAGGATTAATGCCGATTCGTGGCCATTCTAATGTACAAGGTTTCGGATCGATGGGAGTGAGTAACACTCTCAAACAAGAGATCCAAGAGGCATTAGAGCGGTTATTAGGGCGATCGCTTAATCGGACTCCAGGTTATGACGCGCGATCGCTAATCGATGCAGCAGATGATAATAAGGTAGAGACTTTGTTATGTTTGGGAGGCAATCTTTACGCTGCTAACCCCGACTTAACCCAAGCAAAACGCGCATTAGGTAACATTGAAACGGTTATCTATCTCTCCACCAAACCCAACTTAGGGCATTTTCATGGCCTCGCAGCAGAAAATACCCTGATTCTTCCTGTCTATGCAAGGTTTGAAAACCCCCATAAAACTACGGTTGAGTCAGGGAATAATTTTGTAAGGTTGAATGATGAGGGAAAAACTCACTTACAAAATGCCGATCTTGTCTCAGAAATTGATTTTATCACAGAATTAGCCCATCGTCTCTTAGGAGATGATCCCGTAAACTGGCGGAAGTTACAAGACACTCGCTACGTCAGAAAACTGATTTCTGAAACCATTCCCGGTTACGAAAAAATTGCACATATCGACGATACAAAAGAAGAATTTACTATCTCAGGACGAATTTTTACTGAACCCAAGTTTCCCACAGCGTCAGGTAAAGCCATGATGCAAGAGACTCCTTTGCCTACCATTACCTTACCCCAACCTGAAGATTTTGGCGTGTCTCAACCCTTTTCTGGGGTGGTGGTTGCTTTAATTACGGGACGCAGTTATCGTCAACATAATACAGTCGTCTATCGTAAAGATGATCCCTATCGCGGTATGCCTCACCGTTATTGTATCTTAATGCACCCCGAAGATGTCCAAAAAGCAGGGTTAAGTAATCATCAACGGGTAACCGTGCAAGGAGATGGGGGAAAATTAGATAATATTGAGATTATTTGCGGTGAAATTAAACAGGGTGCCGCTTTGATGTTCTATCCTGAAGCTAATATTTTGATGAAAGCCCATATAGATAAGCGATCGCAAACCCCTGCTTATAAACGAGTTCCCGTCTTAGTTTACAGGATACTGCATTCAAAGCCCACCAGCGTAGCGTTCTTTAGAGGTGGGATGTAGAATGCCCACCTTTAGGTGGCGTGAAAATTAATTCTAAACATAATTTGATGGGG
>JAAUYH010066212.1_pt1 | contig 11049 bp, 6 predicted proteins | sample 7278061 | NCBI WGS metagenome assembly JAAUYH01 (sample SAMN14350203, study PRJNA611818) | marine sediment metagenome | isolation source: surface marine sediment (0.6m) | place: French Polynesia: Moorea | collected 2018-08 | reverse complement strand
CAACAATAGGGGAATGGTATCATCTACAGATGAATCATCTTTTTCTCTGCGTCAGCTGAAAAATCACGCAAGAGTTTGGAGGCAATTGAGAAAGCACTACGTAGCAAGAAACATGGTATATACGTTTAAGTCTGGTTACCTATTTTTGTTTATATGGGGACTATTTTCCGCTCGTGGAAGGATTCCGTTAGTGCGCATTCGTGGGACACTTAATCAATCCAAGTACATCGAAATATTGAAGTAGTACGTTCTACTATTCAAGAAGAAGTATCATTCTGGATCTACGGATTTTATTTATCAACAGGACAGGTGCGGACCGCACCGTGCTAAGTCAGTTGCAACTTCTTCGGATGCAGAAAAAGTGGACGTGCTTCCCTGGCCTTCCCGAAGTCCTGACTTAAATCCTACCGAAAATATATGGGGTACTATGAAACGAAAACTACGGGAGCAACATACGTATCCATTTACAGCTGATGCTCTATTTCAGGAGCTATGCAACATATGGAGTGCACTGCCCGATACATACTTTACTGATTTAGTGTCATCGATGGCAAATAGATGCAAGGCGATAGAAAACGTTAGTTGGGGTTCTAGTAAATATTGAATTGCACATATAATTAATTCTAATTGGCTTGTCGTACTATTTTTCAGTATGATACAGTTCAGGGGGTTCAGAATTGTGTCCCCCTATCGTACCAAAATTATTAGAAAATGAATTGTGCGTTCATGAAACCTGAATGGGTAGAATGAATCCAGTGCAGTAAAACCTAGATATGGATAATATGTAACCAGTCAACATTCCGAGTGGTCCGCTTGGATACAGTGGTATTCAACTTGTTCTATCCTTTAGTTATAATATCAGGCATTAGTATTGTTCTTGAACAGTTTTCGAGTTGCAAAACAGTGGTTCTTTCACTCATCAACGTGTTCAAACAAATCATTCCACCACGAACATCGCAGTCACTTGCCAATAAGTCGCGTTTAAGATTTAAATACAGGCCTGGCCATATCATCACGCCCACCCTCGCCTGAGGGACCAAATGGATAATAGCCTGAGCTAATTTGACCGTCACGTTCTTTGCATATGTGAACACCCATCGGTTTCTCGAGAATAGTTTGCACTTCGCGAATGAATGCCTGATATTCCTTCGTTTGTTGATATTTCGTCATCGTGCCTTGATCTCCGAAATGTTCCACGACTAGAAATACACTACGCTCCTCTGGGTCCTGATTCACTGCACGAAATAACAATTGGTTCTCTTTCGCAACCGGTTCAAGCGATTGAAGAAGTTTAGCCATTTGCTTTTCAGTGCCTTCTTTGGCTATAATTGTGGTACTCAACAAAAATCGCCATGATCCTTCGCTTGTGCCGATTGATGTAAACGGCGTCTGAATCACTTCTTCTTCCTCCTCGCTCTGTCCAGATACTCTTCGCCAAAGGTTATTCAACATTTCATGAAATGCCGTGACTGTCTCATTCGCTCCGGGTTGTTTCCAAGCAACGCACGTGGTCACACGACGACGTTGATTAGTGTAATCGCATGTTGAAAGTGAAATTTGACGCGCTCCATTCAACGTAACTGGTTTGCATGTAGTGAATGCTGTCGACAAAGTCATCTTCTTCATCGGGGGTAGCAGATTATGTGAATCTGTCAACGGGGACCCGAGATCGCACTCAGCTGATTACTACTTACAGTGTCTTATGTTTTCCTTTCAAACTGCGCCAAGTGTTGTCCAGATTCAAGAAATATCAGCCGCAAATATATACAGGTGTAGTTTATAGGTCCACTCAAGCCTATTACACAAGGCGGACAGTGTGCGACCGTTGAGTGAGTGCATGCGTCATCTCGTCCGCTGGGGTACGTACAGAGGTTGGGTGGGGTGCGGGTGGCGGTTTTTTGCATTGGGCGCGTTAAATCGCGCTACAGCGCGCATACGATGGAGCGCGGTAAACTGGTGAGCGCGCGCGACCCATTATTATTTCGTGGCCCGCGTTTGCCACGCGCATTGTCAGTTTCCGCGTCATTCGGCTCTCTTCTCCGCCTCCGACATGTCGCACCTCCTTCAACCTGAATTGCCCCTTCGTCCAGCGACCCACTACTTGGCACGCCCGTCTCGACGACACGCAATTCACCCTGAAACGCCCTTCCACGATCCTATCCTCGTTTCTTATCTTTTCTTCGCTCTGACTCTAAGTATACGCAGGCGCTTCATCTTGCTTCGCTTTCGTCCCCCTACACCAAGTTCCGCTTCATCATGGGATCGGTTCGATTTGAAGATCTTTCTGAGGCCTCTGCTCCTCATCATTTTCTTCATCTTAACAACTCTAGTAACGTCGACGTCGACTGCAACGATAAGAACAACCAAAAAGAAAATACTGCAACCAACGATATGGATAATGCTCTTTCCGCACAACCATCGCTGCTTCCGTCTTTGCATGAAGATGTTAGCAGGTTAAACATTGGAGATGGAATCGATGCCAATGATTGGGGTCAACGTGAAAGCGAGACGCAAATTGACTCTTCATGTCAACCTCTTGAAGACCGACAAGCAAATCTGCAAGCGCCGAATATCACAACTGGTAATGAGCATTGTGCAACTAATCATTTGAAACTTAGTAACGAACAACAACTTGAACAATCGCAACCACAATCCAATTCTAACGATTCTGTGCCACCCACTACAGCATCACGCCAAGCTCCACTTCCACCGCATTTCGACGCTGCAACGAACATGTTTTCTTTTATGGATGATGGTTTTGTTGCCTCGTTTTTTGAAAATGTGCTACCAAGGCCCCAGCCCTCGTTCGCCGTACCAGATGTTGAAAGAAATGAGGTGGATCAAGGAGCCCCTACTGATTTTCTTTATTCGTCGAACGTCAACTTTGATGAGTACCCGACGCCCTCCACGGACAATTCACCGCCAACTGCGAATGAAACAGAATCTCACGATAGCGGCGGTGGAACCGACACTCTTGGTCTTGTCGAGGGTCGTGTAGAAGCATCCAAGATGGGGGAAGTTGAAAATCCTTTACAGAAGCGTGGTCGTCACACGGTTATTACTGGTCATCTACCGTACGATAATCCATACAGTATAGCCGAACGAAATCTAGGAATCAAAATGTGTTCGTTGAAGATGCAGAGCACTGGAGTTCCGAGTGGTATGTCAAGAGAAGAAGCGTTTGCGCGGGATTTGCATGAATTCTTGGTTGAGATTAATCTCACTGGTTACAAGGTGCCTGTGATTGGTGGTGGGCCGCTTGATTTATTCGCGTTGATGCGCGAGGTACTGCTCCTTGGTGGTGTGACGAATGTGGTCAAGAAGCGGGCTTTCAGAATTGTTGGACAACAATTAGAATTGCCCAAGTCCTGTACTTCTGCTGCGTTTGTGTTGAAGAATGCTTATACTCGTTTGTTGTTTTACTATGAAGGCAAGCTGGTTTTCGATCAGACGCCTGAAAACCCATGTCGCAATGTCAATATCAAACAGATTGTTGCTGCGGATAAGGAACGTGACCGAATTGAGGCGAAAATCCGAAATGGATCGAACGCGCCTAACGCCGCTGCCGGGATAAGACGAAGAGATGACCGAAAACGACGTATGAGCGATTCGATCCCGAATATGACCATGTACTCGATGCAGAATGATACTGTGGTGTTGCAAGACGGAGTGGATTACGAGGAGACGTTTGAAATAGACGCCACCAATCTGAACGATGAGCAGACGGCTAAACGAGCTCGTCTATCATCAGAAGGCGAACAGCAGTCGGGCATGGATGAGTTTATCAAAGATTTCGGCAGTACTGTGGGTGTCCCGACACCACTTGGCGCAGCTGCAGACTACGAGTTTTCGCAAGAATACTACATGTCTCTCGTGTCGAATAATAGTCTCACGGCGTCTGATGACGTCGAAGTGTACAGTAAATTGTGCATTTAATGAAACAGGATTTTTAGTGACAGCTAGATGCGTGTGCGAGGGGTAAGAGAAGGATTGGAACTTAGTACACGTCAATACCTTACCAGATACAGCAAATTCCAACGGAATAATGTTTTCGCAAGATTTTCATTTGGAATGGAACGAGTTTTTGGTTGTACTTAGCGAGGAACCTTACCTCGAATTTGAACTAATTAAACCATTCATAGTCTTAACTATGAAAGATACAGTACTCACTCTACCCTACTGGCTGTGAGCTATAGTACTGGCGCATTGTTGGGGACTATTCACTCAACCCTCCACAGTTACTGTGCAGATTCTATGGTCCTAGAATTGATGAATCCCTTGGATACTTTTGTAAGCAGTGTAGCACGGATCCTCAGATGCTGATCGCCTAGTTTTACTAGAGTAACAGCAAACGAAACTTTCAAGTTAACATCAAATCAATATTTTTCTTGTACAAGTACATACTGGTTCAAAGCTCGCAACAACTTTTCACGTTTTAAGCGTTAAATCATTCATCCTTCGATCACAATCCCAATAATCATCATGGTGATTGCAATGAACTACAATCCCATACCGGCTTAACGAACATTGTTCTTTACTGTACATTTCGCACAACAGTAGATTCTCGTGGCGAAAACGGCCCCAAGGCCCAGATTACGGTATCCGAATGCTTTGAACTGGCTTATACGAGCTCGAGAACCTTGATAGCGAGCGGGATGCAGCTGATGATATCGGTAATTGTTGTGTGAGGGATGAAGGTGAAGATTAATGCTTCAGCGAACACTGAGATCGAAATTAGAGTGGCCAAACATCAAGGTATCTAGATAGTGATATTCAATGGTATACATGAGTCTTAAATTGCTCTCCCCATTCCTACTTCGACCGTAAAACTTCGATAATACAGGATTCTCGCCACGAGGTCTAATCTACTGATACATAGACGCTGTAGGTGTTCCACTCCAATTTTCATTGGTTGGAGTAGTGTCGTTATCAGATCTTCCACTTCTGTATTGCTCATTTTGTTATCGTGAATTGTGAAGTACGAATTCGGATGTTAACGATGAAGATCCCTGAGAAGTCACGAAATCAGATGTTCAGCCATTGATAACATAACGCCCCATGCACCTCGAACTCGAAATCCAACGTTTTGCAATACCCTGCATCGATGAATACGGTTGATGTAGGAGTTTGCGTGCTGACATGCGTTCCTCCAGTTGAGTCAAGCTGTGATATTGCAGCGCGGCCAGTCATTTTCAATGTATTTATAAAGTCCCAGTGAAACAGAACAAAACAGTTAGGCATCGTTTTTCGAGAGAAAATAGTCCTTATTTCATTGACAGCTGGCCAGACCTTCCGCCATTATAAATTCAACAATCTGATATCAAACCCACCTGAAACCTTCGTGCGTACGTTGTGCCCATTGGATTGTTTCAAGATGTCCATTCACGTTGTGTTTTAACTTGCAGTGAATCTATAGTTGAATGATAAAGAGTCTTCAGCTTATTCGATACGATTACTTATACGTATATGTTTCACAATAACAATTGCTCGCCAAGCATCATTTCAATCCGATTAATGCCATTGCTCGCAATGAGTTTGTCGAGTTGTCATCCAGTAATACCATCCCCGCGGCTTACCATCATATACAATTGTATTCCATAAACATAGGGTGCATCTTCCACATCAGCTTTTCGATTCACGCATCACCATAATCATCTAGACGCTAGAGTGCTCCTTCATACAATTGTGAGGTTTACTGACTATCGACAACACATCGGTATTCGCTCACCATTAATCAATTCGACAGCATGCTGATTGCTATTATCATGATCAAGCTGACTACATGCCCATGTTCAACTTCTAAAATCCAAGGTTCAATTCCTTAAGAAGCATTCCCGTCCATTCTATGCCATTCAATAATTCACCCGCGCTAAGTTCTTTCAAATTCATTACCTCTATGCGCTCTAAAATTCCAAAGAAACACAGCTCCACTTCATAGTCAAGAATCGATTGAACGTTTCCGTTAGACAGTATGGTAAGAACAGGAGGTTCACATTCCAGAATGTCGTGGATAACATCACGCGTATGAATATTTAGCGTACAGTAGAATTTCCGTCTTCTTCAAAAACTACAGAGCATCTTTGTGTTTGATCTAAACTGAGGTCGCTTCTTCGCTCACTGACTAGGCATTGAACCATTTCGTGCTATTCAACACGAAGTCTACTAGAAGAATAGTTTTTGCACCACGCCGAAAGACCAGTCTCACTATCTCCCAATGAAACAATTCTCTGGAACCCGTCTTCCAACGAGCTTCCTCTACTGTGCTGAACTTCTGGTTTCCGTCCCATTGTCTGACACACCTAATCAAAGGAAAAGTCTTTAAAATTATCCTTCTGCAAATCTTCAATCGTGTTGATAAGTCAGTCACGATAAAGCAGTATTGCTACTGGAGTGATTCGAAGAAAATGCAACTGATCAGCGCTTTCATCCCATCCTCTGTGATTCATTCTTTTCATATTTAACAAAAATAATCGTAACGACGCCGACGCAGGTTGTTTTTCTAGGGATGATGCATATCTCTCATGCAATACTTTATAAAGATCAGCATTCGAAACTCCCTCAGCGGCTTCCACAGGACCTTGCAGACACTGTATCACCGCCCTGTGAACCATCCCCGAGTCAAATACGAGGCGAGGAATGGGTACAACGAGCTCTATTATCTTCTCAACTTTAGCAATCTGCTCTTCCAGTCTGTTGAACTTACCTAGCTGCCATGGATACGGTATTTTTTGTCGTTCTGCAGAACTTGCGAAATCACAAGCATTCACTCCCTAGAATACATAGAAGTCACCTGTAAAACGCTATCTTTTTCTCAACTATGGAAATGATTTTTAGCGTTACTTGATACAAGCTTGAGGATGCGGCATTCTCCATTAGATGAGTAAGTTCTTTACTCAGGAGGGTCAATAATCGCTTCATCGCGCTGGTTAAGTACGAGCCTTGTTTTCCATAAAATATCGGAGAAAGTGCTCCAGAGCCGATAAATATCATCTTCTTCTTGCAAGAGCGGCTGCTTTTTAGCAATTTGTAGCCTACGCACAACACAGCTGACTTTCGATGAAGAAGTGTCTATATCGTATACATCATTGTGCTTCGCGTTTTCACAATTTCTGTATGACCTGTGACGCAAACAACATATTCAGTCTGAAGCGCATCTTAAGCGTGCACCGCAGTATTTCCGCTTTTCGCGAGAGTTAACGTCTGTACGGAGTTCTTCGCGCCATCGCGGTCGAGAGCTCAATAGCTGATGTAAATGGAAACAGACTCTTCAAGATGTTGCACTCAGGCCGAACCTTTTTTCATACCCAGTGTTCCTTGTACCACACTAAGTAAATTCACGCGCTTGTGTGCAAGAATTTCTAACTCTTCTTTTCGATCCCATTATACTCCATCCAAAATTCTGTCATCGTTCACTAACTGGCGAGAAAACGGCAGGCCGACATCTTCAAAATATGGCAGAAGTCCATGCAGCAGCTCATCTGGTTTCAAACGGAGCGGTCCAAAACAGGACACCATAATGGTGCGCTTGACCGATGGCAAGAACAGCCTCAATGATTCCCGCCCGTCAATCCCGCATAGATTGAAGTGATACGATACAGATAATGGTGCGCCTGAGGAGATTTTTTAGAAGGTCGGAAGGGCGACTACGTTGGGAAGACGGAAATAGAGGGGGAACAGACAGAATGAGAACAGTTCCGTGCAGGGCTGCGCCATATATGTAGATGTAATGAGTTCTATTTTGAAGAGACCGCCGACATTACGGGGTGCCGATACCGTATGGCTAGAAATTAGTATAGATTTTCCTGAATACTACTTTATTCGATAGTAATACTCATGAAGTAAGGAATCAATCACTTTTTACAGAAAAGAATTCAATTCGTTGAAGAACTCCGTATTGTTATTCATCACAGACTGAAGCTCATCCGTCAATTGTTTAACCTTCCAAGTATCATAGACGTCTTGAAACAGTCTTCATATAATCTTCGACTTTCTCGCCAGACTATTATTGCCACTACACCTTAGATTCAGCTCATCAAAGCCCTCATGACTAGTCTCAAATAATAGTGTTTCCCAGAATGTATTAACCTCTCAGTGTTCATTTGTGCGAAATTAAGACTTTGTTGAGCTGTCTCTTCCTACCGGTTCGTACGAAATAGTGCCTCTTGAGTTCTCGAAATCATTTGGTCTGAAAGCTGAATAAGAGGGTGCTATTTTTAGAGAATCGAACCAGTCGAATTTGTACAGCGTCAAAAGCTGTTTCTGAAGCAGATGCAGAGTCATGTGCCATGTAATTGTCAACATACACGGTTCGTACACGAGCTTCAGGCAAGGCAGTGATGATTTCAGTGGTTGTGCAGTACTCGGGAAACAAGTTCAGTCTATCCATCATTTCAGTTGCGTATGATAGGAACTTATTTCAATATTCATAGAAGAACTGAAAATTGTATGCGGTTGCCATTCTTAAAGGTACAGAAGGGTTTTCAGTATTTCTCTTGAAAATCTCTAATATTAGAACAAATAACAAGTACTTCTTCTGTCCGAAAGCTAAATCAGCGTAAGATACTTTCTTTTGTGCTTTGAAATCTCGAAGACGGCCGTCTTTTGAACTGAAGGGGAAACGCGTCTCCTAGTAGTTTGATATAAGTTTTCGACCTAACTGTTTTTGTACGGGATTTCAATCTTCTTCAAATGACACGCCATCACTCAATTTGACTGCATAAGTTGTTTATCACATACCAGGGGGTTTTCAGTTCGACATAATTCAACAATTTTGAATATTTAGGCGATAGCCATGCAACGTTTTACCAATAACATCGATGAATTGCCGTACTGCGCCAAAATTACACAAAACAGAGTCACAATGGCTTTATCGCCTTGCAACAGTCTAGCGTCCATACAAAAAAACATATAGCATACTTAAATTAAAATTGATCGTAATCATCTAAAATCATTCAGGAGAGCTTGGTGTAATTTGTTTGACCACTCAGCTTTTTCTTCCGAGTCTACACCATGCCTTCAATCACAGGCATAGAACGGCAGGACTACCAGTCTTCGAAATAATTATCGTAAGACTTTTGTTTTCTGCATTATTTCATTAGTAGAGGTAATTATGTTCTGAAACGTACCGTTATATGGGCTTTTCCAATCTATGCCTCGTTTTGACTGCCTAAATATAAGTGAAACTTTATCAACTGCGTTTTTTGGGTTTGACATGGTGTTCATAAGATTTAACTTCATTTAGCATCCAATTTTTTACTTTTCCACTATTTTTTTGTCAAAACAAGCTGAAATTCACGTTTTAATAGCAGTCTTCATGTACTATTTAGATAGTCAAAAGGCTGTTATTTGACTTTCTAAGCCTTCAGGCCAGATTTGAATTGCAAAAATTAGTCGTCAAGCTACAATTTTGCAATTTACAGCTGATCTCAATCAATTTTTACCAAATACTAAAACGTTATACTTAAGTGGCATATTTTAACCACGAACAACTTCCAGCAAAGCCGACACTAACTTCTTCTTACACGGTATAATACCAGAAGAATGCGCCTGACTAGAGGTGTGCAAGCTCAATTCATTGTGAACACGCAGGAACTACCACTGTACTACTTCAAAATATGAGCAGATATCATTTCTTCATTATTGTATTTTAAATTTTGGAGTAAATTATGGTCAACTATATTGCTCTTCACTATACTGTATCGAACTGGAGAATGCGCAAACTTGAACAAGGCAATAAGTCTTTTTCTAGCGTTCTCCTGCCTCCAATTTACAAGATATGTTAGAATAATTTGCAGGATCAAGGCACATACAAACCTTTAAACACGAGCAGACTTGTGAAAAATAATACAAAGTTTGTGTGGAATTTCAACAAGAAACATTACTTGTTTCGACGGTCTGCATTACATTGACTATTGCAATTAGCGACTGAGCGCAGCGAGCACTACCCCGATCAGACATCAAAGATGGCGGACGGACAACTTAGTCGCCACACCAAAAGTTATGGTTACACGTTTTTTGATTGATCTGGAACGAGAAATGACAGATTTTGCTAGAGTTTTAAAGGCGCAACATCCGCGGATTCGTGCATGAGCTCACTGAAATCAGCTTTTGGGCGAGAATAGGATAGAGCCATGGAGGATGACGATTAAGAATATAATGCTGTGTTCTACTCATGTGGAGGCTAATACGAGCTTGCGTGCTTGCTTGGAATAGAAAAGTTCTATTGAAATTATTTATGCTGATGAATACAGCGTTCTTCATAAACCTCCACTGGCTCAAACAATTGAACCGGGGAGTATAAGTTCGAGAAAGAGGCAGAAACCATCCATTTACGGTGCTTGAATGCTGCTGAGCGGATGGAAAAGATCGCGTGCTACCGCTGGTTATCGGGTTGTCTGCGAACTTCCCCTGATTTGCGGTGCGATGTGCATGGGTGTGTTCGAATACCGTAGTAATCCAAAAGTTAGGATGAACCAAGATTTGTTCTTCGAGTGGGCGCTTCGTTTTGAAGCAAATGTATGACGAACTGCTGGGCGGCGCGTTGTGCTGCTGTTCTTAAATATTATCTGCCTCAGAATTCTGGCATTCTCTCAATACTATTTCACATATTAGTTCTGTTCTTACCGAAAATCGCTACATCCAGAACGCAAACTGTAGATGCAGGTATCATAGCGTGTATGAAGCGTCGGTTTCATTATCGGCGATGGAAAGTACAGTTGACTTAATAGAGGACGGTATCACACATAATCTTTACTCTATTGACTTATACATGGCTATCAATAATGCGTTCGAGGTTTGAAACAGCTTGAACTGAGCGTCATTGAGAATTTTTGTAAAAGACAAGCTTGGTCTCAAACTCGCATTTCAATTAACGGAACCGTTCACAATTAGAATGAAGAGGGTTATTTAATGCTAATAATAGATACAATAATTCAAAATTGCTGGCCATCGTTCACTTTAGGTAAACGAAATCACACCTGAATGAAGCTGTATCCAACTGAAGTTGTGCATTGGACTCTCATTTGAAAACTGCAACTTCTCGTTGTAGAT
>JAAUYH010119497.1_pt1 | contig 11050 bp, 13 predicted proteins | sample 7278061 | NCBI WGS metagenome assembly JAAUYH01 (sample SAMN14350203, study PRJNA611818) | marine sediment metagenome | isolation source: surface marine sediment (0.6m) | place: French Polynesia: Moorea | collected 2018-08 | reverse complement strand
CGAAGCGCCAATGCCTTTCGGCGCGAGGTCCCTATTTGGCCTTGCTCCGGGTGGGGTTTGCCATGCGGAGACTGTCGCCAGCCCCCCGGTGCGCTTTTACCGCACCCTTTCACCCTTGCCTGTGCCCTTTAGGGGCCATCGGCGGTATACTCTCTGTGGCACTGTCCCTCGGCTCACGCCCGAAAGCGCTGACCGGGCGGGCGTTACCCGCCACCCTTGCTTCGTGGAGCCCGGACTTTCCTCGGTATCTTCTCGATAACGCGGTTGCCTCAGCCCCCTGACAGGGCTGCACATATGGATTTGCAACGGTTTTGTGAAGGGAAGCCGCCTAAGCCGCAGCCTTCGCTTCGGGCTCCATCCAGAGCAGCATCGCCTCATCCAACGCCGAGCGCCGGATCTCCTCCGCCGTGTCGGTGCCCGGCAAAGCGCGCGCAATCACCATCCCGCCAACACACATCGCAGCCAGCGCACGGGCGCGTCTGGCGCGTTCAATTGGATCGCCCGAGAGGTTGAACTCGAACAGGCTGACCATGCCCTCGAGAAGCTCGCGATAGCTCTCCTGCACCTGTGGTCCAGCGCGCGCGACATCGGTTGCATAGGCGATCAGCGGGCATTGATCCTCGATCTGATCGAGGTGCTCGCGCGATAGGTACGAAGCCACCATCCGCTTCGCCATTTCGACCTGTCCGGCCGTGGGATCAACGCCAGCCTCCTCCCGCCATGTCGCACCCTGCCCGTTGAGGAAGCTGGCTGTGGCTGCGGCAAACACCGCTTCCTTGCTATCGAAATGGGAATAGAACCCACCGCGGGTGAGACCAGCCTCGGCCATCAACTGATCGATCGAGACGTTGTCGAAGCCGAAACGGTTGAACAGCCGACGCGCCGACTCGACGATCCGCGCTCGCACGCGCTGCTTGTGCTCTTTTGAATAGGGCATCACGGCTCCTCGTTTCCCTGCTTCGGTCCCACCCCTAACACGAACCAAACTATGTTCTTGAACATATTTAGTTCGCTGCAAGATTTGCTGTTCCTTTGACCTTGCAGGAGAATGACATGCCGAGATTTGCCTTCATCTATCGCAACGCCCAGCCGCCCAAGACTCCCGAAGAGGGACAGAAGCACATGGAAGCTTGGCGCGCGTGGTCGTCCGGTCTCGGCGACGCGATGATCGAGCCGGGAATGCCCTTCAGCCAAGCGGTGACGGCCGACAGGGACGGGATCAGCCGCAAGGGCGACGAAGCGGCATTCAACGGGATCAGTATCGTCGAAGCCGCCACCTGCGAGGAAGCCGGCGCGATGGCTGCGGCTTGCCCGCATATCGCAATCGGTGGCGACATCGTCGTCGCCGAAGGAATTGACATGGAAATGTAGGCAGCACGAACCGGGGCGGCCTCGCGGCGTCGCCCCGGTTCACGCCACACCGAGCCTAGTCGCTCTCGCTAGCTCCGCTGTCGCCGGATTCGTCGGATGCCAGCAGCACCTTCCACACCAGGGCCCCAATCGCAGCACCGAGCAGCGGTGCGACCCAGAACAGCCACAGCTGCGGCACCGCAGCGGTCTCGGCATAAAACGCAACGCTTGTCGAACGCGCCGGATTAACCGACGTGTTGGTGACGGGAATTGAGATCAGGTGGATCAGCGTGAGCGCCAGGCCGATCGCAATCGGGGCGAAACCCGCCGGTGCCTTGGGCGAGGTCGCGCCGAGAATGACGATCAGGAACCCAGCCGTCAGGACAATCTCGATGATCAGCGCCGATGCCATCGAATAGCCGCCTGGCGAAAGGTCGCCGTAGCCGTTCGAAGCAAATCCGCCCGCCGAGAAGTCCGGCGTACCGCTGGCGATCAGGAACAAGGTTCCGGCTGCCACAAACGAGCCGAGCACCTGCGCAACCCAATACGGTGCCAGTTCGCCCCAGCTGAATCGGTTGCCGATTGCAAGACCGAGCGAAACTGCCGGGTTGAAGTGCCCCCCGGAGATTCCGCCCACGGCATAGGCCATGGTCATTACCGTCAGGCCAAACGCCAGCGAAACGCCGACAAATCCAATGCCCAATTCCGGAAACCCGGCGGCGAGTACTGCGGAGCCGCACCCCCCGAAAACCAGCCAGAATGTGCCGAAAAACTCGGCAAACAGCTTCTTCATCATGTCGATCCCTCCCAAGCATGGCTGCGCCGGTTGCGCCACAAGACACGGATTAGAGCACGTTTCACCCGTCGTCGACGTATAATCTTGTTAACGGTGCGCGCAGGATCATCGCGTCAGTCCACGATCTCGATCGAGCAGCAACTGGAACAGGATCGCACCGATCTGCTGGTCGACCTGCCCGTCGATCAGTTCCGGTCTCCAGCGGCGTTGGAAGGCTTCCACAGCCTTCGGCCCATCGGTGATATCGTATCCGTATCGTTCAAGGGCGAGCATGAATGCTCCGTCGTTCTGGAACGGATCGCCCAGCTCAAGTTTCTTCGGCTTTGCAAGGCACAATCCGTAGTCCGCCAGCCTGTCCCAGGGGAACAGCTCGCCCGGATCGATCTTGCGCGGCGGGGCTACGTCCGAATGGCCAACCACATTAGCGCGAGGGATATCGTACAGGTCCACGATCCGCGCCACCAGAGGGACCAGAGCCTCGAATTGCGCATCGGCGAATTCACGATAGCCACCGGCATGACCGGGATGATCGAGCTCGATCCCGATACTCGCCGAGTTCACATCCTTGATCCCTCGCCAGAAGCTCTTTCCGGCGTGCCAGGCACGCTTGTGCTCGGGGACCAGCCGGATCACTTCGCCTTCCTCGGTGATGAGGTAATGGGCGCTCACCCCGGCTTCGGGATCGGTCAGCCGGTCCAGGGCGGTCTCGACCGGTTTCATCTCGGTGTAGTGGAGGACCACCATGCTCACCGGCAGCGCGCGCTCGTTGCAATTGGGCGACAGCTGGGTCCGATGGACCAACTCGTCCGGCTCCCCGCCCCCGAAATCCTCCGGCTTGAACCCCATTCCTATCCGATCATACCGTCGGGCTGTGGCAGTACCGCGCCGAGCACCAGTGTGTTGTCGGCGATCTTGTACTGCAGTCCCCCGCCCAGCTCTTCGGCCACAAGGGCGATCATATGGGCGGCAGCGGTACGGCTCGAAAGCTCGCCCGGCGGCAGATCGCCCTGCAGCGCCTGCCCAATTGCTTCGTCAAACGCGATCCGTTCGCCGTTGGCGCGGGCCACGATTTCGGCATTGCCTTCGCGCATCTCGGCACCGATATCGAGCGTGCCTCCGCGCACCAGCGCATCGAGTGCGATCTGCGCGAGGTTGAGCATTACCTTGACGGCCGGCTTGGGAAGGCTGTTTTCGGTCAGCGCCCAATTCAGCTCGACGCCTTTCGCGTCGCTTGCCAGCGCTTCGATGACGCCCTGCGCTTCTTCGATCGGTACCGCTTCCCCGAACCCGCCTGCCGCGCCGAATGCGAGGCGAAAGAACTTCAGTTTGTCGGTGCTGATCTTGGCACTCTGCTCGAGCAGTTCGACGCACTTGGCCCGCATTTCGGGATCCTTTTCGTCGGCCAGCAGCTCGAGACCGTTCGACAGCGCGCCCACCGGGCTCAGCATGTCGTGGCACAAGCGCGAACACAGCAGGGCGGCGAGATCGGTTTGCGATGTCATGGGATCGTCGGAATTCCTAGTGGTTGGGCCGGGTCAAATCCATGCCGCGTGGACGAGACATGGACCGCATGTGACACAGTCCTAAGCATAAAAACGTCGCCCTTCCACACCGCTTTCGCAAATGCCGCCAAAAAGGCGGGGTAGCGGCAGCGATGCGCGGTCATGCGAAGATATCTAGCGTCCGGCGATCGCGTAGGAAAGCGCTCGGAAACCGTCGGGGGCGTCCACCCAGAAACGCAAGCCGTCGTAGCCGATGATAGCCCAGACCTTGCCATCGCGTGCCGAACTGGCTCGGTCGGTATCCGACGGCAGGCCGTTTCCCAGCGGGTGAGAATGGTAATATCCGATGACATCCGGTCCTCCAGCCCGTTCCGATTTGTAGGCGCCGATCAGGACTTGCGGATCGATTTCGAAATGGGTGCGCGGGTTCGGGTGCACGTTCTCGGCGGGAAGGATCGAGACGATCCGCCCCTCTCGACCCAGCAACAGGCCGCAACATTCCTGTTGCCCGGATTTGTCCGCCTCTTTCTGCAAGGCGCGATAGGCCCTTTTGGAAATTGCGAGCTCGCCCTCCCGGACCTGGCTCAGGCGCATCAAGACGGGTCCGTGGAAGCGGCAAGCTTGTATCGCTTCACGGCTTCTCGCATGAGTACCGCCATGTCTGATCCCCAGATCATCACCGGCACCATCGCAAATGCGGGCCGTCTGGACAAGGTTTTGTCGGAAAACAGCGATTTGTCGCGCGCGCGTGTCCAGTCGCTGATCGCCGATGGCAAGGTCGTGGTCGATGGAGCACCCGCTACGTCTTCCTCGACAAAAGTCGCCGCCGGCATGGCATTCGCAATCACCGTCCCGGCCGCAGTGGAACCCCAAGCCCGACCGCAGGACATCCCGATCGAGATAGCGTTCGAGGACGAGCATCTCGTCGTCGTCGACAAACCGGCAGGCATGGTGGTGCATCCCGCAGCGGGCAATCCCGATGGCACGCTCGTCAACGCCCTGCTGCATCACTGCGATGGCTCGCTATCGGGGATCGGAGGGGTCGCGCGACCCGGCATCGTGCACCGGATCGACAAGGACACGTCCGGATTGCTGGTGGTCGCCAAAACTGATGCCGCCCATGAAGGCCTGGCCGCGCAATTTGCCGAACATTCGGTCCACCGTCGCTATCTTGCGGTTTGCGGTGGCCACCCCAACCCTTCCGAAGGCACGATCACCGGGAGAATCGGGCGCAGTGAGGCCAATCGCAAGAAAATGGCTGTGCTCGAAAAGAATTCCTCGCGCGGCAAACATGCAGTTACCCATTACAAGGTGATCCATCGCCTCGAATCGAGCGCTGCGATCGAATGTCGGCTCGAAACCGGGCGAACCCACCAGGTGCGCGTTCACTGTGCATCAATCGGCCATGCGCTATTAGGAGACCCTCTCTACGGCAGTACGCCCAGACCCCTCAAATCGGTGCTTAAGTCTCTGAATTTCCAGCGACAGGCGCTGCATGCAGCGGAATTGGGTTTCCTGCACCCCTTGACACGGAAAACTGTCAAATTCGAAGCCCCTTTACCCCCTGATATGCGGGAACTAATCGACGAACTTACGCGTTGTAATCGATGAAAAGCGCACCAAAATGCGCAATTCTCGCGTATATGTAACCGAGTGGCCCAGTCGATTGGATGCCCATCAGGGGTCCGTCGCTAGCGGTCGACACTGGAAAGGTTAGGAAAACAGTGAGCAAGAACCCGTCCGTACCGGCGCTCAGCGGAGAGCAGAGCCTCAACCGCTATCTGTCGGAAATCAAGAAATACCCTGTGCTGACCGCCGAGCAGGAATACATGCTTGCCAAGCGCTATCAGGAACACGAGGACCCCGAAGCTGCCTCGCAGCTGGTTTCGAGCCACCTTCGGCTCGTGGCCAAGATCGCGATGGGCTATCGCGGCTACGGCCTGCCGGTCTCGGACCTGATTTCCGAAGGCAATGTCGGCCTGATGCAGGGCGTCAAGAAATTCGAACCCGATCGCGGCTTCCGCCTCGCGACTTATGCGATGTGGTGGATCAAGGCCTCGATGCAGGAATTCATCCTGCGCAGCTGGTCGCTCGTCAAAATGGGCACCACCGCCGCGCAGAAGAAGCTGTTCTTCAACCTTCGCCGGATGAAGAAGCAGCTCGAAGCCTATGACGACACCGACCTGTCGCCCGAGGACGTCACCAAGATCGCGACCGATCTGGGCGTACCGGAGCAGGAAGTCATCAACATGAACCGCCGCATGATGATGGGCGGCGATGGCTCGCTCAACACGCCGATGCGCAATGGCGAAGACGGATCGGGCGAGTGGCAGGACTGGCTGACCGACGATCGCCCGCTCCAAGATGAAACGGTCGCGGACGCCGAAGAGGCGCAGGTGCGGCACGAAATGCTGGTCGAGGCGATGGACAGCCTCAATGAGCGCGAGCAGCACATCCTGACCGAACGTCGCCTGACGGAAAAGCCACAGACGCTCGAAGAGCTGTCGCAGGTCTACGACGTCTCGCGCGAACGCATCCGTCAGATCGAAGTCCGCGCCTTCGAGAAGCTGCAGAAAGCGATGCAGCGGATCGCCGGTGAAAGGCTGCTGCCTGGGGTGGCGTAAGCATCAACGCTTAGCAAAAGAGAGGGGGCGGTCTGTGAAGGTCGCCCCATCTTTTGTCCATCATTGTGCGAACGCATAGCCAGTGCCCAGACACCGCATCAGCTTCGGCTCCGAGTTACTGCTCTGCGAGAGCCGCCCGAAGATCCTTCTCGACCGACGAAAGCACCTGTTGAGCGGCACGGGCATTGGGTTCCTCAGTCGCCGCAACCGCCATATCTGACTTCGCGACTTTTATCTTTGGCATGGTCGCTTCGACGCGGTCCTTTACAATCTTCTTCTGTTTTTCAGCCTTCGCGGCATCTGCTTCGGACTTAGCGGCGCGCTTGTTCGCATTATCGACGCTACCCTGTTGAACTTGGACTCCAATTAAGACCCCAGCGGCGGTGGTCACCAATGCACCAAGAGCGGTCAACAAGTGTGTGATTTGATCCCATGCCTGTTCACTAAACGAACTTGAGCCTTTGACGATTTTGAGATCACCGAGCTGAGCCAATAGCCAAATCACAACGCCAATGTATGAAAACACTATCAGCGCTGAGGCGCCCCATTTCAAAATTTGCGCGACGTGTTCAAAGATTGATTTCTGCAGAGGCGCCGCTGTTTGTCCTTCTGTTTCAGTTTCTGACATTGAACCCTTCCTCCCAAATCGAGGAAAAGACGCTAGTCCGAACTAAAGACATAAGGCTGTGACGCCGATCACGCATGGGTCAGAATAAGGAAGCCTCGCAAGTCATAGAAGTCGGCTCGCTACCCCTTTTGCCGAAAGCAGCGAAGCTATTCTAGATCGAGAATTGGCTTGAGCCTCACTCCGCAGGCGCCAAGTCCAGCACCGCCGCGATCATCGCTCTTGTCCCAAGCGTCACGCTTTCGCGCGGCTCGACCTTGAACAGCGGAGAGTGATGGCTCGGCACCGCAGGCCCGCCGGCTTCTTCGGCATCGAAAGCAGCCTGCGGGGTGCCGCCGACCGAGAAATAGTAGCCGGGCACATCGAGCTCTTCGGCCACGAAGTAGGAGAAATCCTCCGCCCCCATGCCCTTCTGTTCCCACGGCTTGAACACGTCTTCGCCGAGATCGCGTTTCATCACGGCGTTGAGCCTGCGCGCGAGTTCGGGATCGTTGTTGGTGACCGGCGTGCCTTCGCTCACCGACACCTGCACCGGCAGGTCGTCCGGCAGACCGTGCGCCTTGCCGATCCCGACCGCGATCCGCTCGATCGCCGCCAGCAGTTGCGCGCGGGTTTCCTCATCGTTGGCGCGCACGGTCAGCTGCAACGCCGCCTGGTCGGAAATGATGTTGTGCTTCGATCCCGAGTGGAAGGAACCGACGGTGATAACGGCGGGTTTCAGCGGCTGCACCTCGCGGCTGACGATCGATTGCAGCGCGGTGACGATCTGCGAAGCGATATAGACCGGATCCTTTCCCCGATGAGGGCTGGCGCCATGCGCACCGACGCCAGGCACGATGATATCGACTGAATCCGCGCTCGAGTACTGGATCCCCTCGGATGCCGAGATCCTGCCGGTTTCCATTCCGGAATTGACGTGGAACGCGAGCGCATAGTCGGGCTTGCCAAACCGCTCGTAAAGCCCGTCTTCCAGCATCGCCTTGGCTCCACCCACGCGCTCTTCAGCGGGCTGGACCACGAACATCAGCGTGCCGCTCCACTGGTCCTTCATCGCCATCAACCGGCGCGCGGTGCCGATCATGGAGGTGATATGGACGTCATGACCGCAGGCATGCATGACGAAGTATTCCTGACCGTCCTGCCCGACCTGTTTCGCAGTCGAGGCGTATTCGAGGCCGGATTTCTCCTCCACCGGCAGCCCGTCCATATCCGCCCGCAGAAGTATCAGTGGGCCTTCGCCGTTGCGGACCATGCCGACAACCCCGGTACCTCCGACATTCTCGGTCACTTCGACCCCAAGCGCAGCAAGCTCGGCCGCCATGCGCTTGGCGGTGTTGTGCTCAAGGAAAGACAGTTCGGGGTTCCGATGGAAATGCACGAACAGGTCTTCGAGATGCGCGTCGTAATCCGCTTCGACGGCCTGCGCGATATCGTGATCGTCAGCCATGGTCGGCGTGGCGGCAGCGGCGGTTGCAAGAGCGATCGCCGCGGTGGCGGTGCGGATGAGGCGCATTGAAATCTCCATGTTGACCCCTTGATCCCCCTCCAAGCATGACAGAGCGTTCGCTGCAAGGCAGGTATGATTGCACCTAGCGCAAAGCACACCTAGATGCGTGTCCGACCATGATCCGCACCGCCGCCCGCCTTCTCGCCAAGACGATCCTGTGGTTCATCGGAATCAGCCTTGCGCTGGTTATCGCCTTCAAGTGGATCCCCGTCCCCTACACCGCCACCATGGCGATGGACGCCAATGGTGCGACCAAGGACTGGGAGAGCCTCGAGAACATAGACCCCAACTTGGTCGCCGCGGTAATCGCCGCCGAAGACAGCAAGTTCTGCACCCATAATGGGTTCGACACCGCAGCGATCGAAAAGGCGATCGAGAACAATCGGCAAGGCGGCCGCATTCGGGGCGGCTCCACCATCTCTCAGCAGACCGCCAAGAACGTCTTCCTATGGCAAGGCGGCGGCTATTTCCGCAAAGGGCTGGAAGCCTATTTTGCATTCTGGATCGAAAATGTCTGGGGCAAGCGGCGGATCATGGAAGTCTATCTCAACGTCGCCGAAACCGGGATCGGCACCTATGGGGCGGAGGCCGGCGCGCAACGCTATTTCGGTAAGTCGGCAGCACGCCTCTCTACGGACGAAGCGTCGCGCATGGCGGCCGCCCTTCCCTTGCCGAAAAAGCGCGCAGTGAAGAACCCCGGCGGCTGGTTGGCGCGCCACGGCAAAACGATCCAGGCGCGGATCGGCGTCGTGAAGCGTGACGGGCTCGATTCCTGCGTCTATCAATAGCTTCGATGGGTCACGCGCACGCACACCACAGCCACGACCATGCGCACGGTCATGGGCAGGGGCACAGCCATGCGCCCAAGGATTTCGGGCGCGCATTCGTCATCGGCATCGCTCTCAATTCGATGTTCGTTGTGGTCGAAGCCACATTTGGGTTCCTCTATGGCTCGATGGCACTCGTCGCCGATGCCGGACACAACCTGTCGGACGTGCTCGCCCTTATCCTCGCATGGGGCGCGAACATTGCCGCCAAGCAGCCGCCTTCGGCGCGCTACACTTACGGCTTCAAGAGTTCGACGATCCTCGCCGCGCTCGCCAACGCCTTGCTGCTGGCCGTGGCAATCGGTGCCATCCTGTTCGAGACCTTTCACCGCATCCTTGAGCCACAAGAACCACAGGGAATGGTGATGGTGGTGGTTGCCGGGATCGGGATCGCAATCAACGCCTTCACTGCATTTCTGTTCATGCGCGGGCAGGACGATCTCAATATCCGGGGCGCTTACCTCCACATGGCCGCCGATGCTCTGGTGTCGGCGGGCGTCGTGGTGGCAGGTCTCGCAATCATTCTTTCCGGTTTCTCGTGGATCGACCCGCTGGTTAGCCTGGCCATCGTCGCGATGATCGCCTGGGGCACCTGGGGCCTGGCAAAAGACAGCCTGCGCATGGGTTTACTTGCAGTTCCCGCAAGCATTGACGTGGACGACGTGCACGGCCATTTGGCTGGGCTTGAAGGGGTGGAAGCGGTGCACGATCTGCATATTTGGCCAATGTCGACTACGGAAACGGCGCTGACCGCGCATCTGGTCATGCCAGGCGCACCATGCTCCGACGAATTCCTGCGCGAGATCAGCCAGTCGCTCGAGGCGAAATTCGGCATCGGGCATACGACCCTGCAGATCGAGCGAGGCACTGACAGCAATCCCTGCGGGACCGGGTGCTGATGGCCGCACAACCCAGCCCTTCGACAACCGAAGCCCGCGAGGCCCTGCGGACCGCCATGGCGCGACTGGCTGCTGGCGACAAATCAGCGCTCGAAGAGATTTATGCTGCCACCAGGGTGAAGCTGTTCGGCATCTGCCTGCGTATCTTGGAGGATAGGAAAGAAGCAGAAGACGCCTTGCAGGACGTTTACGTCAATCTTTGGCAGAGAGCCGACCGGTACGATCCGGAGCGTGCCAGCCCGATCTCGTGGCTGGCAACCTTTGCGCGCAACCGCGCGATCGATCGCCTGCGTACCGGTAAAGTCCGCGGCGGCGCGGTGCCTGTCGAGGAAGCTGCGCCCTTGCCCGACGAAGCGCCGCTGGCAGACGCGCTGCTGATCGATGCCGAACGCTCGGCGCAAATCCACGTATGTCTCGGCAGGCTAGACGAAAGCGTTCAGGAGCACATTCGCGGCGCTTTCTTCGATGGGAAGACTTACGCCCAACTGGCAGAAGCCGCCGAAGTGCCGCTTGGCACAATGAAAAGCTGGATCCGCCGCGCGCTCATGAAGCTGCGCGCTTGCCTGGAGGCAAGCGAATGAGCGGCCCTCAAGACATGGATCCGATGGAAGACCGCGACGACAAGACGCTGGCGGCGGAGTTTTCGCTCGGCCTGCTTGAGGGCGAGGAATTGCTCGTAGCGCGTGGGCGGCTGGCGACCGACGAGGATTTCGCTGGACGCAAGGAATGGTGGGACAACTGGTTTGCGCCGCTGTCGGACGAACTTGGCGGGGTGGAGCCGAGCCCGGAGGTCTGGGACCGTATCGAATCCCGCCTGGCAGCAGCCGATAGCGCGGACGTGATCGCCGCGCCGACCGCCGCGGGTCCGGCCTCGAATGACAATGTCGCCGAACTCGAAGGCAAGGTGCGCCGCTGGCAGT
>JAAUYH010014299.1_pt1 | contig 11050 bp, 11 predicted proteins | sample 7278061 | NCBI WGS metagenome assembly JAAUYH01 (sample SAMN14350203, study PRJNA611818) | marine sediment metagenome | isolation source: surface marine sediment (0.6m) | place: French Polynesia: Moorea | collected 2018-08 | reverse complement strand
GCGCTAACAAACTACCGTTTCTGGCTGATCTGGCTTTCGATCGCGCTCATTGCGACCGCTTTTGGAGGCGCTTTCATCAACATGCCGACGATGCTGCGCCTGCGCGGAGTGGATGCGCAAACCGCAGCGAGCGTGATGGGAATTCTCGGCATCGGTATATTTGCCGGAAGGCTGATTACCGGCGCTTTGCTTGACCGGTTCTGGCAAGGCTTCGTCGCCTTCCCACTACTATGCCTGCCTGCCATTTCAGCTTGGCTGCTGCTTGGCGACACGATGCCTTTCGCACTCGCTGCGATAGCGGGCTTCCTGCTCGGTTTTGCTGCGGGCGCAGAGAGCGACCTCATTGCCTATCTCACAGGCCGCTATTTCGGAATGGCCAATTACGGCAAGATATACGGCATGCTCTACATGCCTTTCGGGCTCTTTAGCGCGGCCTCGCCCGTGGCCTACGCGCAAGTATATGACCGCACGGGCAGCTATGACCCGATCCTCGAGATTTCGATCTTTATGTTCATTGCCGGAGGCGCCCTGCTGCTATTCCTCGGCAAATATCCCGAGAGCTTCCCCGAAGCTGAAACCGACCCTGTCAACCCTGCTGCGGAGTTCGCCTGATGGCCACCCTTGCCTCCGACAACCCCCTCGCCTCTGTCCGCAAAGCTGTTGCCGAGAGCACGCTGCTCACCGATGCGGAGAGCCTGTCCCTCTTCAGCCATGACGTTCTTTCTCGCGGCGCTAAACCGCTCGCGGTGTTCCGCCCGACAAGTGTCGAAGAGCTTGCTGCAGGAGTCGGTGCTGCGACCAAGATGGGCATCGCTATCGTCCCGCGCGGGGGAGGGATGAGCTACACGGGCGGCTATCTCTACGATGGCGGACCGCACATTCTGGTCGACACGTCCGGGCTCAACCAGATCCTCGACATCAACGAAACCGACATGACCGTCACGGTCGAGTCCGGGTGCAGTTGGGACAAGCTGTTCCGAACGCTCAAGCCGATGGGTTTGCGCGTATATTCATGGGGCACGCTTTCAGGCATCCGCGCTGCGATTGGTGGCGGGATGAGCCAGAACGGCATTTTCTGGGGCGCACGCAACGGCACGGTCGTGGACAGCGCAGTCAGCTTCGACGTCGTGCTCGCCAATGGCACCATCGTCTCGACCGGCTCTGATTTCTTCCGCCCTTTCGGTCCGGACCTCACCGGCCTCTTCGCAGCCGATTGCGGGGCATTCGGTGTGAAGGCGCGCGTGACGCTCAAGCTGGTGCGCGAGGCAACCGCCTTCGCCTATGGGTCCTTCAGTTTCGACACGCACGATGGCCTCTACGGCGCAATGAGTGCCATCGCGCGTGCCGAATTGGCTGCTGAAAGCTTTGCATTCGATCCCTTTCTGCAAGCGCAGCGGATGAAGCGCGATACGTTGATGAAAGACGCCAAGCAGCTGGGCAATATGGTCAAGGAAACCGCCAAGTCGGGCGGTGTCTTCAAGGCGATCAAGGAAGGCGCGAAGGTCGCGATGGCGGGCCGGTCCTTCCTCGATGACGTGCCTTTTAGCCTGCACTGCACAGCCGAAGGCCGTCACCAGGGCGCGGTCGATGCCGACATGAAAGCAATCGAGGCAATCGTGCAGGAGCATGGCGGTGAAGTGGTGGAGAATTCGATCCCCAAAATCCTGCGCGCAAACCCTTTCCCGCCGCCCAATTCGATGCTCGGGCCTGATGGTGAGCGCTGGGTGCCAGTGCATGGCTTCCTGCCGCACTCCAAACTGGTCGAAGCGTGGGAGCGGTTTCAGGCGCTGTGGGAAGAGAACGCAGCGGAGATGGAGAGGCTTCGGGTTGAAACCGGCGCCTTGATCGCCGCAACGGGGCGATCGTCCTGCCTGATTGAGCCTGTGTTTTTCTGGCCCGGAGAGCACAATCCGCTTCACCGCGAGGCGATTGAGCCCGACCATCTCGCCAAGCTGAAGGCGCAGCCCGACAGCCCGGAGGCGACCGAACTTGTGTTGGCCTTGCGCGAAAAGGTGATCGATATCTTCCAAGAACTGGGCGCAATCCACTTGCAGATCGCTCGCTCTTATCCGCTCAAGGAAAGCCATGATGAAGCCGGGTGGGCGATCCTAACCGCGCTTAAACAGCAGGTTGATCCCAAGGGCCTGATGAATCCGGGGTCGCTCGGCTTGTAATGGTTTGGGAGCTCGACCGCAGGCGAGCCCTTGCTGCCGGAGTATGCGCCGGATTAGCGACACACGCGCCGCTCTTGGCGCAAGAGGGAGATGATGTGACTGATACCTCCACCTACTCTGCGATGGCGATGCAGCTAACCGCACGCTCGCTTGAACGCTTGCCCGATGCCGCGGCCGCCCGCGCCGCGATGCTTGAACATATTGCTGAGATCGAAGGGCAGATCCGCACATCCTCGATCTTCGTCGCGCAATATTCGGGCAAGCCGGTCAAGCTCGTGGTGCTGCCCGAATATCTCTTCACCTCCTATCCGGGCCGCATCTCGATCCCGGACTTCGCGAACCGTGTTGGCTGGGCGGCGGATGGCCCGGAATACGATGCCTTGGGCGCGGTCGCACAGAGGCTGGGCATGTTCCTTGCCGGGAACGCCTATGAGACAGACGCAGTCTTCCCGGATTTCTATTTTCAGACCTGTTTCATCGTCGCCCCATCGGGCGAAGTGGTCCTGCGCTATCGCCGTTTGCTCTCGATGTTTGCGCCCTCCCCGCACGATGTGTGGGAGAGATATCTCGACACCTACGGGCTGGAAGGGGTCTTCCCTGTCGCGCGGACCGAGATCGGCAATCTCGCCGCGATTGCGTCGGAAGAAATCCTGTACCCGGAAATCGCGCGCGCGCTCGCATTGCGAGGGGCGGAGGTGTTTTGCCATTCCTCAAGCGAAGTCGGCTCGCCCATCGCGACCAACAAGGACATCGCCAAGCAGGCCCGCGCCTTCGAAAACCTCGCCTATGTCGTCAGTGCCAACACCGCCGGGATCTCTGGCACCGCGATGCCGCTTTCGAGCGCGGAGGGGAACAGCCAAGTGGTCGATTGGAAGGGCCGCGTGATCGCGCAGAGCGGCGATGGAGAGACCTTCACCGCCTTTGCCCCGCTCGACCTCGGAAGCCTTCGCGAAGCGCGCCGCACCCCGGCCATGACCAACTATCTCGCCCGCCAGCGTCCGGCGCTGTTTGCCGAGGCCTATGCCGCGGCCGCCGAGCCGTTCCGCGAAGCCGATGGCATGATGGATGGCGGCCAACCGGCGATCCCGGAACGCGACTATTTCCGCCGCGCGCAAGAGGAAGTGATCGAGCGCATGATCAAGGCAGGAGTGATCTGATGGAGCAGCGCCCATGAAGCACAGAAATGTCAGAGGCCGGATCAGCTACACCTCGACCAAACCCGAATGGGAAGGGAAAGAGCGTGGCCGCGAATGGTTCAATTTCTCGCACCATTCCGACGGCTCGGTAATCATGAGCGCACAGTGCGAGATCGAGGAGCCTGATCCCACGGTCCTGCGCAACATCACATATCACATCGGCCCCAACATGCAGCCGCACAATTTGCTGGTGCATTTGACCCTGGGGGATGAATTTCTGGGTTCAGGCTGGATGCGCTTTGATGCAGAGGCCAATGCCATCACCTGCGAAAGCTATGGCCCGTCCATTGGCCGCAACTCGGAAACTCGAAAGGATGTGGGGGAATTCGACGGGTTCGGGACGCACCCCATCGTCGGGGATGGCTTTCTCACCCGGATCATGGACACCTCCAAGGGACCGCACAAACGCAAGCTGCGCGTCTTCCTCCCTTCGCCTGACCATCGCGGGGCAACTCCGCCGCAAATCTCCGAGGTGTTCATCACGCTCGAATATGTCGGTGAAGAGCACAAGACTGTGCAGGCGGGGACCTTTGCCTGCCATCACTTCCGCTTCGTCGATGACAGCGATGAAGGCATGGGCGGAACCACGCACCCCGATTACGACATGTGGGTGACGGCGGATGAGGACAGCGTGTTCGTATACGGCGCGATCGATGGATATATGCAGAACCGCTACGAACTGGTCGAGCTCGAGCGCTGATGCGAGTTGGCATTATTGGCGCGGGACTGGGCGGCCTGACAGCGGCCATAGCCTTGCGCCAGCGCGGCATTGAGGTCGACGTTTACGAGGCGGCGGACAGGATCGACGAAACCGGCGCGGGTCTAACGCTTGGTCTTGGCGCGCAGCATGTGTTCCGTGCGCTCGGCGTACAAGGCCCGGTTGCAGCCAAGGCTTGCCCTGCTGGCAATCTCCCTTTCCTGCATTACCGCAACGGCGAAGTGCTTTTGGGTGCGCTCGATCTGGGAGATGGGCTGGGCGATGACGGCGAAGCCAATATCGTGCGCCACATCTACCGCGCTGACCTGCAAAAGGTGCTGCTCGCTGAGCTGGAGGCGTTGGGTGGGCGCACTCATATCGGATGCCGCCTGGCCCGGTACGAACAGGATGACGACCAAGCGACGGCGCATTTTGAGAACGGCGAGAGCGCTTCGGCGCCAGTCCTGATCGGAGCGGACGGCGTGCGTTCAGCGATCCGAGCACAGATGTGCTCCGACGACGCGCCGCGCTTCACCGGCCATGTCGCCTATCGTTTCCTTGTACCGATGGAAAAGGCGAAGAGCTTCATGGGGCTTGGTCGCAGCGCGATCTTCATTGGGCCGCAGCGAACCTTCAACCGCTACACAATGGCGCAAGGGACCATCGTCAACGGCGCAGCTCTGGTCGAGACTGGCGAGGAAGTGCCAGAGGGCTGGTCAACCGCCGCACCTCTGTCGGAATTGCAAGCCCATTTCAAAGGCTGGCACCCAGACGTCCAAGGCCTGATCAGCGAGGCCGGGTCGATCATCAAATGGGGTCTTTATGACCGCGCCCCACTCGACACATGGTCCGATGGCCGGGTGACAATGCTCGGTGACGCGGCACACGCAATGCTGCCGTTCCTCGGCATGGGCGCAGCGATGGCGGTAGAGGACGGCTATGTGCTCGCGCAAATGCTCGCGGAAAATGGCGATATCGCTAAGGCTTTTGCCCAGTATGAAAAGCGCCGCACCCCGCGCACAGCTCAGGTCCATCACGCTTCGAAACTGCAGGGCGACATCACGCAGAGCATCGACCCGGATGACTTCGCGCTCGCCGGAGCCCCGGTCAACAATCGCGACATGATGGAATTCGACCCAACCGCCGAATTTGCCTGACTCTAGGTTCTCGGCGCCTTGCGCCGATCCTCGACCCGGATCATCACCTTGCCCATATGCCTGCCTGCTTCGAGGTGGCGATAGGCGCCTGGCGCATCGTCAAAGCTGAATTGCCGGTCGACCAATGTCTCGACACCCTTGTCGGCCAGCACAGCCACAGCTTTTTCAATCATGCCGCGATGGCCGCTGGTGATGCCCTTGATTGTGATGTTCTTGCCGAGGATCGGCCCTTGCGCAAAGTCGGCTGTATCCTGCGGAGAGCCTGACAAGGCGCCAAGCGTCCCGATGCGGCCTTCGACACCGGTAGCCTCCAGAGTTTGCGCGAAATCGCCAAGGCCGATCGTGTCGACCACGACATCCGCGCCGCGGCCTCCGGTGGCTTCGAGCAACGCAGCCGCCCAGTCGGGGCGCTGCTTGTAATTGACAGTGTAGTCCGCGCCGAGCTCGCGAGCCTTGGCGAGTTTCTCATCGCTCGATGAGGTGATTGCGAATTCGGCCCCTAGCGCCTTCGCAAGCTGCAAGGCGAAAACCGCCATCCCCCCTGTCCCTTGTGCGAGCACCAGCTTACCCTTTCCCGCCTGACCGAAATCGACCATGGCGTGCCAGACCGTGCCAGCGCCCACCGCCAGCGTCGCTGCGGTAGTGTCGCTGATGCCGTCAGGAACCTTGATCACAGCCTTGGCAGGGATCGCGATCTTTTCGGCGAGCCACCCGTCGAGCGTCACTCCAATATCGCGCCCGAAGATGTGGAAGCCAAACCCTGTTTCCGGGTCCCAATCGACGAAGTTCGCAGCGACCACTCGGTCGCCGACATCAAATCCCTCGACACCCTCACCCAGCGCCTCGATCACGCCAACACCGTCGGTCAGCGGGATGCGCGTATCGGGCAGGTCATTGCCATAGTGCCCGCGCAGGATCATCAGGTCGCGGTAGTTGAGACCCGCTGCGGTGACGCGCACCAGCACTTCACCTGCATCTGCGACCGGATCATCGCGCTCAACCTGCCGCAGGCTCTCTACACCGCCACGCGGCCCAATCTCCCAAGCTTTCATTGTCTTAAGCCTCCCTGATCGGCGCAAAGACGCGGTCGATGAACTCCTTGACCTTGGCTTCTTTATCGATCGGTTGGCCCGATTTCTCTTCTTCCAGCGCAAGCAAGCGCTCTTCCTGCACCCAGACTTCCTGCGCGAGGTTCATCACCACCGCGACGAAGCGATCCATGCCTGGATCATTGAAGAAGCGGGGGTTTCCCTGATCATCATAGAGGCTGGGCGGAGCGTCTTCGGGTCTGAGCTTTTCCTCGCTCATTTCTTGAACGCTCCAAAGCCGTACCACATGACCCCTTCTGCCAAGCGCCCTGTTGTCTGTTGGCCGACCCCTTCAGCGCGGTCGCCGGTTGCGGCATCATCCACCGCTTGCGCACCGTAAATGCCAAGCGAAGGCACGACGAATTCGAAGAATTCATCCTCGCCAAACCCGGCACGCACGCACAATTCGCGCGGCACTTCGTCGCGGTAGCCTTTGTAATAGGGCTCATTGTTATAATAGCTGTCCCAGTCGAGATAGAAGCCCTCGAATGCGCCCATCTGCTCGTTAGGCGGCAGCTCCATGTGTACGACCAGTCCGCCGGGTTTAAGCACGCGGTAGGCTTCCTCAAAGGCCTTGGCGCGCTGCTTCTTGGATAGTTCGTGGAGGAACATACTCGACCACACGACGTCGAAGCTTTCGTCCTCGAACGCCAAATCATCCGCACACATTTGCTGGAAGTGAACCTCCTGCCCCTGCATTTTCGCGCGCGCTGAGCCATAGGCAAGCGGGCCGGGCGCTGCGTCGATCGCGATGACTTCAGCATCGGGATAAGCCTGCTTCCAAGGCAGTGTATTATGACCGATCGTGCAGCCCGTATCGAGGATGCGAGTAGGCGCGAAATCGGGGAAGCGCTGCTTGACATACTGGCTCATCGAAAGGCCAATATCGTCAAGGTTCGCGCCCATCAGCCCCATCGAGAATACCGCAAGGCCCCGGTCATAAACCGCGCCGGCCTCAAGGCTGTCCTCTCCCCGCGTATAGCTGCCCGGCATCAGGTGCACGTCGATGGCATGGACGTTCTTGGGCACTTCGAGATCGGGATTGAGCATCAGCGAACCCGCTGCACCAGACGCCTTCTCAGCCTCCTCTGCCAGCCGATCCGCCTCGCGCTCAACGCTGTCGGCTACGCTAGCCCAGACCATTTTCTGCGCCTGCACACGCATCGCGGAATAGATGTTGAAGGCCGGGTCCCCGCGCAAAGCCTGATGGGCCTCGCGGCTGGTTTCCGGATCGCGGCCATGCTCCTTGCGAAAGGCCGGCGCAGCGCGGCGATCGTAGGCGCTCTTCATATCGGCAGCGAGATCGTTGAGGATCAGGCTGCGAATGCCCGAGGTAAAGCGTCCACGCGCAACCTCATCAGGCGTTGCGTCAGGCTTCATCGGGTGCTGGAGTTCGACAGTCATGGCGTGTCTCCTTTGGCTTCGGGACCGACCACAGGCTGATCGACCTGCGGCACATCGGGGTCTGAAAAATCGTGCGAAAAGCGATTGTCCCCCACCTTACCTACCATGTCCTCTCGCAAAGGCGCCTCGGCATAAATGGTAACGGTGTAGTCGCCCGCACTCTCGGGTTCCTGGCGGATCTGGATAATCTCTTCCTGATAGACCCGGCTGTTCCAGAATGCGCGCGCATTCTCGATACAGGGAAAGCGGACAGTAAGGTTGACGTAGTCGTCAGAGACATCGCCTTCGAATACGTCGATCGGGCGCGGGACATTGACGTAATAACCACCAAGCTTCTGGTATATCTCGCTTTCAGCAATCGCGCGGGCATATTGACCCATCCGTGCACGGTCGAGCGTGATACCTTCGATTACCATAAGGACAGGGCTGTCACAGGTGGAGGCAGGCGGAGGCGGGGCTTCGCCGGGGCCGACACCCTGAAGCGCAAGTAAGAGAGCGGCTGATTTCACGGGGCTTCGATCCTCCATTCATCGCAAAGCGTGCGCTTCCAGGGCTTGCCGTCTTTGAACCACTGCCAGGTGCGGGCTCGGGTCTGACCGTCGGGGGCGACGTTGATCATCTCGATATAATACGCGCCCGGCTCATCAATCCGGTCGAGCTTGAGCATCAACGTGTCTTCGCATGTCTGCCAGCAGTAACCGCTGAAGCGGTCGGTGTCCCAAACGAGACGCTTTCCATCGAGCTTGCCGCCGAACTCGTAAACAGCCTCGCGGCCGTCTTCCCAGCTTAGCCAATTGTGCTGGATGTAATGCCATTCGCCTTCCTCGGGGAATTCGCAGAAGGTCTTCACCTTATGCGCGTCGATCAATGTGCCGTCGGCGTCGAAGTGGCGATACCAACCGTCCCACCATCCGTCGTGGAGCAGCATGGCGGGCATCACCGCTTCGAGCATTGCACGGTTGCTCAAGCGCTCTGCCCTTCTGCGTATGCATGGATCGGCAAGGGATCACCGGTTTGGCGGATATGCGCCTGTTCGCGCAGGAAGCGCAGCATTCCGCTGTCACCCATGCGGCTGGGACCAAGCCCCGAAGCCTTGCGCGACTGGTTTGCGGCATCGCCAACCATGCTGGTGAGCGCGCCGTCCTGAAGCGAGATCGCGCCTGCATCGAGACGGTTCGCAATGCCAGCTGCCTCATCAAGCGATCCCGCAAGAACTGCGGCAGACAGGCCGTACTCGGTGTCGTTGGCTTGCGCGATGGCGCTATCCAGATCGTCGAACACGGTGACAGGGATAACCGGGCCGAATGTTTCGTCACGCATCACAGCCATGTCAGGTGTGACATTCGTGAGCACGGTGGGGCGCAAATACTTGCCGCCACCGAGCGTCTCGACCGTGCCGCCTGTAAGAACCTTCGCGCCTCTTGCTACAGCGTCGTCGATTTGTCCCTGCACCTTGTCGGCTTGCGAGGGGAAAATGAAGGGGCCGATATGGCCCCGTGCCGGGTCGGGATGGGTAATCGCAACGCCTTGCGCACCTTCGACCAGCGCGGAGAGGAAGGGCTCAGCGATGTCGCGGGGGACAAACACACGCTCAATCGACTGGCACGCCTGACCCGTCGCAACCACACTGGCGCGCAAGGCCACACCTGCCGCCCATGCCGGATCGGCACTGGCCGTGATGATCATCGGGTCCTTGCCGCCCAGTTCGAGATTGGCCGGGATCAGCTGACGTGCAGCGGCCTCGGCGACCTTGCGGCCTGTCGCGGTGGAGCCGGTAAAGCAGACATAGTCGACTTCCTCGATCAGGGCCTGCCCGACCTCCGGCCCGCCCATCACATAGGCGAGCGGCAATTCGGGCACCTGCGCTAATACGTCGCGCATCGGCTCGACAAAGCGCGGGGTGACTTCGGAGGGTTTTACCAAGGCCGCGCTGCCCGCCATAAGGGCTGGCACCGCATCGATATGGCTCAGGATAACCGGGAAGTTCCACGGGCAAATCGCGCCGAAAAGCGGATGTGCCGAATATTCAGTGATGATCTCAATGCCAGGCGTCGCGGAGGGCTTGGGACCGCGGTCCAGCCCTGCAAAAAGCGCAGGCCCGCGCGCCGCCCAACCACGGATATTGCCGACACAGCCTTGCACTTCGATCCAGGACACTGCGCCGCGGCCGGTGTCGATGGTGAGCGCAGCGGCGATTTGCGGAGCAGCAGCTTCGATCGCATCGGCAAATCGATTGAGAACTCCTGCGCGACCTTCGGGTCCCATGGCTTCCCAACCGACTTGTGCCTCACGCAGTCGCGCGGCTTCTGCCGCAATCTCGTCGCGCGAGCTTACCGCGAATTCGTAATCTTCTTCGCCGGTGCGCGGGTTTCGAGCTTTCACTGCTGGGCCTCCCATGCGGAAACAATATCCTCTCCTCGTGCGATCCACGCTTCGTCGCGCGAGGTGAATTCTGCCAGCAATTCTTCGAGCGCGCGGATGCGGAAAGGCTGCCCGATAATATAGGGCGTCATGTGGATCGGCAGCATCCGGCCGCCACCAGCGGTGTAATTGGTGCCCTTGGCCTCAGCCGCCAGCCAATCGAAAGCATCGCGCATCATCTGAGCCCAGCCATCTGCCGAATGCTGCTGCGTCGCGATAATAGTGCGATCCGACAGCTCAGTGTTGAGCGCCATGTTCACCAAGCCATTGTTAAAGCGATAGGGCAGTTCATCATTCACCCAGTCGCAAGCGTAGATAAGGCCATGTTCGCGCAGCAGATCGGCAGTGCGCCAGCTCTGCGACCGCGCGATAGAGAGCCAGCCCGTTGGCTTTACTCCCGACGCTTCTTGCAGACGCGACAGGCTGTCGGCGATCAGCGCACGCTCCTCGTCCTCGGCAAGGTCGGAGGTAATCGTGCCGTTCATATCACTCGAATGCGCGATGATCTCGTGACCGTCGGCAAGAACGTCCTCGATTAGCTCAGGATAGCGTTCTGCAACGGAAGCATTGGTGGCGAAACTTGCTTTCACACCCGCCCCCTTGAACGCATCGAGCATCCGGTAGACGCCCACGCGGTTGCCATAGTCCCGCACGGTGTAGTGTCGATAATCGGGATAAGGCGTGACCATATGGCCCGGCGCGCGGAATGGCTTGTCCTCGGGCGTGATAGGGAACCATTCCAGGCTCACGCATAGCCAAACCGCGACGGATTTGCCGCCCGGCCATTGGACCGGCTTGCGATTGTGCATGTTCGACCATGGGTAGAATTCATGGTCATAGCCTTCGCGGCGATGCGGATACTGCGTGTATTCGGCAGGCAGGCTCATACTTGTGCCCTCCCAGCCTGATCACG
>JAAUYH010114087.1_pt1 | contig 11053 bp, 12 predicted proteins | sample 7278061 | NCBI WGS metagenome assembly JAAUYH01 (sample SAMN14350203, study PRJNA611818) | marine sediment metagenome | isolation source: surface marine sediment (0.6m) | place: French Polynesia: Moorea | collected 2018-08 | reverse complement strand
CGCGCACTAAACATGGGAGCCGACGACTTCGTAACCGCGGGTATCACGTCGGAGGAATTGCTTTGCCGTGTATCTGCGGTACTGCGGCGCAGCAATCGTTGTGTCCGCCCGTCAACGAGGCTAATCGGCAACATTTACTTCGACCAACCGTTAGGAAAAATCGTGGGTTTAGGAAAGGTCTTCCTTCTTCCCAAGAAGGAACATGAACTGCTCAACTGCCTCGTTGAAAAAATGGGAGAGACCGTTTCGCGGCAGCGAATCATGAGCAGACTGTACGGGCAGTTAGACAGGCCCGATCCCAAAATCCTCAACGTATTTGTTTGCAAGCTTAGAAAAAGGTTACTCGAAACAAGCGCGGGCGCTGTCACGGTCACTTCGGTACGTGACGAAGGGTACGTCTTGAAACAATTGTCAGCCCGAGCACCGCAATCCCACCCAGAACGCTACTATCGAAAAGCCGCGTGATCTGACTTGCAATCAACGCCAAGTTAAGGCTCCGAACAGCTTCCATCTACGCCAAGTCAGAAGTTTCCAAGATGCATGCCATCGACAAGTGTTAGGGATTTGTTAACCAAAAGACAATACCTTCTCGTGTATGCAAGAAGCAGCAGATACGTCTATGTCGCACAGTCTTTCAGAAAGAGACGAGCAACTCTTCGAGCTACTACAAGTGGACCTAGCGAATGTACGCCACTTGATGAAACTTCTTGAACATCGCGTACAATATGAGCAACCGGACATCCAGGCTCGTGTCAGTCTGACCGTGATGGGCCGTCGATTGGATGCAATCATTGCTAATTCGCATGAGTTGCTTGCTCAACCAAGCGCCGCAGCCAACGACTCTTCGATGGCCAATGCTGTCGAAATTAGGACTAAACGCAGAGACCTCACCGACCCTGATTTGTTTAAGCTCTAGACAACGCTGGAGTTGTTCCAAACTGGAAGCCGCGCTTCTAGCGCCACTTAACAAAGAATTCATCAATCATTGATAGAAACTTCTCGGTCATTGCTAGGGCCCAATTAAATAATCAAACTGAAACTACTGAAACTACTGAAACTACTGCAGCAAGAGTATTCCTGGGGCTACCCCCAGGGATACTAAAAAATCGGTCCTCCTTGAGCAACTAGCATCAAGTTGCTTGCATCGCAGAATTTGGTTCTCTCATTCCACTGCCCATGTTGTTTTGAAAAAATTCTCGATGCGGTCAAGGAATGCAATTCCATCCTTGACAGCACTTTCTGCGCCATTCTCAACCAGAATATCGCGCAGAATTAGACACACCTCTTCCTTTGAAAGAGTACAATGTAGGTCAATCTCAGACGCAAACACGTCAGTAATGCATCGCGCTTGATGGCGGAAACTATCCACGCCGTGCATCCGCAATACACTCATTAAGTGAAACTCTAGCAAATCAAATAGGTTGTGAAACGATACGCGAAGATCTCTGAAGTGAGTTCCAGAAGCGGCTAAGAGATTTTTTGATTTTGCTACGGCGAGCTGACGCCTAGAAATGCCAAGAATCAGTCGTGCCTCTACAGGCAGAACAGTCAGGTGCATAGGTGGAAACATATGAAACACTCGCACTTACCTAAGGCTAAGACTACGAAATCTACGTTAACCACAAATTAATTCTGATCTTCTATTTTTAGAAAAGTTTTGGAGATTCACGAATGGTAATGGTTTTGATCTTGGCAAGCTACTTGCCACTGCTTGCCTTTGTAGGCTGCGCTATCTCAGGCATGAGCTACATGGATTCATATCTGAGTTCCCAAATCGTGTTCGCACTTCAACTGCTGCCCATGTTTCGTATTGTTATGAGGAAGAATGTTGCACAAGAACAATGTCATGCGTCGGACTGAACGAAGTGCAGACCACGATTGGGCTCTGTACGTAATTGTTGATCTCCAACACTACTTCACAGACAACGGGATGCTATCTGTCGCGACCGAATTGTATGAATTGCGTCAGAAAATGCAGGCCATACTCTGTGTTGAGTGCGATCAGCGGGAACGCTCTGTCCCACGTCATAATCGTGGGAGCCTAAACTAGACAAAGTGGATCTGCCCACTTCATAATAGTGGGCCGACCCCATTTCGTGGTCCGGGCTCGATGCTAGTGCATCAATGGTCTCGTTTTTATCCGAGCGAGTCTCTCCGGAGCTGGCGGTGTTAATGGCCGCCTCTGTCTAGCCCTCTGTTTCTGGGGACTGATTTGGTCTTCCTCTAGTAGGGTTTCTGAGGCGGGCGGGCGCGTGTTGAACGTCACTCGCCTGCGCAATGTCAAAATGGGAGTTGAACTTTTGGTGAGAGGGCGATGTGCGTGGATTTCCAACGAAGCCAGGCTAGATGAGACTGTAAACCTAGGTTCTTAGCTTGAAATGCAACAGCGCGCCATGAACGACGGGATCTTTGTCCAGGTTGGGCAGAGAATTGGCTACAAGAGACGTACTTCCGAAATGACGCTGTGCGAGCTCGCGAGGCGCGTTGGTGTCACGGTCCAGCAGATTGAGGCGTACGAAAGAGCTGAGTGCATTATTCCGGCGGAGCACCTATGGGCCATCGCTGTGATCCAGTCTGTGCCTGTCAATTATTACATTGAGGAACACCAAGAACAGGAAATCATGAGCGAAAAGTGATCGGCTCAGCGCCAGAGTGAAGAGAAGTTCATGCCGCTCAGTCTCTTGCCGCAGAAAGTGTAACACTGAAACTATGGTTTCTTCTTCGATTGGTAGGAAGTATCGACGTGGCAAGTTAGCACTCCGTTAACCATAATCACGTATCAGCAGGGCTGTATCGCGCTCCACCCACCCCTCTCAGCGTACTGGAGCGTTCTAGGCCCGCCAATTTGACACGGCGGGCCTTCGCCATTTGAAGCCGAAAAGGACTCATTCTGCTTGGTGCGTGAAGCAGCCCCTGAAGGTTGACCACTAACACCCGGGTGATCGACATGTTAGATGCTCTCACCGGTCTGTTCATCCAACGAGGTCCGCCATGGTTGATCCGGGCGGACAACCTGCGCGCGGTTCAACTGCTGCTTGATCACACCGCAGTCGACAGCACGGTCCGATACCTCCGCTTCAAATTCGACGACGCACCCAGCATCGCCGAGAAGATCGAGATTTGAGGCATTCGCGGACGGCGGCAGTCGTCCGCCAACCCAAACCGGACGTTGCCTAAATCCGACTGCAGCGTTCGTTCGTAGCCCATTCTGCTGGATGCAAACCGAATACTGAATGGCAGTTTCACAACGTTGCGCAGCGGCTTTTTGGCTTTTCGCTTCAACCTTTGTTCAGGCGTTTCTCATAGTCGTGGCGTAATCGAATGAGAGAGCACAACATGAAAATTGCGGAACTACTTATGGCCAAAAAGAACTGGGACATAAAACGCATTGGCCCGTGCTCGACGCTTCGAGAAACAGCCGCAACGCTACTTGAGCTCCGCGTAGGTGCGCTAGTTGTCACCGACAATGAAAACAAGATGGTTGGAATCGTCTCTGAGCGAGACCTCGTCCAAGTCGTTGCCAGCTCCGATCCGAGGGCAGCAGACGCTCTCGTCTCTGAGGTGATGACCATTTCAGTAATAACATGCAGCCCAAACGATGAAGTGGCCTTCATTTTGCACCAAATGAATGAACACGCGATCCGCCACATGCCCGTCCTTGAACACGAAGAACTGGTAGGAGTTTTGAGCATACGCGAACTTACGAAAGCGTATGAAATGCTGCGAATTGAAGCGAATACCGACCCGCTCACCCAGGTTTCGAACAGGCGTCGTTTCTTAAAGACCTTGGACGAAGAGTTCGATAGGGCACGACGGTATGAACATCCCATGTCAGTGGCAATGCTGGACATAGATCACTTCAAGCGGGTCAACGACACCCATGGTCACGAAGCGGGTGACACGGCTCTTCGCGCACTGTCTGGACTACTGGTCAGCGAATTTCGAACAATCGACCTAGTAGGGAGACTGGGGGGTGAGGAATTTGCGTTGGTCTTTCCTGAGACCGAATTGGCCGGGGCGCTGAACGCGTGCGAGCGCCTGCACGCAAACATCGAGGCCGCCGAAATACCCGTCGATGAATCAAAAATCGCGATAACTGCTAGTATTGGCCTTGCCTCTATGTCCAGCGACGTTCCAAATGGTTCGGCACTGCTGAAACGAGCCGATGCGCTACTTTATGTCGCAAAGAGCAACGGACGAAATCAAATCGTTGTCGAGTGCGAGCAGGGACTATCAATGCCCGGCAATGTCAGCAACTCAATTCAATTCGGCTGATAGTTTAGCCGTCCCTGATCAATGTCGGCGCGGGCGTCGGCTCCTCCGCCAGAATTGTGCGCTCATACCCATTCCAATCGTTGCTCAATCCCGCTATAATGGCTTGTTTCAGGTTTTCCGGCCGTAGTTCGGATTTCAATAGACACGAAGAGCATCCGCGCTTCAAAGCTCCGCGCGCGATATGCTGTGCATCGTTTCCAGTGACCATGATGGAGACTAGCTGCGAATTATGCTCACACATCATTATGCGCCTCAGTGCGTCGTGCCCTGTTCCGTCTGGAAGGTCGTAGTCCAGAATGGCGATGTCTATCGTCTCCAAGCAGAGCAGTTCATTAAGTTCTGCAAGACAGCCAATTTCCAAGATTTGGCATTGAATTCGCGCTAAGTTGAGCACCCGCCGAAGCCTGGCACGGTCAAATGCGCTATCATCCAGGATGAGTATTGTCTTCGGAAGATGATCCTCAGATGAAAGCTCCTTCATCAGAATCCCCTCTGTTCATTTGTATTAACAGAGTCGCGTCAGATGACCTTATGAACCGTTAATGCGTATCTATAAGTTGTACCGTGTTTTACGGACGGTGGCGGAATCACTTGAACAACCTCAATCAGGAGTCAATCTGCCCAATTGCTGCAGGTGTCGAGACATATGCGAAAGCTACTTGCTCTGATGCACCGGAGCGGACATCCAATTTTGCACTTCGAATTTCGGTTACTGTCCGCTGAGCGCACCGCGCGGCGAATGGAAACTCCGAGCCCTGATCGACTGTTTGCTGCGGCGCAGCGAATGTCCTCGATCGTACTTCCATCGTTTTCTTTCCAAGCGATTGGCGAACCATCGAGTCGGCAAGCTTTAACGAGACAACAAAGATTCACTGTCATTCAGGAAAACGAAAGTAAGTCTCGTTGATCTTACCAGGAGTCATTATCTTGCTTGAACGTCCGGAAAACACCCAGACAACACCGGAGTATTACGAACCAGAGTCGGCTACCAACGACCCGGAACAACACAGGCTGCGCGTTTTGATTGATGAAGCTGCAACACTACGGGGACTCACGATCCAGTTATCCTTGCGCTTAATGGCGCTGGCCGCGGCCCCAACGGACCATGAAAGGCAGCTATTGTGCGACGAGTTTCTTGTGCTTCAGTCGCAATTCTCCGGCAACATGCAGTTGCTTTTTGGGGACACGGCGCCCGAGGTCCAATATCGAGACCATGTTGTGTGGATCAGAAAGATTGCTGGAGCCGACAGGGAACGTCGCGCCAAATTGCTCAAAGTCGAGACAGACATCCAGGAGGCGATGCGAGCCTTGGAAAGAGGAGAAATACCTTCATTTGAAGCTGCTCGGGATTTTTTCGATAGGAACTGGCCCACAGTTCGAGACAAGATGACCGCAGTTATCTGGGACCTATGGGCAGACTTGGACAAAAAGAAGCTTGAAGCCATGGACAGAAACACCGCGTTACAAACGACGCTGCAAGAAACCTTGGCGGACATCAAGAAGTTTTCTTCGGCAATCCGAATGATCGCGATCAATTCCGCGGTACTGGCAACTCGCCCACAAGACGCGGGCGCAGGTTTTCAAGCCATCTCAAAAGAGGTGAAGTTGCTGTCAGAAGAAATCGACGCAAGCACAAACCGGGCGAAAACAACCATCGATGGATGGGTATGAATGCGCCAGATGTCGAAAACAGTCATTGATTTCATTGTGATGAAAGTCGGCTTTGTACACAAAAGCCGAACTAGGTTCGGGCTACGCTGAATGGGCGTTTTGAGCCCAGAAAGTACGATACAACGCGGCGAGCCTATCGATGCTTTGGCTGGAGCACATTTCTGTCGGTGCTGCGGATCTTCTCGCAGACCGAACTTCGGTGAGCGTAGGTAGGAACGCAGGATGGGAGAAGGTTCGCACAGGCAAATCGAACCTTCACCCACACCCCTCGATTTGAGCGGACTGCCTGTTCGAGGGTGCATCTTTATCCGACAACACCGTTATTGAATCGGAACTCGCTTCTTTCAAGCGCAACAAGGCTAAGATGAACTGCGATGCGCTTATGCTGTCGATTTCCACGACGACATTTTTGCTTCCCATTTGCAGACAATTCCCAAACTGTACCTATATAGTTTCTTGAAATTAGTTAACAAAATGTTAATGGACTTTTTTCCGCACTAACCAGTAGCCTGTTTGGGACCTTAGGGCTGCAAAGCGGAATTATTTGCGAACTTGCCGTACATCGGTCTAGTTCCGCATAGCTATCATCCCTCCTAGATGTAGCTAATGACGACTTTGATGCGAGGCTAGCGTTTGAGCGGATTGTGCACGGCTTCCTATGGCAGCCCCAAGAGCTTCGCGGCCTCTCTGAGCATCCACGCGCTAGACGGTAGTTTTACCACTTCCGCACGGTCGGGCCATATCTCGCGCGCCCACGCTACCTCGTCGTCCGGCAACAGCGTAAGGCTGGGGGATGAGAGGGAGTGGTATACTAGTTACATATGTGATGCAGATTTGGGGCTGTACATCGCGCGTGCGCCGGGCAAAAGGAAGCAGCATAGCCGTAAATGGCGAAGGCCCGCCGTGACAGGTGGCGGGCCTTCAACGCTCCAGATGGGTGAGAGGGGTGGGTGGAGCGCGATGCGCTGCAATTGATACACACTCAAGGTTAACGAGGCCCTAACGAGCCTGCACAGGAATTAAACGCTTCAGAACTTGAGCCGGTCTAGTGGATTGCGTCAGTTTCGTGGAAGTCGGTTCGCCAGAAAACCCGGCCACCGTGGCCGGGAAACCATTCGACCGGCTCGCCAACAAGTTCTACGTTTTCGTGACGCGCAATATCGTGAGCCTCGCTGTGGCTTCAAGCCACAACCCAGCCGCGCCGATGCCGATAGTCTTGTTGACCGCGTATCTCCCAAAGCAGCATGCAGTGCTGGCTACAGCGGTCTTCTTGAAGTTCGCGTTAACTAGTGTACCAAAGAAGAAGCAAGAATGCGTCCTTCGGTAGCGAAGCACCAAGCAAGAATCCCACTAGGCCAAAAAAGAAGGCCCGCCAGTGAAGGAGCGGACCTTCAACGCTCACTTGGTGGTGAGTCCTTTGGAGCGCTGTAGGTACGATTGCTAAAGGCGTTCGATTAAAAAGGTGCTAATGTGCCGGGCACGTATTTCCGACCGATCAAAGAAGACACCATCATTTCTGTTCTGAATTTCCTGCGACATTTGGCGGAGCGGGAAAGGTTAACCGACAGAGATTTGGTGCTACCCAAGTGAAGCCAATGCCGCTGTATCGGGCAGAGTCGAGAAACACGCAGGTATCGCAGAACACACCAAAGCGGTCAGTGGAACTTGGGACGCGTCGGCACTGCTGCATAAGCGGCGAAAGTCCAGTTCGAGTCGATTCTGTGGAAAAACAACGTGTTGCTGGCGCGGAAAGCTACGGTCTGAACTGAGCGCAAGCGCCTTTCTGATCAGGCTTTTCGCGTTTGCTGCGGTGCGGGAAAGATCTTGGCCAATTTGCGGAGGTTCTGAGCCGTGGCGGCGAGGAGGAATTCGTCATTTGCGCCATATGGCCCCCGTAATCGGAGGCGACCCAGACCGAGAATGCGTTTGAGGTGCGCAAAGAGCATCTCGACCTTCTTCCGGAGTTTCATCGAGATGTCGTACTGGCGGGTCTTGGCGATGTCACGGGCAACCTGTCGGGCGTCTTCATGTTCTTCACGGGTGATTTTGCGCGCATCGGCGTTTGGGCAGCACTTGGCCTTGGAAGGGCAGGCCTGACAGACCTGCTTAAACGCGTGGTAGCGAGCTGTGCCCTTGCAGGTCGGTCCCCGGTTCGGGTCTGAGTAGTTGCGACGGAACTGCTCGAGGGCGTGACCTGCGGGGCAGATGTTCTGGTCGTTCTCTGCATCCCATTCGAAGTCGGCGCGGGACCATGTGCCATCGGATCGGCCTGCCTTATCAAACACGGGAATGTGTGGCGCGATCTTGCGGTCGACCAGCCATCCCAAGAGCGGCGCGGTGCCGTAGGCGGTGTCCGCGATCAGGCGCCTTGGGTGCAGATCGAAACGCTCCTTCACGCGGTTCAACATGGTCTTCGTCGATCCAACCTCAGCTTGTCGAATGGACCTGGTGGCTTCTACGTCAACGATCACCCCATGGTCCGTGTCGATCAGGTAGTCGTCAGAATAGCTACAGAAGGCTGACCCTTTGCGTGCCGCGGTCCATTGGCTCGCCGGATCGGAATGCGAGGTGAACTTGGGCTGCACCTCGCTGACGGCACCGAATGCCGCCTCATCTAGCGCGTCGAGATACTCGCGCACGGCACGCGGCGCATCTTCTGGATCAATGCTCGCCGCATCCCACTCTTCCTTCGGCGTCGAGTTCTGTTTATTTGCGTCCGCCTCGATGAGGCTGGCATCAATGGCCATGCGCTGGCCGCTGACCAGACCCTGTGCGATGCACCGCGCCACCGTCGTCTCGAACAGAGGGCGTAGCAGTTCGCTCTCACGAAAGCGGCCATGCCGGTTCTTAGATAAGGTGGAATGGTCGGGGATGCGGTCGTTCAGGTCGAGACGGCAAAACCAGCGATAGGCGAGGTTCAGATGTACCTCTTCGCAAAGTCATCGCTCGGACCGGATGCCGAAGCAATAACCGACCAGCAGCATCCGTATCAGCAACTCGGGATCGACCGACGGGCGACCAGTATGGCTGTAGAATTCCGACAGATGGGCGCGGATGCTGCTCAGATCGACAAACCGATCAATCGATCGCAGCAGGTGATCCTTTGGGACATGATCGTCCAGCGAGAACTCATAGAGCAAAGCCGCTTGCGCTTCCTGCTTCGGTCCCATCATCGCCAATCCCTCCCTACGGGACGAATTGAATCAGTGACTTACGCCCCGATCAACCAAGAGTTTTTCAACGGAATAAGCCCAAACAAGACCTGCCCAAAGGCCTCGAATTCGCAATTGCAGCAAGGACGCTGATAGTCGAGGACGGCCCATTCCTGCCTTTCGCCGAATACCGGAAATGCTGGGGCCTATCCCGCAATTCCGGACGTTCGCTACAGATACATTTTTTGCGGAACGGCGGAGTTCGCGATCGCGTACGAAATGGCTACAGGATATTGAACCGCCTTCAAGTCTTCGCAGTCTTGTGAGTCAGATGCCTTTCGCTCTCCTCTTCGGAGTGTCTGGACGAAGGTGCCCAAATCCGCCCCCCGGTGGTTTCTAACACATTCCTTAAATCCTGAGCGCACATGGGTCGACCAAAGTGGAACCCCTGAAGATAGTCACACCCCATTTGGCACATGTGAAGCGCATGTGCTTCGGTCTCCACCCCTTCCGCAACAAGGCGCATGTCGAGGCTTTTGCCAATGCTCACGATCGACATTGCCAGCGCCCGAGACGCTTCGTCTTCTACAATGGGCCGTACGAATTGTCGGTCGATCTTGAGCACCGACGGCCGGATTTTCAGGAGACCCTGCACGGACGCATGACCCGTCCCGAAATCATCCACAGCGATCGTCGTGCCGAGGTCAGCCAATTCGTCAAGTGTCCATCGAACGGCGTCGCCAATTTGCTCCAAGTATACGGATTCGAGTATTTCTATCGTCAACCTATTTGGATTGATGCCGGACCTCTTGATGTCGTGGATAAGCGAGGGGTCGGCCAATCGGCCGGCAGAAACATTCACGGCGACTTGCGGTAAGTCGACGCCTTCCTCGTCGAACCACGAAAGCACTTCGCCCAGCTGCCCAAAGACGATTTCGTCAATACGTTTCAGAATTCCCATATTGGCCGCAGTTCCGATGAAAGCCTGTGGCGCCAACAATCCCCGTGTGGGATGGAGCCACCTGACCAACACTTCGGCCCCCGAGAGTTTTCCGGTTGCTGCACAAATCAAGGGCTGGAAAAACGGCGTGAACTCGTTGTTCGTGCAGGCCTTCAGGAGATCCGACACCAATTGTTTAGTGGCGATTGAGTCGGCGTGCATTTCTTCCGTGAAAAAGGACCAACGACCTCTGCCTTGCGATTTCGCATGGTATAGGGCCGTGTCGGCATCTGCCACCACCTGTTCCGGAACCTTCAGATTGGCATTTGCGATTGCCACGCCCACACTTGCACTGCACGAGGTAGACTTCCCTTCAAATTCGAAGGGCGCTTGCATTTCCTGGACGATTTCATCCGCGAGACCGCTGATGCTAAGAGCACTGTCGCCAAGTGGTTTCAAAACAACGAACTCGTCCCCACCCAGACGCGCCACGAAATCGGTGTCATCTGTCAGCTGACGCAACATCGTTGCCACAGAAACCAAGAGCCGATCGCCTGCCGCATGCCCAAGGGTGTCATTCACCAATTTGAAGCGGTCAAGATCAATGTAGAGAACCGCGAATTCTTCCCCGTTTTGCAGGAGGTTCGTGATCCAACTCTTCAGCTCCACTTCGAAGTGTCGGCGATTTGACAATCCCGTCAGGGAGTCCTCATTCGATTCTTTCGCTACGGCTTTGGCAAGCTCGTACAGGCGCGCGTTCTCTTTTTCGAGCGCGCGAACCCTGGCGCTCTGATCTTCAAATCCCGCCGGTAACAGACCGATGTCCTGCGTCGGCACAGCTGTTGCCTTCCTCTCAGGCTGGTCAGGGAGTTCGAACAGTGAACAAAGCCACCATCTGTTTCCAGTTTCGGAATCCGAGAGGGGAACCCAGCTCATTTCATGCCAGTAGCGCGCTCCTCCTTTTCGATTGTTGTGCACGGTGACCGAGAATTGCTCCCAGTTCATCAGTTTCTCG
>JAAUYH010048753.1_pt1 | contig 11054 bp, 7 predicted proteins | sample 7278061 | NCBI WGS metagenome assembly JAAUYH01 (sample SAMN14350203, study PRJNA611818) | marine sediment metagenome | isolation source: surface marine sediment (0.6m) | place: French Polynesia: Moorea | collected 2018-08 | reverse complement strand
GACCGCCGTCGATACGTTCGACGAATACGAGGAAGTCACCGGGGACAAGGTTCTCACTGCACCGGACCCGGTGCCCGGGCGATTTGCGCCGGCCGACCGGACCGGGATCGAGCGTGGTCGATATCTCGTGGAGCTGCTGGGCTGCGGTGTCTGCCATACAGACGGTGCGCTGGCCGGTGCACCGGACATGGAACGGCAGCTGGCGGGTTCGCGTACCGGCATCGCCTATGCAAGCCCGCTGCAGGTCGAGTTCCCGGGTGTCGTCTACCCGCCCAATATCACCCCTGACGACGAGACCGGTATCGGGCGATGGAGCGACCGGCAAATTGCGGGTGCCATCACGGCGGGGCTGGGCAAGCACAATAACCGGCGCATTGTCTCGATGCCATGGACGGGATACTCAAAACTCACGGACAAAGACACGCGTGCGATCGTCGTCTACCTCCGCAGCATCGAACCGATCCACCATCGCGTGCCCGACGAAGTGACGCCGGGCAGAAAGGCGACCGAACCTTTCGTTTACTTCGGGGTTTACCGCAGCCGTTGATGGCACCTGCAGGAGCGGCCGCAAGAGCGCGATCGCTACCGGCGCGATTTGGATAGGTGGCCGTGGGCGGGGAGTTCTTCACCGGAAATAAAGCGCAGCGCAGCGAGCCATTCCGGTGAAGAATTACCGGACCGCGGGCGCCTTGCTACACGAAATCGCGGCCTTGCGACCGCTCCTGCAATAGCCTGGTCCGATTCAGTACAGGAGCTCGGTCCAGCGGCCACCGGCGACGAGTTCGGCGCGACGGCGCTGCCAGCGTTCTTCAGAGCCCATCATGTCCGAAAAGACCTTGTCCAGCTGTTCGCGAACGTCTTTGAGGCCCGCAACGTAGACGTGGGTATTCGGGTCGTCGAGCATGTCGAGGATCTCGGCCGAGCGTTCCTCGAGCGCATAATCCCAGGCGATCGGGTCGGCCCAGTTCGGTTTCGGCGAGACGGCCTTGAAGGCCTCGAACGTCTCCTCGTCGTAGTACTGTGTGAAATCGTCACGATGCTCGTTCATGTAGACGAGCTCGAGACCCGTGTGGGCGCCGTAGAACAGGCGAACTTTACCCCTCCAGTCGCCGATATCGTTGTAGATGTGCTTGACGAACGCCCGGAACGGAGCGATGCCGGTGCCGGCGCCGATGAGGATCAGGTTGGCGTCGCGGTCCTCGGGCACTTCGAACGCATAGCCGTACGGCCCCGTAATTTCGATCGTATCGCCCACACCGCGGTCGCACAGGTAGTTCGAAGCGACGCCGTCGTAGCGTTCGCCGCTGAAATCGTCGATATACGCGCAGCGACGCACGGCGATCGTGACGTGCGGTTTGCCGTCGCCGGACTTCGCGGGGGTGTCGGCGATGCTGTATAGGCGGAAATGGTAGTCCTGGCCCATCTCGTGAGGTCCGGGTACCAGCAGGCCGATGCTCTGCCCGGGCTGGTAGTCGAAGTTACTGCGATCGACCTCGAGCACCATCTCCCGAATCTCGGCGTCGGCGTCGTCCGCGGTTATGCGTGTACTCGAAAGCACGGTGGCTGCAAAGCGTTCGGCCTTGTCATAGTCGTCGAGATTCATAGCTTCACCTTGGTTCGATGTTGTTCATTCTGACGCCGTTCGCAGGGTGTCGCACATTCGCATTGGCCGCATTTGCTGCGGCCCGCGAGTACGTCGCCATCGGCGTCGCTTACAGGAAATTGTCTGCGCCAGGCACTCTGTACCGCTATCCATCCGAGCAGCAGCATCGGCGGTACGAAGATTGCCAGCAGCCAGGTCTTCACGTCGTCACGCTCCCAGTCCCGCGAATCCCATGAACGCGAGCGACAGCACCCCGGCGATCATCAGCGCGATCGCGGTGCCTTTTGCCGCATCCGGGACGTCGGCCAGTTCGAGTTTTTCGCGAATGCCGGCCATGAGGACGAGGGCCAGCGTAAAGCCGGCGCCTGCGCCCAGCGCGTAGAAGATGCACTGCAGGAAATCGTAACCCTTGTTGGTCTGGAACAGCGCCAGTCCCAGGATCGCGCAGTTGGTGGTAATGAGCGGCAGGAATATTCCAAGTGCCCGGAACAGGGCCGGGCTCATCTTCTTGATGAACATCTCGACGAGTTGCACGGTCGAGGCAATGACGGCAATAAACGAGATGAGCTCGAGAAAGGGCGCGCCGATGATGATCAGGAGCCTGTGAATGACAAACGCACAGACCGAGCTGACCAGCATGACGAACATCACGGCGCCACCCATGCGAATAGCCGTCGCCGTCTTGGCCGATACGCCCATGAAAGGGCAGATCCCCAGGAAGTAGGCCAGTACGAAATTATTGACTAATGCGGCGTTGACGAAGACCGACCAGAGCGATTGCTCGTTCATTGCACCGCCTCCCCCTGCGTCTCGAGCGCTGCCGCACGTCTTGCCTTGAAGTAGTTGATCACGAGCAACCAGCCCGCGAGCGTGAAGAAGCCGCCGCCCGGCAGGATCATGACGATCCAGGGCTCGAACGCGTCCGGGAACAGCGCGACGCCAAACAGCGAGCCGCTGCCGAGGATTTCGCGAACACCGCCGAGTGCGAGCAGGGCGATCGTGAACCCGACGCCCATGCCGAGCGCATCGAGTATCGCGTCGCCGATCCTGTGCTTGGAGGCGAACGCCTCGGCACGACCGAGAATCAGGCAGTTGACGACGATGAGCGCAATGAACGCACCGAGCGCCTTGTGCAGGTCGATGCTGATCGCGGCGATCGCGTAGTCGACGATCGTCACGAAGGTCGCGATGATCAGGATATAGGTGGCGATACGCACCTGCTTGGGAATGAAATTTCGCAACGTCGAAACGATCGTATTCGACATCAGCATAACGAACGTCGTCGCGAGGCCCATGGCGAGGCCGTTGATGGCGGAGTTCGTGACGGCAAGCACGGGACACATGCCGAGTACCTGCACGAACACGGGGTTTTCGCGCCACAGTCCCTTGATGAACTCGTCAGTGCTCATCCGCCCACTCCTTTACCAGCGGCAGCCAGCGCTCCGTGCTCTTGCCGAGCGCTTCGCCAACCGCGTTCGACGTGATCGTGGCACCCGTAATGCCGTCGATCTGCCAGGGCTCGGTCTTCGTTCCGCTTTTTACCGTGACGATGCGGTTCGCAACCGAGCCGCCCGACGCGTCGAGGCGCGCATCCAGCGCTTCGAAGTTCCGCAGGAATGCCTCGTCTTTCTCGATCTTGTCGCCGAGGCCCGGCGTCTCCTTGCTCGTGAGTACGCGTATACCGATGATCGTCTCGTCTTCCGGCGAATAACCGTACAACAACGTCACGAGATCGGCGTAGCCCATGCTGCTGGCCTCGATGGCAACGCCAACGAGCTTGCCATCCACGTTGAAGCCCGCGTGCACTTCGCCGCCGTCGAGCTCGATCGTCTCGCGCCGCGCGGCGCCGGGCAGCACCGCGAACACGGCTTTTTCGAGCGCCTCGGCTTTGTTGCGCTCGATGATCGGCAACGTGCCGGAATAAACGACCGCGATGAGCAGGCCGCACATCATGCCGACGCCGACCAGCGCTCGATACATCGGGAACACGGGCGCCAGGCTCACTTCGCACGCTCCGTGCCGTAGACGCGCGGCTGGATGAGGGAATCGATGTGCGGGCTGACCGCGTTTGCCAGCAGGATGGCGTACATCACGCCCTCGGGCATGCCGCCCCAGAGCCGTATGACGACCACCAGGAACCCGATCAGTGCGCCGTACATGACGCAGCCGAGATTGGTCATCGGCGAGGCGACCATGTCGGTTGCCATGAACACGGCTCCCAGCATCAGGCCGCCGGAGAACAGCATGAAGACCGGGCTCGGGTACGCCGCCGAATCGACGAGGAACATGACGCCGCTCAACGCGAAAACGGTCCCGAGAATCGACGCCGTGATGCGCCAGTTCATCATGTTGCGGGCGACGAGATAGGCGCCGCCGAGGAGAATGAGGATGGCGCTGGTCTCGCCCGTCGATCCGCTCGTCACGCCCATGAGCAGGTCCATGGAATCCGCGGCCACGCCGTCGAATTTCATCGCGGACAATGGTGTCGCGCCGCTTATCGTGTCATAGACAGGGGTAGCGAACGGCAGCGCCAGGATCGACGATGGTAACGTTGCGAATCGCTCGGCGCCGAGCGGCGCGTACCATGTCGTCATTGCGACCGGAAACGCGGCCTGCAGGAACGCGCGTCCGACCAGGGCCGGGTTGAACGCATTGTAGCCCAGGCCACCGAACAGGAACTTGCCGAGGCCGACGCCGACAACGCCACCAAGCACGACCATCCACAAGGGCAAACCCGGGGGCAGCGTCAGGCCGTAGAGAATGCCGGTGATCGTCACGGACCAATCGCCGATGGCGCTGGCCTCGCCGCGGGCCTTGCACAGGAAATGCTCGGTCAGGATGCAGCTTATCGTTGCCCCTGCGAGTGTCACGAGTGCCGCGAGCCCGAATACCCAGACGGACCAGGCGCATACCGGCAGCATCGCCCACACGACGTTTCGCATGATGATGTCGACGCTGGTGCCGCTACGAATATGCGGAGAGGTATCGATGTCGAGCGTCTTTCTCACGCGTTGCTGCTCCGCTCACGCACGATTGCTTTCGATTGCCGGAAACGCTGCACGAGTGGTATGTGCGACGGGCAAACGTAGGCACACGAACCGCATTCGAAGCAGTCCATGAGGCTATATTCGTCGGCCATGCGTTCGTATTCCGCGTTCTTCGCGAGGATGCCGAGCTGCGACGGGTTCAGGTGCAGCGGGCAGGCCTGGACGCAATAGCTGCAACGAATACAGGGATACTCGTGCGGCTTCGAACCGGTTTCCCGGCTCGTGAACGCGACGAAACCCGAGGTGCCTTTCGTGATAGGAATATCGAGGCTCGACAACGCCTGGCCCATCATTGGCCCGCCCAGGAACACGCGGCTGACGTCGTCGCTGACGTCCACCTGCTCGAGTGCGTAGCGCAATGGCGTGCCAATCGGAATACGGTAGTTGCCTTTCTTGCCGACAGCCGGACCGGTGATCGTGACGACCCGTTCCTGTATGCCCTGGCCGTGCGGCAGCAAGCGGCCGATCTCGGCCGCCGTGGCGACGTTGACAACAACGATTCCGACGTCGGCCGGGAGTCCGCCCGATGGTACTTCAACGTCGAACAGTGCCGTAATCAGCATCTTCTCGGCGCCCTGCGGGTACTTGACCTGCGCCACCTCGACGCTCAGCGGCAGGTCGTCCGGAATAGCAGCGCGCAAATGTTCGACGGCGTCGAGCTTGTTCGACTCGACGCCGATGACGGCACGCTTCGTGCTGGTCGCTTTCAGCAGGTAACGAACGCCCATGTAAATGTCATCGCGGTGCTCGAGCATGACGCGATGATCGGTGGTCAGGAACGGTTCGCACTCGGCACCGTTCAGCAACAGCGTCTCGACGGTCTTGTCTTCAGGGGGGGTAAGTTTTACGTGCGTCGGGAATGCAGCGCCGCCAAGCCCGACGATGCCCGCGGCCTGGATGGCCGCGACGATTTCGTCCGGCGTGGCCGTGTCAACATTGCACGGTGTGCCTTCGGCCACCTCCTGCGAAGAGCTCGGGAACGGCTCGAGGTAGATGCCCTGGACCATCTTGCCCGTAATGCTCGGCACGAGGCCGATGCGCTTGACGATGCCGGATACGGGGGCGTGCTGCGGCACCGATACGAAGCCGTCGGCCTCCGCGAGTAACTGGCCGCGCGCTACCTCCTGCTTCTCGCGCACGACGACTTTCGACGGCGCGCCGATGTGCTGCGCCACCGGTATGACGAGGCTGGGAGAGAACGGGAACCTGCGTATCGGCAGGTTCGCCGTTTCGTCCTTCGACTCCGGCGGATGCACGCCGTGCGAGAAGCTCGGGTAGCGCTGCATGACCGCGGCCATCAGTTGTACTTGCTTCCCCGGGCAATCCACTTGTCGATGTCGGCCGCGGATCGATCACGCGGCAGTCCCGGGTGGATCACCATTGCGGTGCACTTCTCGGCAGCCTTGACGATATCGCTGTACGGGCCACCATCCGGGTCCTTGATGACCGCTTTGCCGTCCCCGTTGTACTCGAAGATCGATGAGTTGAGGTTGGTGCACTCGTCACAGGCCGTGCACTCGTCGGTATCGATCCACGGTGCCATGTAATCGCCGCCATCTGCCGCCGGTGCGGCCGCTTCGGCCGGCGCCGCTTCCGCGGCAACCGCGGAAGCGGCGACGTCGATCGACAGGGCAGGTGCTTCGCCGCCGACGGCGATCTGCGCAATGCCCTGGGCGATCTTCGACACGACTTCCTTGCGAACGCGATCCTCGATCTCGGCGATCGGCGCTTCCTTGCGATCGTCGCCCGCAATGTTGCGCAGCATGAACCAGAAGTCGCGGCGTTCTTCGCAGGACTGCACCATCGGCTCGGCAACGAGCAATCGGCTCAGGTGGTTCTTCTTGTCGACCGTCCAGATGTACGGGAACAGGCCTTCGCGCGAGCCCTCGTCCATTTCGAGGAACTCGTGCAGCGGCACCATCTTGTCGTTCCAGGTATCCGGCGGCGCGACCCGGAAGTGCTTGCGGAAGCGGGTCTCGGTGATCGCGAAATCCGCAAACGTCATCGGCAGTTCCATGGTCTTCTCGCGCGAGCCGTCGCGATACTTGAGCTTGTATGTCGGCCACGCCGAATCCGGCGACGGGTTGCCAGACAAGTCGAAGCATTCCTCCGGAAGCGTGCCTGCGTCCGGGTTGTAGCGGAACAGCGGATAAGCGCGCGACTCGATCGCGAGCCTTGCCTGGCGGTCGCCCATATCGTCGCCGATGCCGTGTTCGGGCTGGCAGGACGTGTACAGGTTGAAGAGCGCCGGGCGACGAGCCATCAGGCCTTCGATGAAGCCTTCGATCATGTGCGACGCACTCGCTATCGTGCTCTGCAGGATGTAGGTCGTGCGATGCGCCATGCCCACGAGGCCGATTTCCTTGCGGATTTCTTCCTTGCCCTTGATGGCCTTGCCGTATTGCGCCATGTCGGAGACCTGGCCGATGAAGCCCGACGTGCACGCCTGGCCACCGGTGTTCGAGTAGACCTGCGTGTCGACGACCAGCACCTTGATCGGTTTGCCCGACATCATCAGGCGCGACAGGTTCTGGAAGCCGATGTCGTACATCGCGCCGTCACCGCCGACTGCGACCACCGGCGGGCAAAGCCGGAATTCGTCGTCACTGAAGTCCTGCCAGTCGAAGTGGGTGAAGAACTCGTCGTGCTCGGACGGCTTGTAGTTGCCTGCGACTTCGAGCTCGGCCATGCGGATGGCCTTGAAGCCTTCCGCCATCTTCGCCATGTGTCCTTCGAACACGCCCATCGCGAGCGACGGCGCGTCCTGGAACAGGTGGTTGGCCCACGGGAACGGATACGGGTTGAACGGGAAGGTGCTGCCCCAGACCGAGGTGCAGCCCGTCGCATTGAGCATTCCCATGCGTGCGCGGCCGGTGCCCGTCGTGCCTTCCTTGTAACGCCACTTGAGTGTCTCGAGCTGGCCGATGAGGCCGGTCATGCGCTTCAGCCAGTCGGGGTCGATCGGTTTCGATCCCTTGTCGCTCTCGATGCGATCGGCGATGCCGGACAGCGTGACGTCTTCGCCGTCCATACTGGCGACCACCTTCGAGATCTCCTCGGTATCGCTCAGGTCGATCTCGCCGACGAGCTCGCTCTGGACCGCGCGCTTCAGTTTCTCGATCAGGTCCTCGATGTGCGCGACGTGCTTCGCTATACGCGGCTGCAATAGTGCCTCGTTGACTGCGACGAAGAGGTGCATGACGGTCTTCTCGGAGCAACCGAGGCAAGCGCCATCGCCCGACGCGAAGGACAGGTAGTTGTCCTTGTCCAGCAGAATCTGCTCGAGTGAACCGATACGTTCCTCGAGATCGTCGATGCGAATGTATTTCTCGGGCGTGTTCGGCAGGTCGAGCCAGAAGTCCCAGTGCTCGCGCAGCTGTTCGATGGAATCCGGCGTCTGCGTGACCGATACGAGTGCATCGTCATCGCAGACCTCGATGCACTCCTTGCAGCCTTTGCAGGTGTAAGGGTTGACGACGATCGAGAACAGCCCGCCCGAGCCTTTCTCGTTTTTCTCGGGCAGCGTGTAGTGCGGTCGCGTCATCGCGAATTGGAAGCCGTCGAGTTCTTCCGTGAACATCCCGAACTCTTCGCGCAGTGCGTCGGGGACGTCACTGGCTGCGATCGTCTTTTCGATCGAGTCCTCGATCAGCCCGTGTACCGATTCGCTGACCTCCGATTCCTGCATCGCCGCATGCAGGTGACGTTCCATCTGGCGGACCGCTTTCGGCAGGTGCTCGACGCTGTTGCCTTTCTTCTTGATGCGACTGACGACGGTGTCCAGAACCTGGCCGACCTCGTTGACGAGTCCCGGCATTGCCGTATCGGGGCAGACCGTGTAGCACTTGCCGCAGGCCGTGCAGTTCTCGGCGTTCCACTCGGGATGTTCGAAGCGGATGCCCGTCATGTCGCGGAACATCGCGCTGGCCGCGGGCATGATGCCGAGACCGATGAACGGGTCGGTGATGTTGTCGTTGCCCATTCCGCGGGCGTAGAAGTTGCCCGTCTGCTCCCAGAAGCGGTGGATGTCGGTCATCGGCGCCTTGCTTTGCGGCTGACGCTTGACCATGACCGGTACGGCAGGCTCGGGCGCGAATTCCGGGGTCTTCTCTTCTTTCAGCGTGAAGGCCTTGTCGGTGATCTCCTGCATCTCGCGGAAACCGCGTTTCACGACGCGCATATTGTCTTCGACGACGCGCGCGCCCTTGGCACCGAACTTGTACTGCAGCTGGTCGTTGATCGCGGACAGCAAGTGGGCATCGTCGAGTCCGGCCTGTTCCATGACCGGCGACGCGGCAAAGAACGCGCCCTGGAAGGCCACGCCCTGCATGCGCAGCTGCAGGTCCGGGTCGGTGGCTTCCTCGCGCGCGATTTTGAACGCGTCGAGGAAGAACACGTGGATGTCGTTCTCGACGATGTACTGCTGGTAGTTGATCGGGATCGTCGCCCAGACGTCCTCGGGTTTCTCGAGCTCGCTCTGGATGATGAATACGCCGCCTTTCTTGAGGCCGGCGAGCGCATTCGTATGCTGCAGCACGTTCGGGTCGGGCGACAGCACGACGTCGACGTAGTAGTACTCGCAGTTGACCTTGATGGGCTCCGGGGCCGCGGAAAGGTAGAACGTCGTCGGCTGGCCCTTCTTTTCCGAGCCGTACTTCGGGTTGGCCTTGATGTGGTAGCCCAGCAGGTCGAACAACGTCATCGCGAGGTTCTTGCCCGTCGTAATCGCACCCCAGCCGCCGACCGAGTGGAATCGAACCGTGATCGAGTCTTTCGGCATCAGGTTCGGATTCTCGCTGCCGTGGACCGCCAGTTCTTTCACGTGCGGATAGGCTTCCTCGATGGTCTGCTGGTAGATTTCCTGCTTCGGCGTTCTCGGCTTGTCGTGCAGGAAGTCGATCGACAGGTAGAACATCTTCTTCCTGGCGCCGTCCGGCAGCATGTTCTCGACCGCACCGACGACGGCTTCGGGCTGCAGGTCGCGGCTGCCCATGCCGAAGGAGCCCGAGTACAGCGGCGGCGCGTCCTTCGCGGACTTGTAGGTTGCCAGATGCGGATAGACCGGTGTCTTGTCATGGCCGTTCTCGAGGCACTTGCTGACGGTGGCACGAATCTCGCGCATCATCGGCAGGTCGCCGGACAGCGGCTGGTCGAGGCGCTCCAGGACCGCCACGCCTTTGCGACCCTTGAGAATCTCGGACAGCAGGTCGCCGGGGAACGGGCGGAACATCGTGACGTTAACGACGCCAACCTTGATCTTGCGTGTCTCGCGCAGGTAGTCGGCGACCACCTCCGCGTGCGGGATCAGGCTGCCCTGGCCGAGGATCAGGTAGTCGGCGTCGTCGCACTTGTACGTCATGACGCGCGAGTACTTGCGGCCCGTCAGTTTCGCGAACTCCTCGAAGCATTCGTCGGTAATGTCCTGCACGTGGTCGTAGAAGAACGGCCGCTGCGCCGCAACGCTTTGCATGTAGGAGTCCTGGTTCTCGACGAGGCCGGCCATGACCGGATTGTCGACGTCCCAGAGCTCGGGGATGCGGCGCCGCTTGTCACCGAAGATGATCTTCTGTGCCGGCGTCGGCGTGTCGATCATGTCGTCGGGCTTGCCCAGGAACTCGTCGATGAGTTCGCGCTCGGGGACCATCAGCGACTCGATCAGGTGCGTCGTCAGGAAACCGTCCTGCGCGATTGCGCCGGGCGTCAGCGCGGTTTCGGCAATGCGGTGCGAAATGATGTTGAGGTCGGCGGCGCTCTGTGCGCTTGTCGAGAACAGCTGGAAGAAGCCTGTGTCGTCGATGCAGTGGTAGTCGTCGTGACCGGCGTGCACGTTGAGCGTCGACTTGGTCATCGCGCGGGCGCCGATGTTGAGCACGTAGGTCAAGCGTTTGCCCGCGGCCGCGTACAGCGACTCGTGCATGTAGGCGATGCCCTGGCCCGACGAGAAATTCGCGGCGCGCAGGCCGGTCATGGCCATGCCGGCCGTGACGCCGGCGGCGGCGTGTTCGCCTTCGGGCTCCACGAATATCAGAGGCCGGCCGGAAATGTTGACGTGCCCGGCGGCGGCTGCCTCGGCCCAGTACTCGCCCATCTGCGTCGATGGCGTGATCGGGTAGGCACCGGCGGCGTCGCTGGCTTCGCGTTCGCACATGATGACGGCCGTGTTGCCGTCCATCGCAGCGCGTTTACCGGGGTACTTGGCTGAGGATTCAGCGTTCTTCTTTCTCATCATCAGGTTGTTGCCTCTGGCAATGCCGAATGACGCAGGATCTTCTTCGCTGCGTCATTCGGCATTGCCAGAGGCAACAACCTGATGATGAGAAAGAAGAACGCTGAACCCTCAGCCAAGTACCCCGGTAAACGCGCTGCGATGGATGGCAACACGGCGGTCATCATGTGCGAACGCG
>JAAUYH010127047.1_pt1 | contig 11056 bp, 4 predicted proteins | sample 7278061 | NCBI WGS metagenome assembly JAAUYH01 (sample SAMN14350203, study PRJNA611818) | marine sediment metagenome | isolation source: surface marine sediment (0.6m) | place: French Polynesia: Moorea | collected 2018-08 | reverse complement strand
TATTGTTCTAAACCCAAATTTGCTCTTCAATTCCAGACTTGTCCGATATCCATTCATTCTTCGATGCAAATTCAAAATAACTCAATCAATCAAAATCCAGAAAACCTGATTGAACAGAGTTTTCAATTTGAAATGAATCCTTGTCATGAAATTTCGGAAACAAGATCCCACAATCTCGGTCCCCAGATCGTGATAGAATTGTGTCGCACTGTAAATGATCATCCTCCTGTCTCGCCACCTCTATTGGTTATTTCAAGTGGAATATCAGGACCGTTATTTGCACAAATTCATTCTGGCGGGTGTGAAAATCGCATAAGAAAGGTGTGCACGACCATGTAGGAACCGTGCACCTCATGTCTTGCTGGTTTCGCAGGTCTGTAGGTAGGTACCGGATCGGAAAATGTGCTACTGTAAATTTTGCAACAGTATTTTTTACTTAAAATTAAAATGCCATCTACAGTTGCACCTGAGAAATTGCATTGATGTATTACAGACGACGTGGTCTATTGTGTGTTCGTACTTTTAATTTGCTCTCGAATTTTCTACGTCGGTGAGGACAGCTGCACCTGGTTATGGCTCATTACCCCGCACAATCAGGACTCATGGTGAGGCCCTACACCAGTGTTCGTCGGAGAAGGACTGTCCAAGGTCAAACTTGATAATGTCAAGCATTGAAGAAGACCCGCCGATTCCGTTGGCTCATGCACTCAATGAGGCGCGGTCTAATCCGGGTATGTCTGCATTTTGCGACGTGGTGTTCGTTGTTCAAGGTGAGCGTTTTCCGTGCCATCGTAATGTTCTCGCAGTATCATCCCCGCATTTCCGCGCGATGTTCACAGATAACATGAATGAGGCATCATCGCCCGATGTTCCGCTTCACGATTTGGATCCAGACGTTTGGAGAGCAACTCTCAATTATGTGTATACTGAACATCTCGACCACATCTCATGTATCAACCAAGCTATTGTACGTTTGGAGTGCGCACACAGGTTTCAGTTCCGAGCTCTTGTTAGAGCACTTCTCGACTTGATAGCTTTCAAATTCTTCAGGAATCCGTCTGCCGGATGGACGGTCTTTGAACACGCGTTACGTTTTGAGCATGAAGAATTGTTGGAGATGACAACCTACTTCGTGAAAAAGGAGCTGTTTGTCTCCTCGTGGCACACCAAGGCCTTCTTTATGCTGAGCGCTGACACGGTGGAATTTCTCGTGAAGAGTGACGACTTGAGAGTCGGCAACGAATTGACTGTTTTCAATGCACTACTGTTTTGGTTCACCGGGTGTAACTTCCCGTGGGGAGAACAAGACAAATGGCAAGTCGAATCTATGTGTCAGGAGCGCCTGCACGAGCACTCTCATTTTGTGCAATATGTCAAGTTGGAAAAAATGCATGTTGAAGAGTTGAAACAGGTTGCTAAGACCGCGAGACCCATCAATTACCACTTTTGGGATGAAGCGGTGAAGAAGTTAACTTGTGCACCAGTTCCAGAAGCTTCAACATGTGCAGTAGACACGAGCCATTACATACCTCGGTCTCGTGGACGTGTAGACCCGATTACGTTCACCCATCGTATCTATGGCATTTCTGAAATGGAAACCACTACGGTGATAACTTTTCCTCGCATCAATGACACACAAAGCGGGTTCAATTCAGAGTTAAAGGTTACTCTTCACGATGCAAGTGCCGAAGAATCGAGAGATTGCATTGAATTTCATCTGTGTGTACCTGCGAAGTTCACGGAACACTACGGTCGGGTTCAATTCTTTACCATGAATTGTGGTAGCTTGAAAGCCACGGATGTGATAGAAGCTCCACGAAAATTCGAGCGAGTGCCTGAAATCCCGGTAGTTGCGTGTATTAAGAAAGGCTTTCACGAACTGAAGGACCCTGGGAATCACTATCTCGATGTGGTCGACGACTCTATTACGGTCGGCGTCACTGTGTATCTTCGATGAGATTCCGTGTCTCGATTACGCCACCATTCACGGCCATCGAATTCTATTTCAGTACTGGTACTATCTTTTCCTATGGAACTCTCAGCACCATATTCCCCTTGTCTCTGAAGTAAGTGCATTGAGGTTCGACTTGGATTTCAAACGCAATTCTTCACCTACTGGGTGAAGGCACCTCCGCCTGTACCATATCATTTCAATGATTTTGTCGTATGCCATACTTTACAGTGAACAGGAAAAAGATAGGTCAATTTAGTAATGTAAATTTACGCTTTCGTAGTAACTCTGCTCAGGACACGGTGCCCAGCATCACCTTGCCAACGAGAAGCATCATCATCACTGGGGAGGACAATAATTTAAGCCAAGTGTCTATTCATGAATGGTGGAAGTAGACAAGCATCACGTTCTGACAGAACTGACTCATCTTTCGCCAACAATGCTGCTTTTAAGTGATTATACAGAAACTCCTCCAATTTGCACGACACTGACTGAAGGTATTTTCGTGAGCGGTTTCGCTGGTTGCGGGTTCGGAGAATAATAGATATCGGAAATGAAGTGACTACAAACTCAATTCATTTACATGAAGTTTCCAGCATAGTTCTCTTTCTTCAGCTGAAAAGAATTTACTTCAATTAAATGCATGAAAGCCTGATTCTTAATAATGTGATGAGAGACAAGAAAGTGTTGTGTAAATATTGGCCAAATCCTTCATTCCATGGGTAGTTAAATTGTTGGCAAAGATTTCTTTCCTTACCTACTCTGATTCAGAATTCTGTACATCATAGAGGTGTGAAAGATTCTTCACGATTAACAATTCCTCTTCGACCAAACAGCAAGCCGATCTGGAGATGATTTTGTTTTCTTTCTGTTCCCGTTTCTGAAACTCTTAAAATAATTCGCAAACTTGGGAACTGTTGAACAACTTTGATGTCATTTTCAAGCAGAGCTCGAGATGATCAACGTTTTTGGGATATCGAATATAAAATGTAGTGAATTCTCTCGCTCAAAAATAATTGATCCTGTGGAATAATCAGTAGCATAAAGATGTTTTGCATTTTTGTGATTCCAAACTAGACTAGTATACTTTTCATTGAAGTAATTCACATGTTAGTTGGGCTGGATATCTTGCAACTAATCCAATAAGCCATAAAATTGCAATAGAAAAATGCTTCTGAAAAAGGCTCTCAGAAAAAACAAGTAGTTGGGGAATCAACTGTTAGCCTAGAAATGACATCGTGAACTACGAAAATTAATAAAAACTGTGGGGTGCGACTCGACTGTGCATACTCTAGTCATTTATGCATTAAACGAATACTAGTTCGAAGGAAGGAGGCATTCTTCTCTTTCTGAGGAGGAGAGGGCTGATTAATCATGAACATTCTAACTCAGCAACAATGTTAATTGATTCTGAATGGGGAAACCACCTATTACAGTTTTGAATAGTTGCTAATTTGTACCCGAATACCCTAGTTCCTTTGTTTCCAGTTTTTCGAAACATCCTGCTTGCACTTTCAGAGTACCAAATATCCTAGTTCAAATTGGCGGTGCGTCTGTATCAAAGTGTTGATGGTAACCAACTCTTTCGGCAATGTCAGCAAACACTTTTTGTAAATAAAAATAGCAAATTAAATATCATGCCTCAAAGGAAGGTCATTTGAATAAAATCAAGAAGAAGAGTATTCCTCAGGAGTTTCAAAAGTAACGAACTCCCGTGTTACTTTCGATTTGATTCGGTAAAAAAATAAAATTAGTATAGAACCTCAATTGCATACTTTATAATAGAGTTGATAATAGATTGATTCGCCTTAAAAGTGAACAGAATCAAACAATTCGAAATTGATGACAGAAAGACTATTTGTATTGTTTTTTCAATACATTAACTCTTTTTCGATAGCTTGCGAGAATTCAGAACCCGGTGAGGTTTTAATGAAGGAAAGTGCAATAAGACGTCAGTATCTTTTAAGATTCCAGGTGAATTTTATGGTAATTTGCGAGAACAGCTGAATTGAAAGTTTTCAAGCATTTGATACTGCTAGTTGTCTGATACTTCAAATTAAGTTTTAAGGGCTAGCTTTGTATGACATACTGTATTACAAATAAAAAATCGACTTAAAACTCTCGTATTAAATACAAAGCAACTGTGAGCAAAATATCTATCTAAATTAAATAATGATGGATTCCATTCAAGTTCACAAAAATAATGCATGGTGTGAAAGAAAACGCTAAAATTAGAATCATAGGCTAATTCTTAGATATTTGTAGGGGATGAAAGCAGCTAGAACAAATCAGGCCTTAAATCTATTGGATTGCTAAAACATAAGCATGCAAGATTCATTCTTTATATAAAATTTGTTACTTTTAGATAGAACCTGTGGATCATTTTAGTGCTCGTAAAAGAAGTATTTTGTGATCGAAGATTTTGTGGCTTTGAATGTCAATCATAGCATGATAAGGAAATTCTCTCACTTGGTTGTATTTGCTCCAAGAATTCACAAATTTCAGCATCCTCAATTTCGACTGAACAAGTTTTTCAACCCTCAAACTGCTTAAGCTGTATTATTTCTGATACTAGGATCTGTCTGCATTGTCAGAACAATAAATAGTAATAAAGTACTGTCGAGATTTAACATCCTGGGCAGTGTCTGTTCGAACTGATTGTTATGCTCCGAGTTTTAAGGTGAAGAGACTCAAATTTTTATTAAAATTTGATTCCTTTCTCTTTTCAGTGGTATATCATTTTAGCTTCTGCTTATGCATAATACATCTAAAAAATGGTCCAAGGCCATTAAATATTTACGCAGCAGCGGGTTGTACATCATAGAAAAAGGACGATGTAAAATTGAATTTGATGTCAGGGTAAATAATTTTTTTGGGTAAACAAACAATGATCTTTAGTCTTTTCTGGCAAGATATCGATTCTTTCATACTGTCGTTAACACTCTAACTGATGATACCTTTTCGAGTGCTTGAACTTGAACATCACACCCTAGGTTCCCTGCCACTTTATACGTCTCTGTGCAGATTAGAACAGTATAAATTTGCATTGATCCGAACTCGCATCCTTAGGATAACGTTGCGTTCATCTATGAAAGAAACAATCAACATTGGTGGTGAATCGGTTATTTTCTACCTATGCTATTTTCGATCATCTTTTCATAACACTTTTATTCAGAATAGGACTTCACAGATTAAGAGCTTTTACTTACGGCACGTGTAGTATTCGTTGCACTGTTTGAATTTGGAGACAATATGCCTCGATAATTGTATTCAACACTATTTTCAATTACATGGATTTTTCTCGTTAGATTAAAAGAAATCATATCAACGTATAATTCCGAGCATAGAAAAAAATGAAATGGTCATCTTTGCAACAAGCAAAATCCGATGCCATTCTATGATTTAGTCTTGAATATCAGACAAAAAATCGTATAAATTAATTGAAATGTAAAACTTTGTAGCAATTTTTTACAGGTCAACCTGAAATAAAAGTATTGCATGAACATTTCTGCAGCTAGATGAAGATACTTCGGAACAAAGACTGGAAGCATTGAAAAAAGGAAAGTGAACGTCTACGGCAAAGCAAGAATTTTTTGGTGACAAACCGAATCTGGCAAGATCGTTTCCATTATATTACAATTCCAGACCTAAATTAAATGTTTCAAGGTGTCTAATACTCGATTAAGAGTACATTCACTTAATCTAATTCATTAAAAATTTAAATATCCATTGTCTACAGTATTGCATACAAATTTGACTGTCATAAAGAATTTAACCAAAATAAAAATATGACTTGCTATAGCCGGTCTAAAATCCAGTGCACGAATTGGTGTAGTGTATGCTTACAAAACATTTTGTCAAATAGCTAACGACTGCTTGATTCTCGAATATTGCGTCGATATACAACTGTCTTATAATTATTGCAAAATTTAGATGTTCCATTCAAGATAACTAATTCTTATATTCTCGATGCGAAGAAAAGTACTGAATAGCAGCTCGAAATATTTTTCAACTTTCTATTACCTCAATAGTTTACCACAGCATATTCAAAAAATATCGCTATTTTGTGCCCTTTTAAGAAGCGCTTTATTCTGAAACTTGGGGTTTATCCGTTTCTAACAGAAAGGCCCAATAATTAGCCCAAATTTTTGAATGATAGTAGAATTACTCGGGAATCGAGTATGGATTATATTGAAACGTAATTTGTCGCTATCGACAAGGGAAAATTTGGCTGCGCTCACCATGCTTTTGTTACTGATTGCTTTACATGCCTTTTGCTTAATAGCTGTAAATGCGAAAGTAGGGTCGTTGACTTCTGTCAACATCAACTTTGGCGGAAGTAATATTGGCGACCGATTCGTGAGCGAGAATTTGTCTGACTTGTGGGGCGAAACGATTGCGTTTGAAAAGGAAGCAGCTGTGATTGGTGGGGCAGAAGACAAGAACAGAGATGCTTTAAAATCGCATCGGTATGGTTCAGTTCCAGATGGTGCCTGGGGATACAACATTAACGGATTGCGCCCTGGGGTATGGGAATGTTCGTTGCATTGGGCTGAAATTAGTTCCGACGATTTGGGCGTTGGAAAGAGGGTGTTCGGAGTTTCCGTAGCCGGAGAGTCACGAGAAATTGATGTGTATTCCAAGGTATTCGGCTTCACTTCTTACACCGAGACATTCACTGGCATCAATGTAGATGTGGTAAATCACGATCACATCGATATAGTTCTGACAAGCATTTCTGGAAAAGGAAATCCGTTTTTGTCTGCTGTAACTTGTGAGGTGAAGTCATGTGTAGATGTCAACGGTAATGCAGAATCTTGTTTCGGCACGGCTGCAGACAATTTCCGAAGTGAAGTTTCATATGATATCGGTGGAACGGGTGACGGGGCGCAAATTTTGTCCGATGAGAGCATACCGATTTGGGGATCTCCTCCTACAAGTTCTACGGGAGCTATCATAAGTAATGCCGATCTAGTATATGAAAATGCTTACAAAACGCATAGGTACGGTGCCCATTGGGGTTTGAGCATACCAAACCTAAGTTCGGGAACATATTCATGCACAGTTATGTTTGCTGAGACGTTCACAGGAAATTTCGAACCCGGTAAGAGAGTTTTCAATATGATCGTAGAGGGACAAATTCGCACTGGAATCGACGTGTTCGCCAGTGTCGGTGGATATACTGCATTCACGGAATCATTCCACAATATTTGGGTTTCTGAACATAATGGGAATAAGATTGACATGGTATTCTCGGCTGTTCATGGGGAAGCATTCCTTTCTGCCGTACATTGTGCTCGCTGGAGCTAATGCTAATTTGCTCCTGTAAGTCCTATAGAGCGGGACAATCCAAGCTTTTGATATCTAATTATTCTTAGAATGTAAAATACATAGAACTATTATTGAAATCATTGTGTAGTGAATCAAGTAACACTATATACAGCTAGTATTTGTATTAAAACCGTACTACTCTGTTTCGTTGTATTATAGAACACAGAAAACAGTTCATTCGTCAGTACTTTAATATTTTCAATTCTTTCTGCCAACACAATCAACAAAAAACAAGTTATCAATTTGGCCCTCTGTACCTAAATATATCTTCATTATTGAATAGAGGACGAAAGAACAAATATTCCGCAAATGAATTATTGTAATGTTGATTCGACTCAGAAAGCATAGCATTACATTGATTGATTAATAGGCTAGTATCACGTGTCCTAAGATCTTGTCCCCAATTCATTTCGCTGGATACAACGAAATCAATACTGTAAAAAATATCATCGAAGCATATTTAACTCCAACATCATCTATATCTTCTTTTTAAATTCATTCAACTTTCTGTTCGGGAGTGAGGTCTAGTAGTACTGAGCTGGCAGCTCGTCGCAATGAGGGGTGTTGACCTCAACGACGAGGAGGTTCGGTCGAGGGGGAAATTGTACAACGCGTTTAAAGAGAATTGGAAAAAGAATGCAGGAAAGTTGAAGGAGGCGGCGATCTCTTTCACGAAGAAGACCGGTGTGGTGCAGAGTCTTCCCGAGAAGGTGATGGAGTTGAAATCGAGTTTACTGTTCTGGTTGCACGACTTGCATGAGCGCTCGAAAGATGAGGAGGAGAGAAGACTGCTAACATTTTTAATCCACAAAATCGACCGAGTTTTTCAATTGGATGACATGATTGTTACCTATTGGTTGCAGAACAACCCGAAACCGAATCCATTAGTCAAGGAGTTCAACGAGAGTATTGCCGCACTCGAAGCGGATAAACATAGTGAAGTAAACACCAGCATCATCAAATCGGTGAAAGAACTAGCGCCCGACTTGGAGTGGTACATCAAGAAGGCAGCATGTCTTGAGACACATGGCGAAACAACCGAATACGTCAACGCAAACATCATCGGAGAGCGAGGCGTGATTTATGACGATAAACTAACAGTGGGTTTGACAGTGATGCCGCCGAATATTCAGTACCCGGAGCATCAACATGTCGCCGAAGAGTTTTATCTGGTGTTGAGTGATGGGCAATGGAACAAACACAGCGGGGAATGGGAAGACAGAAAGTTGGGCGATTATGTCTACAATGAGTCGAATATTGTTCACTCGACAAGGTCCGGCGACAAGCCGCTTGTCACACTGTGGTTCCATTATCACCCTAATGAAATTCAAAATTTCGCCTACAAATATAGAAGTTTGCCAAAGAAGCTCATGGAAAAGCTTGGTCGCTCGATGGATAAGGATGAATGATTCTTTGTCTCTTTGCATGGGAGTTTGGAGAAGAGCTACCTCGTTTCTCAATCCCGCGCTGATATTATGAATCACACTCTAGATAGAGCGCCATTTGACATTCATCCTATTTGAAACCGAATTGTTCATAAAACGCAACGTTATTTTCTGCACAGTGAGTATACCTTTGTAACATCCCTTCGATTTCGCAGTATCCTACAAGTGAGACATCTACTTCTTGCCTAATCCACGACCGCCAGTAGACTTGCGTACCACAACATCCTCAGTATTAGTGCGAGAAGTCCCACGCCACCCAGTAGTTTTCGTTCCAGTATCAGTGACGAGGTCCAGATAATCGAACCATTTGAATTGGCATCACTGCTACAAGTTATTTCTAGTCAACAGAGAATAAACGTCACATAACCCATTCGACCTATCTGTCACACAAACAGGCCGAATCGAAATTCCATCCGAGTTCGCAGCCATCGAACATCAGTATTCTTCTTGCACGAGTTGTATTGTGGATAGGGCATGTGCTTCAACCATGAACTGAGCCCCAAATTTAAGAAACAAAACAGTGTTCCTTATTTCTCCTTCTGTGATTCATGTGACGTACGATTCTTCGGGGCGGACGAATCTCGCTGTGCTACCCCACTTCACGCGGAAGGACAGAAGCCACTTTGGGTGGACGGGGGCGGCCACCTCACTGCTCTGGTGCTGTAAAACGTCTCTACTAAAAGACTGTTATTTTCATATGATAAAAGCCTGAAAGCAATTCACGTCATTAAATGTAAATAAAATATCTTCCCTGAGTTTACATTCATTACTTTACTGTATTACGAAATCATCAAGAACTGATAATGAAAATTTCGCAAATCTCACACACACAATGCGTGACTGTGTACATCACAAGAGTTTGCGACTGTTGTATAGCCAATATGAATTAGAAAGTATGACACCATATTTATTTAGTATTAGGTAGGTACCATGAGTCACTGAAATTTGTCCCAGTTTATTCTGCGAAATCCCGTGATATTAATAATGTAACACATTTCAAGTAGGCATATTTAACTCCGCCAGTAATAATATCTTGTAGGTAAATTCATCCAACTTTCTATTATCGAGTGAGGCCTAGCAGTACTGAGCTCGCTGCTCTTCGCGATGAGAGGAATAGATCCCGCAGAAGAAGAAGCGGATCGGACGAGGGGAGCTTTGGCCAGCTCGGCGAAAGAAAGCTTGACAGTGAATGCCGGAAAATTGGTGGAGTCAGTCAAATCACTCGCTAAGAGAATCGGTATAGTCAAAACTCTTCCTGATAAAACAATGAACTTGAAAGATGGTTTATTACTCTGGCTCACAGATTTGTATAAGCGCTCGGAAGACGAGGAGGAGAAGAAATTGCTAGTATTTTTAATCCTCAAAATACATCGAGTGTTTCAATTGAACAACATTATCGTTACTTACTGGTCGCAGCATAACCCGCAACCGAATCCATTGATGGAACAGTTCGATGCGAGTATTGCCGCACTCGAAGCGGAGGAACACAGCGAAGTAAATACAAGCATTATCAAGTCCGTGAAAGAACTAGCACCCGATTTAGAATGGTACATCAAGAGAACAAAATGCCTCGAGCCCCATGGTGAAACAACTGAATACGTCAACGCAAACATCATCGGTGAGCGAGGTGTGATTCGTGATGATAAACTAACAGTAGGTTTGACCGTGATGCCGCCGAATATTCAGTACCCGGAGCATCAACATGTCGCCGAAGAGTTTTATCTGGTGTTGAGTGATGGGGAGTGGAACAAACACAGCGGCGAATGGGAAAAGAAAACGTTAGGCGACTACGTCTACAATGAATCGAATATCGTTCACTCGACAAGGTCCCGTAACAAGCCGCTCGTCACACTGTGGTTCCATTACCACCCTACTGAACTTCAAAATTTCGTACACAGGTTTGTAGATTTCCCGAAGGTGATCTTGAGAATGCTTGGTCATCCAATCGAAGACGAAGAATAGTCCAGTTCCTTTACTTGCAGTTCTGAGCAGAAACACCTTGCTCCATTCCGCGATGATATGAAGGAGCTCACTTCAAGTAGAGCGCCATCTGGCATTCTTTCTTAGTGAAACCGCATCGTTCGTGAAACGCCACGTTGTTTTCTGCACAATCTAGTATAACTTTGTAGCATCCCTTCGATTTCGCGATATCCACCAAATGCGTTACCAACTTCTTCCCTAAACCACACCCAGCCGTCGAATTGCACACCACAACATCCTCTATGTGCCCGCATGAAGCTCCGCCGCGCAGTAGTTTTTGTTCGAGCATCAGTGACGCGGTGCCAATAATTGATCCACTCGAATTGGCCCCAACCGCCCTACAAATTCT
>JAAUYH010018739.1_pt1 | contig 11056 bp, 7 predicted proteins | sample 7278061 | NCBI WGS metagenome assembly JAAUYH01 (sample SAMN14350203, study PRJNA611818) | marine sediment metagenome | isolation source: surface marine sediment (0.6m) | place: French Polynesia: Moorea | collected 2018-08 | reverse complement strand
GAAGAGGTGAGCACTCACAATTCCTTTGCGGGGAACCTTCCCGCCGATCTGGAGCGATCCAAGTTTGAGGCCCTGCGTGACCAGATCGAGGCCGCGTTTGGCGTGGCACCGAAGGTTTATCGCGCCGGGCGCTATGGTCTTGGGCCCAACAGCGCGCAAATGCTCGAAGATGGCGGATTAGCAATTGATACGTCGGTGCGCTCGCTCTTCGACTATTCGTTCGAGGGTGGGCCGGATTACACGAACCATCCACTTGCACCCTATTGGTTGGACGAAGATCGCACGCTTCTCGAATTGCCGCTAACCACCGTCTATTGGGGTGTCCTTCGCCAGCTGGGCAAGCAAATCCAGCGCGCACAGCGGCATGTGCCAACCCTTTTCGGCGCCTTTTCCAAATTCGGACTGCTGGAGCGCATTCCACTGACGCCCGAGGGTGTGACAGTCGAAGAAGCGATACGGGGGATTGATATCGCGCTGGATGACGGTCTGCCTTTGCTGGTGCTCTCACTCCACAGCCCCAGCCTGGCGCCCGGTTTCACGCCCTATGCGGGATCAAAGGCAGAGGTCGATGCAATCCATGACTGGATGCGCCAGATCTACGCCTATCTAGAGCAGCGCAATGTGCAAAGCACCACCCCCGCTCAGATACTGGAGGCGGTGCGCCGTTAGTTCCTCTTGAGAATGTCATTAGGGCGCTTGTGTCTTGCAGCGCGCCTGTGTAGGGGCCGTGCTGCTTTTGTCGCCAGACAGGGTCGGGAACGCTTTAGTGGGCCTGTAGCTCAGTGGTTAGAGCTGGCCGCTCATAACGGCTAGGTCGCGGGTTCGAATCCTGCCGGGCCCACCAAACCCCTGGCTAATCGACTCGCCCGCATTGGGCTTGGGCGACGAAGCGGAAATGAAATGTCGGGGAGTGGCGCAGCCTGGTAGCGCACCTGTTTTGGGTACAGGGGGTCGCTGGTTCGAATCCAGTCTCCCCGACCATTTCGTTTCAGACAGCCTCAGCGACATCTGCAGCCGTGTTGTCGATGATCCAGTCGGCAATCGTATCTGGCTTCAGATCGGTGACTTCCAGTCCCAATGATCGAACCGCGTCATAGCGCTCGCGAACCTCGAATGGCGCTGGCTTCTGGAGAAAGATGGTGCCTCCGGTGTTAGAGAGGATTTGAAGGCCCTTCGCTCCATCCGCGCCCCTACCTGCGAGCACGCCCGCAACGGCTCCAACCCCCTCTCTCACCATCGAACCGATAAGAAGATCAGCGCTGGGGCGCACACCATCCACGGGCTCTCGATCGACAAGGCGAATCCGCGGCGGCGATCCGCCTTCGATTGTCACGTGGTGGGTGTCGTCGAATGCCAGAAACACTCGGCCAGGCCCAAGCTCCAGGCCATCGTCAGCGATCCCAACACCGCAAGCAGCGCTACGACAGATCGTTTCGAGCCAATCGATCATGACCTGCCGCGATGCATCCGCAACGACGACGGTTGGAGGACAATTTGGCGGAAATGCGCGTATTATGTTGCCGACCGTATTGAGACCCTCCGCCCCGCAAGCGAACACGACGACGCGCCCATCCGACTTGTAATTGGAATATGAAGGTGCATCCTCGGCTGGCCGGACCGGGCGCAAGTCGAGATCTGCAGTCAGATCATTTGCCGCGTTGTAGGGAAACAATTCTCCGCGCGCAGCCTTGCGCATGATCCACCCGAGGTGTCCCGCGACTTTCCGAAATTCCGCGCCTGAGGAGTAGGCCGGTTTGGCAAGACAATGCGCCGCCCCCAATTCCCGCACTCGCCTTTCCGTCGTGCGTTCGGGGGGCGTCCGGCTCGACAGCATGATCACCGGCAACGGACTGCGCGCCATGATCTCGGCCAGGAAATCGATTCCGCTCATCCCCGGCATTTCAAGATCCAGCAATAGCAGGTCGGGCTTCACGGCATCCAACTTGACCCGCGCCTCCTCCGCGCTGCCCGCAACCCCGCATACATCTACGCCATTGGCATTGCTCAGCAGATCGCAGAGAAGCGCCCGCATCGCTGCGGAATCGTCCACCACCATCACGCGTGTGTCAGCCATCACTTTCAGCATCCATTACAAACAATCCCGCGTTTGCGGCACATGGGCTTGATTGCATGTCACGCACCGCCGACGCGCTCAAAATAGCAAGGATTCGCTCGCCAATCCTTCTCCGGAAAGCTCTGGATTTGCCCCTAAGCAAGCGCCCCTAGGTTCATCACAATTCTGCTTTCACCGCGTTCTCGTTAGGCCAGCGTAGTGGGTGCTTTCCCGCTGTCTCACTATTCGAGGGAACTGCCCTGATGCCCGCTCGCGGACTGACATTTCGTATTGCCAGCGCTGCCTGACCAATGGCCCAGCCGCTTCCTAGCCCTCAAGACGAACCGTCGCTCGTTCCCGGGATTAGCCCGGACATCTACGGCCAGCTTGATTTTGAGCGGATTGTCGAATTGGCAAAGCGAGAGGCGGGAATTGCACTGGGTGACGAAAAGGCGATGCTTGTCTACTCACGGCTCGCCCCGCTTCTTCGCGAACACGGACTGCACACCTTTCGCGACTATCTGGGTTTGGTCCAGCTTGGCGGAAAGGCACTTTCCGATGCGATCGCGGCTCTCACTACCAATCACACATACTTCTTCCGCGAACCGCAGCATTTCGCCCATTTTGTCGAACATGTGAGGCCCGGACTGCTTGCCCGGGCCAAGAAAGGGCACCGCGTGAGACTATGGTCGGCAGGCTGTTCGAGCGGGGAAGAAATCTGGACCTTGCTGATGGTGCTTCTGGGCGAGGACCTTTCTTTCGCGCGAGAACTCCTGAACAAGGATATCAAGATCATTGGGACGGACATTTCCGAACCCATGGTAAACGCTGCTGCCTTAGCCAAATACCCTGCGAGCGCTCTCGATCCGATGCCGCGCGGCTTGAGGGAAAAGTGGTGTGAGCCAACGAGTGTCGCTGGCAAGGACATGTTCGCGATTGCGCAGGAGCTAAAGCAGATGTGTCGCTTGCATCAGCACAACCTGCTGCGCTCCCTCCCCTTCACCGACCGTTTCGATGTGATCTTTTGCCGAAATGTGACGATCTATTTCGATGAAGCGACCAAGGAACAGTTGCTCTTGAGGCTCGCGCGGCAACTCCACCTCGGAGGTTATCTCTACATTGGCCATTCCGAGCGCGTTACGGGGGATGCGATGAGCCTCCTGGAGGCGGTTCGGCCAACGGTGTATCGCTGCGTCGCCTGATCGCCTCGGGGCCATTGCGACAAATTGCGACGAAAGGCGACGTGACATCGAAGGCGCCGGGCGGCACTCTTTGTGTCGTCGATCCAGTTGCGAGGCACGAGATGAGCACAGCCAGCATTGCCCTCAACCGCTTTGGTTATGGTTTGAAACGCGGTGAGAGCCCGCCCACCGACCCCGCGCGATTCCTGCTGGCGCAATTTGATGCCTTCGACCCCGCTCCTCCCCAGATCGCTGGCCGCGAAGACACTTCAGAGAAAGCAGGAGAAATCCTTGAACTCCTCCGTCGCTTGCGCCGCGAGAGGCAATCGCAGGCTGCAGAGGCTGGCGCGATGATGGGAGAGGCTGCGCAAATGGGACGCGGCAGCGATCCGTTTAACGGCCTGCCACCCGAAGTGCGTCAGTCCTATATGCGCGCCGGAGAAGCATTGAGGCAGGACGTTGCCCTACGCACCAATGTCGCGGTCGCAAGCCGCACGCCAATGATCGAGAGGCTGGTGCATTTCTGGTCGAACCATTTCAGCGTTTCGGCGCAGAAACCCGGTACGCACTACCAGGTCGCCAATCACGAATTCCGTGCAATTCGTCCGCATGTGCTGGGTAAGTTCTCCGACATGCTGAAAGCCGCAACGCTACACCCCGCGATGCTGATGTATCTCGACCAGTTCCAATCGGTCGGACCCAACTCACGCTTCCAGCAAATGCGCAGGAGACGCCGTCAAGATGGCCCTGAACGCGGCCTCAACGAAAACCTCGCGAGAGAAATTCTCGAACTGCATACGCTGGGTGTCGATGGCGGATACAATCAGGCAGACGTAACCGAATTTGCCCGCGCTCTCACCGGCTGGACAGTCCAGGGGATTGCACGGGTTGAACGCTTCAGCGAACCGCAGCCAAGCGGCGCGGCCTTCGTCTCGGTCGCGCATGAGCCGGGCACGCGGCGGGTGATGGGGCGCAGCTATCGCGATACCGGCGCAGGCCAGGCCGAAGCGATCATCGCTGACCTGGCAACGCACCCCGCGACCGCGAAATTCATCGCAACCAAGCTCGCACGGCACTTCGCTGGCGACACTCCGCCTGAAAGCCTTGTGAGCAAGCTCGAAGCTGATTTCCTTCAAACCGGCGGCGATCTGGCGAGCCTCGCCCGCACTCTGATCGGAGCGCCTGAGATGTGGGTCGAAGGCCCGGTCAAGTTTCGCCAACCCTTCGAATGGTTTGTCTCGGTCCTGCGAATGACCGGGGTCGAGGGACTCGATGGGCGTCGGCTCGCAGGAGCGCTGAACGAGCTCGGCCAGGTGCCATGGCGCGCACCTTCGCCTGCTGGATATGATGACCTTGAAGGCAGCTGGGCCGGGCCTGATGCATTGTTCCGCCGGGTTGAACTGGCGGAGAGAGTTGCCCGCAACGCGCCCGCTGATGACATCATGAAGCGCGCCGAAGCCGCGTTTCCCGGCGCGCTCACTGACAACACGCGACTTTGGCTCTCCCGGGCGGAGAGCGGTTCACAGGCGCTGGGGCTCTTGCTCGTCGCACCCGAAATGATGCGGAGGTAATTGACGATGACTTTCACCACCAACCGCCGCTCTTTGCTCGCCGGATCGCTCGCTTTAGGCGGCGCGAGCCTTGCCCTACCCCGCATGGCCTTTGCGCAAGGGGTTGGGGAGCGAAATCTCCTGTTTGTCCTGCTGCGCGGTGCTGCTGACGGGATGGCCATGCTGGCGCCAACCGGCGACCCCGGCCTTGCAAACCTGCGCGGCCCAACACTGGCCGAATATGAAGGCGCACGGCGCGCTGATAGTTTCTTTGCCATCCACCCAGCTTTCGAGAATGTTGGCGAGGCTTATGCGGCAGGCGATGCGCTCTTCGTCCATGCCGCAGCCACCGCCTATCGCGAACGTTCGCATTTCGACGGGCAGAACATGCTCGAAACCGGTGCACCGCAGCCCTACGCCAATCGCGATGGCTGGCTGAACCGCCTGGTCGGATTGATGGCCGAGCAAGCAGGCTCTGACGCGCCGCGCGCACTTGCCATCGCGCCGACCCTGCCGCTTGCCCTTCGCGGTGACGCGCCTGCTTCCAGCTACGCCCCAAGCAGTCTTCCTGAAGCCAGCGCGGACTTCATGGCGCGGGTAGGCATGCTTTATGAAGGAGATGCGCAGCTGGAATCGCTATGGAGCCGCGCGCTTGAGACGCAGGCCATGGCTTCGGACAGCACATTGCGCAATCTGCGCGATGCGCAAGCCGCAGGCGAACTCGCCGCCTCCTTGATGCGCGAGCCTGATGGCGCGCGGATCGCGATGATGGAGCTGGGCGGCTGGGATACCCACGCAAATCAGCTTGGCGCGTTTCGGCGGCAGGGAAGCCAGCTTGATGCGTTGCTGGGTGCATACCGCGCCGGAATGGGCAGCGCGTGGAGCAACACCATGGTGATCGTTGCCACCGAATTCGGCCGCACGGTCCACTTCAACGGCACAAACGGCACCGATCACGGGACAGCGTCAGCGGCTCTGCTGATGGGCGGGGCGCTTTCCGGCGGACGCGTGATTGCCGACTGGCCGGGTCTTCGCGAAGGCGATCTTTATGAAGGCCGCGACCTGAAGCCGACGATCGCGCTCGAGGACGTAATCGCGGGATCGATCGCTGAACTGATGCAGCTTGACCCGCAGCAGGCCTTGCCTCGCATGTTCCCGGGCCGGTCGAGCACGCCGATCAGCGGTATCGTTCGCAGCTAGCGCTTACTCTTCCATGATGGCTGGCGCGCTCGGGATCGGACCGCCGGTCTGGATCGAGCGGCTTTCATTCGCGAGGATGCCGACAACCTGCGTCCACACGGCGACATTCTGGCGCAGCTGGACCGGATCGATCTTGTCGAGTGTGTCATCGGGCGTGTGGTGCAGGTCGAAATAGCGCGTTCCGTCCTGCTGAAGATCGATGATCGCGGTGCCCTGATCGCGCGCAATGTTGAGGTCAGCACCGCCAGTGGCAACAATCGTCGAATTGGCCACGCCAAAACGAGCGATGGCAGAGGCGATCCGCGCGTGGAGATCGGGATTGCTCTCACGGAAATTGCTTTCAAATCGCCAGATGCGGTCTGCACCGAAATCGCTTTCGAGGCCCACCGCAATCGGCTCATCAATATGAGCCGCGGAATAGGCGCGGCTGCCCCACAGGCCGACTTCTTCAGCGCCTGCAAACAGGACGCGAATAGTGCGCAGCGGCTGACCGGTTTCGCGGACATTGAGCGCCGCAGCAGCGATGATTCCGCAGCCAGCACCATCATCGAATGCGCCCGGCGCGTTCCACCAACTGTCGAGATGACAGGCCAGCAGGACAGGAGGAAGGTCAGGATTGCGACCCACGATTTCGCCCACGACATTGCCACTGATCTGCGTGCCGATCCGCTCGGGGTTCAGCTCCAGCTTGATGCGGATCGGGGTGTCGCCAGCGCGGGCGAACATACGCTCAAGGTTTTCCGCATCGGGCACGGACATGGCAGCGGCTGGGATCGGATCTATGCCTTCGGGAAAGCTCGTCCCCCCCGTATGCGGGTTACGGTGATAATCGGTGCCGACCGCCTTAATCACCGTGGCAATCGCGCCCTTGCTTGCCGCAATGCCCGGACCCACCCAGCGCGCAGGACCTGCAAAACCATAATGCGAGCCGTCCATCGCCGGGCGCATCTGGTGGCTGATATAGGCGATCTTGCCTTCTAGTGATCCATCCGGAGCGGCTCGCAATTCCTCGACATTGCGGAAGAACACCACCTCGGCTTCAAGCCCGCCCACCGGGGTAGCCGCGCTGTTGCCAAGCGGCTGAACGATCAGCTCCTGCGGGAATGGGGAGGTGACGCTTGCCGTCCAGATGTCGCCGGGGATCCAGGTATCCATCTCGAACGGCTCATCAGCGACGTTCTCAAAACCTTTCTTGCGCAGCCAGTCCATCGCCCATTCGCGCCCGCGCGTTTCGGCCTCGGTCCCAGCCTGACGCGGGCCGACTTCGGTGGTGATCCCTTCAACGAAATCCCATGCAATCGTATCCTGCGTGAGAGAGGCATCGGCCATCGCTTCAAGCGACATATGTGGTCCATCCCCTTCGGTGTGAGCATCGGCGATAGCGATTGTGGGGAGCGAGGCCGCAGCAAGCGCGGCGATGAAGCTGGGTGCAAATGTTTTCATGGGCGACGCTGCTATCCAGCGATCGGCCTGCTGTCCAGCAAGCTATCCCTCTGCGGCGACCCGCTTCAATTGCGCCATAGGTGATTTTGACGCCTCTGCGACATCATCGTGCCATACGCGTTCAGCGTTGCTAACGCGGTTGCGGCCGCGCGACTTGGCTTCGTACAGCGCTTCATCTGCGCGCGAAAAGAGTTGTTCGTAGCTCTCGCCGCCTCGCGCTGTGGCGACGCCAAAGCTCGCGGTCAGACGGATGTCGGCGTTGAGGCCGGAATGCTCGAGCTGGGCAAACGCAATCCTGATGCGTTCAGCGAGACGTTCAGCCGGTTCATTGGGGCAATTCCACACGGCGATGCAGAATTCCTCGCCCCCGATCCGGCCCGCCGTATCGCACCCGCGCACCATTCTCCCGATCAGTTCGCCAAAACCGGCAATCGCCTGATCGCCTGCCTGATGACCCCAGATGTCGTTCACCTGCTTGAAGTGATCAATATCGGCCACCACCAAAGTGAGCGGGCGTCCCTCAACCTGCGCGCGAAACAACAGGTCCTGGATCATTTTCTCAAAGGAGCCTCTGTCCTGCAGTCCGGTCAGCTGGTCGCGCTCGCTGCTTTCGCGCAGGTTCGTGATCCACTCGGCAATCGTCGCGCCGATCAGGACCATCGCCGTGGTCACCCCCTTGATGCCAAGCACCAGTCCGATGAGCGAATAGTAGATGGACTCCCGATACGCTTCTGCCGGGATCGAACGCTCAAAGAGCAAGGTCATTGTTGGCCGGATCAGGAAATCAGCTGCCTGGAATGCCATCACTGCGATGATCGCAATGTCAACGATGTCACGGCGATGGGCGGACAATAGGATTATCGTCCCCATTGCAAACATGACGCCGTAACCGATGTTCACTAGGATCAGGCGGGAGGCAATATCGTCAGAGACGCTGACCGCAACGCCAAGGACCAGGGCTGTAATCACGTACACGAATGCGGCGCTGGGCAGATGGAACTGTCGCCCGGCGCGCTCGCAGACCGCAACCAGCATCACCGCCGAGCCAAGGCTGTAGAACAAATGCGTCGCGTGAAAGACGTAGAAGGACCCGGTCGGTGCAAGATGGGTGATTAGAAAACCCAAGGCCGCGAGCACGTAGGAAATGCCAAAAAGGAGCACATGCCGCTGCATGCGCCCTACCCACCACATGGTCACGAATGTCGCTGCAAAGAACAGCGCCATGAGCGGTGTGACCAGTCCAAGAATTTGCGTTTGCATCGACCCGTTGCGCTCCCGTCGGATCGGGGTAGGTCAAATTGGTTAACAGGAAGCTTAGCAGACGCCCGTAAGTCGCGGATTATTTTGGCCTCACACGTATTTTCCCGATCAGGCTGCGTTTGATATCGCAGATCCCTCTTCCCGCCCGGCGGCGGACGGCGCCTGATCATTGCGGCGGCGGCCTCGGCCAGCGAGAACAACGCGGTTGCGACCGGCATCCTTGGCTTCATACAGCGCCTGGTCAGCGCGCGAAAAAGCCCGCGCATAGCCTTCTTCAGCGATCACACCGGTCACCCCGAAGCTGGCGGTAAGGCGAACGCATTCACTCACCCCTTCATGCGGCAATGCCGCAAAGGCCTTCCGCAAGCGCTCAGCAAGTCCCTCGGCTGCCTCAGGTGTGCAATTCCAGACGAGGATGCAGAATTCTTCGCCCCCCACCCGGCCAGCGAGATCGGTGCCGCGAATGGTGCTCTTGATCAGGTTGCCGAAGGCAGCAATGGCCTTGTCACCGGCTTGGTGCCCCCAGATGTCGTTAACCTGCTTGAACAGATCGATGTCGGCGATGATCAGCGCAAGACTGCGGTTCTCACGAGCACCCCGCTCGATCATGTCGGCGGCGCTATCCTCGAAGGCGCGGCGCATCTTGAGATTGGTCAGCGGATCAGTCTGAGCATCATCATGAATAGTCTTGAAATGGTCGGTCATCACCGCGGTAACAATTGTGGCAACCATCAGCAGCATCAGGATGGCAGAGCTTGCCATCAGAATCGCATGGCCTGAAGAGTCCCGATATTCAGCCGCCGTCATAGGGCCTTCGATGGCCAGCACCGCGATGGGCCGGACAAAGAATTGCACCGCGACGATTGCGTAAACATATACGAGCGCGCGGTCCGCAAATCCGTTCGACCGGCCACGCGCCATCAATTGCGCAGCCATGATGAACACGATCCCGCAAAAGGCGTTGAGCGAATAGAGCCAGATCGAAATGTCCGTTGCAGGATTAACTGGCAGAAGCGCAAGGAGTGTAAACACCGCGCCTGACAACCACAGCATCAAGGGCGGTTTTTGCTGCGCCCGGGTGCAGGACGCCCACGCGAGCATGATCATCGAGCTCATGCTCAGCATCCCCACCAGAATCCGCACGGCAATCAGGTCCTGATTGGGCGCGTAGTGGTTGACGGCAAAGCTGCTGCCGATCAGCAGCGCGGCCGCGCCATAGCCCAGCAGGTAATAGGAGGCGCGTTTGTGCAGCCACAGGCCAAAGCCCGCGAATGCAAAAATCAGTGACATTCCCGGAATGATAAGCCCGAGTATATTGTCGGCCACGTGCGTCCCCTTAATCCAAGCGCACCCCTGCCATGCCCGGTCACGGTTAATTCTACGCTAACCGCCCACGGCACTGAAAGCCGCCTTGCCCTTCCCGGCCCGCAGCCCTATTTGCCCCACCAAGCAAAACTATTCCGCATTTCAGACCCCAAGGACACGCCCCATGGCCGCGCAATACGCCTTCGTTATGAAAGGTATGACCAAGAGCTTTCCCGGCGCACAAAAGCCGGTGCTCTCGAACATCAACCTGCAATTCTACCAGGGTGCGAAAATCGGCATCGTGGGGCCAAACGGAGCTGGCAAGTCGACTCTGATGAAGATCATGGCCGGTATCGACACCGATTTTTCGGGCGAAGCTTGGCCGGGTGAGAACATCACGGTGGGCTATCTCCCGCAGGAGCCTGAGCTAGACCCGACCAAGACTGTGCTCGAAAACGTCAAGGACGGCGCGCGTGAGACGGCCGACCTCGTCGATCGCTACAACGCAGTGGCCGCCGAAATGGCTGAGCCCGACGCCGATTACGAAAAACTCGGCGAAGAAATGGCCGAACTCCAGACCAAGATCGACGCAGTCGACGGCTGGACGCTCGACAACCAGCTCGAAATCGCGATGGAGGCCCTGCGTTGTCCGCCTTCGGATGCGGGCGTTGAAAACCTGTCAGGCGGTGAGAAGCGCCGCGTCGCGCTCACCCGGCTGCTGATCCAGAAACCATCGATCCTGCTGCTCGACGAGCCGACCACCCACCTTGATGCCGAGAGCGTCGAATGGCTCGAAAACCACCTGAAGGAGTACGCGGGCGCGGTGCTGATGATCACCCACGATCGCTACTTCCTCGACAATGTAGTGGAATGGATCCTCGAGCTCGATCGTGGCTCCTACTATCCATACGAAGGCAATTACTCGACCTATCTCGAGAAGAAGGCCAAGCGTCTCGAACAGGAAAGCCGCGAAGAGAGCGGACGCCAAAAGGCGCTTTCGCGCGAGCTTGAATGGATTCGCCAAACACCATCTGCGCGCCTTCGATTTGGTCTGGCGCGCAGAT
>JAAUYH010101098.1_pt1 | contig 11057 bp, 8 predicted proteins | sample 7278061 | NCBI WGS metagenome assembly JAAUYH01 (sample SAMN14350203, study PRJNA611818) | marine sediment metagenome | isolation source: surface marine sediment (0.6m) | place: French Polynesia: Moorea | collected 2018-08 | reverse complement strand
GGTTGATAGTTAGTTATTTCATCTCCCCACACTTCCCACACTCCCCACACTTCCCTCCTTACTCCTTCCCTGGTTACCTAGATTTTGGTAATTTAATAAATACTTAACAACTTGCAACTTAACGCAGAGAAGGGATTACCTTGAGTAACAACAGACAGGGCATCGCTCCCCACGGTGGACATTTAATCAATCGCATTGCCACACCCGAACAGAAACAAGAATTTCTCTCAAAGGCAGACTTCTTACCGCGAGTGCAACTAGATGAAAGAGCTGTTTCCGATTTGCACATGATTGCCATCGGTGGTTTTAGTCCCCTAACTGGTTTCATGAATCAGCAGGACTACAATCGCGTGGTATCAGATATGCGGCTAGCGAATGGAGTAGTATGGGCAATTCCCGTCACACTTTCAGTTTCCGAATCAGAGGCTGATGCCCTTCAGGAAGGTAGCTTAGTACGTCTAGATGACACTACAGGTAGATATATTGGCGTTTTACAATTAACAGAAAAATATAGCTACGATAAGCGCCGGGAGGCAATTAACGTCTACCGCACGGACGAAGAGAAACATCCTGGTGTCAATGTTGTTTACAACCAAGGTGCGATCAATTTGGCTGGTGATGTGTGGTTATTAGAACGTGATCCCCATCCCCTATTTCCCTCTTACCAAATTGATCCCGCAGTTTCGCGGTTGATGTTCCAAGAAAAGGGTTGGAACACTGTAGTTGGTTTCCAGACTCGTAATCCCATTCACCGTGCCCATGAGTATATCCAAAAGTGTGCCCTGGAAACCGTGGATGGATTATTTTTGCACCCATTGGTAGGAGCAACCAAATCAGATGATATTCCGGCTGATGTGCGGATGCGCTGCTATGAAATTTTGTTGGAGAATTATTATCCTCCCAATCGAGTGATTTTAGCCATTAACCCCTCCGCCATGCGTTATGCGGGCCCCAGAGAAGCTATTTTCCATGCTCTAGTGAGGAAAAATTATGGCTGTACCCACTTTATCGTCGGGCGGGATCATGCTGGAGTAGGTGACTACTACGGTACTTATGATGCCCAATACATCTTTGATGAGTTTCAGCCAGAGGAATTGGGTATTACACCCATGAAGTTTGAACATGCTTTCTACTGTACCCGGACTAAGCAAATGGCAACCACCAAAACTAGTCCTAGTAAACCAGAAGAGCGAGTTCACTTATCTGGAACTAAAGTCAGAGAAATGCTGCGCCGGGGAGAATCACCACCACCAGAATTCTCCCGCCCCGAAGTAGCAGCAGAATTAGCACGAGCAATGCGATTAGCCTAAAGCGATCGCTGTTAATTACTGGTAGCAAATAACACAAAAAATAACAAATATTACTTTTAGCTTTGTGCTTTCAACTTTAGCCGATTAAGCTTATATGGCAATCAAAATTGAGTTTTGAAGACTAAGCTGGCAAATTAGGGACTAGAAAGGGGGCAATATCTCTTATACTCTGATTCAGAAATAATTTAGGATTGCTATAACTGATTGGCTAAGGGCTGAAAGCTTAATTATGAAGCGGCGGACTTTTTTGCAACGGTTTGGACCCCTTGTCGCGGCAATGGGATTGTCTCAGGCGGAGTGGCTCTCTTTAGGGAGCCACTATTACCAAGCTTTGGCACAACCCAGTCCGCGAAAATTTGCCTTGTTAATAGGGATTAATGAGTATCCTCAAAATTCCCCACTTGCTGGCTGTGTGATGGATGTGGAACTACAAAGAGAGCTGTTGATTCATCGCTTCGGCTTCTTTGATTCTCAGATTCTGACGTTGACAGATGAACAAGCTGCGCGGGAATATGTGGAACAGGCTTTTCAAGAACATTTGGTGCAGCAAGCCAGACCAGGAGATGTGGTGGTTTTCCACTTTAGTGGTTATGGTTGTCGCATTGAATCTGAATTACTACTGCCAAGGTTCAACAATGCTTTGGTAACTCCATCTAGTACAGGTAAGGTACAGGATTATTTACTAGAAAATACCCTACAGTTATTGTTGCGATCGCTGGCAACTAACGGAACAACTGTGGTATTGGATAGTAGTTATTACACTCCTACCACCCTATTTCCTTCAGGATGGCAAATCCGTGCTTGCAACCCCCCTGCTGAAGCTAGTGTGGCGGATGCAGAAAGGGAATTACAAGAACATTTACGCAATAAACTGGCATCCAAGAATTTACTTGGGACAAAATTGCCTGTGACGGTGTTAACACCTACTTCTAACGACGAACAAGTAGCCAGGGAATTACTGTTTTCTGATTGTAGTGTGGGTTTATTTACCTATACCTTGACACAGTACCTATGGGAAACTGTGCCCGCAACCACAATTCAAGTCAGCCTTTCTCAAGTAGCTAACTCAATGTATAAGCTGGGGAGTTACCAGCAGCCTGGGATATTGAGTGGAAAAACACATCAACAGCAAATCGCCGATAATTTCCTACCACCCCTCACTGTTGGGGCAGAGGGAGTAGTGCAAAATGTGCAAGAAGATGGGAAAAATGTTCGTCTCTGGTTAGGAGGACTCCCAGCCCATGTACTGCCATACTACGATGCCAACTCTCAATTTTCTCTCCTGGGCGAAGAAGAGGACAAAACTAAGTTAATATTGCGATCGCGTACTGGGTTGACAGGGAAAGCTCAAGTTAGTAGCGATGATACTTTATTTATCCCCAAAGTTGGGCAACTAATTCAGGAAGCAATTCGGGTAATACCCAAGAATATTGAGTTGACTGTGGCTCTGGGAACCAATTTAGAAAGGATTGAACGAGTAGATGCAACTAGTGCTTTATCTGCTTTGAGCAATGTGACATCGGTGATTGCTGGAGAGCAACCCGCAGATTACGTGTTTGGCAAATTACCAATAGCCAAAACATCTGAGAGGGAATCTAGTACATTAATGATGGCTGCTCCCAACCGCTATGGTTTATTTTCCCTGGCTAGCGATTTAATACCCAATACTGTGGGAGAAGTCGGTGAAGTTGTAAAATTGGCAATTAAGCGGTTAGCGCCCAAAATCACAACTATGCAGGCAGCAAAGTTATGGCGACTAACAGAAAATGCAGGTTCGTCCCGTTTAGCTTTGAAAGTAAATCTGGAAATAGTCAGTGGCATTGTTCCGCGAATAATTACCCAACGGCAAACTGTGCGAACAATCTCGACAATATCCCCAGGCAAGAAAACAGTTAGTGCTGACACCGGGAAATTGCCCACTATCCCCATTGGTAGCCGCATCCAATATCGCATCCAAAATACAGGCAGTCGCCCTATCTACCTGATGCTGTTGGGCTTAGATACTTCCATGAATGCTTATGCCCTTTACCCGTGGAAAAATCCTGATAATGATGGTAGTACTGACAACAAACCTTTGCTCCAAGATATAATTATTGCTCCCGGCAAAACTTTGCTCGTACCCTTACTCAATACTGGTTTTCAATGGTTGATTTCAGGGCCTGCTTTTTTTGCCGAAACCCAGCTAATTTTTAGTACTGCACCCTTTACTCAAACCTTAGAACAACAAGCCTCTAAACATCATGGTTCAATTCAACAGCGAATTGCTCCTTTACTCAATCCTGTGGAAGTGGCACAGGCATTGTTACAAGATTTACACAATGCTAGCACTCAGCCATCTAGTGCCAACACCACAACTGACTTCTACAGTTTGAATGTGAATAATTGGGCTAGTTTCAGCTTTATTTATCAAGTGGTCTAGATTTTGAGAATTGATGCATCAATTTGCACCACTATTAGGACAAAATCAAGCAGTAGAATTACTGACCCAGGCAGTTATCAAAAAACGTGTAGCTCCAGCATATTTATTTACGGGAGCGCCAGGGGTAGGCAGGAGTTTAGCAGCACGGTGCTTTATCGAATTACTATTTACTGAATCTAAACATCGGCAAACTATTAACAATCATCCCGACTTATTATGGGTACAACCCACATATCAACACCAAGGACAACGCCTGACGATTGCCGAAGCGGCAGAAAAGGGATTTAAGCGCAAAGCACCACCTGTAATTCGGTTAGAACAAATTCGGGAAATTACTCAGTTTCTCAGCCGTCCACCTCTAGAAGCATCAAGGCAGGTGGTGGTGTTATCGGCAGCAGAAAAAATGGCTGAGTCTGCTGCTAATGCCTTGCTCAAAACCCTAGAGGAACCTGGGCAAGCAACACTGATTTTAATCGCACCTTCACCAGACTCCATTTTGTCAACTTTAGTATCCCGATGTCAGCGCATCCCCTTTTATCGACTGGAACCAACAACAATGGCACAGGTATTAAAACAAACAGGACATGAGGCAATTTTGCAAAATCCTACCATCTTAAATATTGCTGCTGGTAGTCCTGGGGAAGCGATCGCATCTTACTCAAAATTACAAAATATACCAGATGGATTATTAACAGAGGTGACAAAACCACCACAAAATTACCGTCACGCTCTAGAGATAGCCAAACAAATTGATAAAGCTTTGGATACAGAGGCTCAATTGTGGTTAGTTGACTATTTACAACAGTCTTACTGGCAAAGAGGTTGTCAAGTAAATATTATTCAACAACTAGAACAAGCCCGTCAGTCCTTACTTTGTTACGCTCAACCACGTCTAGTTTGGGAATGTACTTTCTTGAGTATGTGTGTTTATAGCGCTACGGGCAAGTAATAAGTAATAAGTAACAAGTAATAAATAATAAGTTTACTGTTCATAGGTTTGGTGCTTCAACAATGTTTTAACGTATACGCGTAGTGGTATATTCTAAATTTTGCAGTGGTGCAAACTTGGGAGTGAGTATGGAATGGGAACGCTTGATTTCATTACTGGGAATATTTGTATTTGTGGGTTTGTCCTATGGGTTATCCATCAACCGTCGTGCCATACGTTGGTCACCAGTGTTGTGGGGAATTGGCTTACAATTAATTTTTGGCATCTTAATTTTGCGGACAAAACCAGGTTTGGTAGTATTTCAATTCCTCGGTGATGTGGTGAGTAAATTTTTGAACTTTTCTGATGCTGGAGCAAAGTTCGTTTTTGGGGATAACTTTGAAGAACACTTTTTAGCTTTTAAGGTATTACCCACAATTATTTTTTTCTCTGCCTTTATTACAGTGCTTTACCACTACGGGATTTTACAGCGAATAGTGCAAGTGGTAGCAGTAGTAATGATGAGAACCATGAAAACATCAGGTTCTGAATCCCTTTCAGCTGCTGCCAATATTTTTGTGGGACAAACAGAAGCTCCATTAATGATTAAACCCTATGTGGAGACAATGACTCGTTCTGAGTTACACGCAATTATGACAGGGGGTTTTGCTACTATTGCCGGAGGAGTAATGGCAGCATACATATCCTTTGGTGTATCAGCAGAACACTTAATTGCTGCTTCAGTCATGTCTGCACCAGCAGCACTGGCTATTTCTAAGTTACTTTACCCAGAAACCGAGGAGTCCTTAACTGCGGGAAAAGTCCAAGTTAAGGTAGATAGTACCTATGCCAATGCCATTGATGCTGCCGCAACTGGTGCTAGTGAGGGTATGAAGTTAGCCTTAAATGTGGCAGCAATGCTGATTGCTTTTTTGGGGTTGTTGGCGCTGGTAAATGGGATACTGGGATGGATTGGTTCTCTGATTAACTTCCCAACACTGTCTTTAGAATGGATATTCTCATATCTGCTTTTCCCCGTGGCTTGGTTAATGGGCATACCTTGGGCAGACTGCGGACAGGTCGGCATACTACTAGGTAAAAAAACTATCCTCAATGAGTTTGTTGCTTACTTAGACTTAAAAACCTTAATCGAAAATAGCCAGAAAATTGACACTGGGGCTGTGGCTGCGGGTAGTTTACCAGTAATTTCTGAAAGAGCAAGAATAATTGCTACCTATGCTCTATGTGGTTTCTCTAATATTGGCTCCATTGGTATTCAAATTGGTGGCATTGGTGGCATTGCGCCGAAACGTCAATCAGAATTGGCACAGATGGGAGTCAGAGCGATGATTGGAGGTGCGATCGCTTGTTTTATGACTGCTTGTATTGCTGGAATGCTGTTGTAATTTTGACAATTAATCGGAGGTGAAGATTAGTTTATCAAAACCCTGAAAATATTGTCATACTTCACACTTCTTTATATACAAAATCCCTTCTATGTCATTGCTACAGGAGATTTTGCCGTAACCTGATTAATGAGAGTAGTTGCATCCATCTTAAACAAGAAATTGATCGAGGTTAGGATTCATGGCATATCCCTGGTTTAAAGCATTTCATATCATTGGCGTAGTAGTTTGGTTTGCTGGATTGTTTTACCTAGTACGCTTATTTATCTACCATATTGAAGCGGAGCAGGAGCCAGAACCAGCAAACACGATTCTGAAAAATCAGTATCAAATCATGGAAAAACGCCTCTACAACATCATTACCACACCGGGGATGGTGGTGACGGTGGCTTGTGCGATTGGTTTGCTAGTGACACAACCAGATTACTTAAAACAAACTTGGTTGCACTTCAAATTGGGATTTGTTGCCTTATTATTGGCTTACCATTTTTATTGCGCTCGTTTAATGAAATTATTAGAGCAAGGTAAGTGTAACTGGACTAGTAAACAAATGCGTGCCATGAATGAAGCACCTACTTTGATGTTAGTAGCAATTGTCATGTTGGCAGTATTTAAAAATAGTTTGCCTACAGATATGGCAGCTTGGGTAATTTTTGGTTTAGTGATTTTAATGGCGGTGACAATTCAACTTTATGCCAAAAAACGGAGATTGGATAAAGAGAAGGAATTGGCACAAATGAATCAGGTTCCCCAGGAACAAGGGTAAAATATTTAGGAATTTTAGGTGCATTTTTCAATGCACCTTTAACTTTTTAATGGTGGCGATAGATTTTTGCCAAACTAATACCATTTTGAAAAAAGAATGGGACAGATGGGTAGGGAACATCCAAAATCTTTCAATATATAGAAGTATCTTACTGGTGCCGTGCCCTCACGAAGAATTTATATATTACCTGAGTTTGGGATAAGCTCAAACCCTTATTGTATCGTTACCTGATTTTAGTGTTCATCAACGTGTTTACGTTGTTTCAGCCATTAATCAGTCCTTTAAAGTTAAATAAAGCTCCTTAACCCGAACTGAGGTTACTTATTACTTGCCCGTAGCGCTTTAAACCCCTTGCGACTGAACCATGATTTAGTTACAACTAAACTGTGAGTTTTCCAGGTTAAGACATAAGGAGAAAAAAATGGCTGATGAGGAGTGTCTAAATTTACTCGGACAAGGGGTAGATGTTTGGAATAATTGGAAAATCAGCAATTCAGATAATACAGTTCCCGATTTGAGTAGTGCTGATCTTCATGGTATGGAATTAAACCAAGTCAACCTCAGTAATACTAACCTCAGAGATGTTGATCTCAGTAATGCTAACTTGAGCTATGGGGATTTGAGTGGTGCTGACTTGAGGGAGGCTGATTTAAGTAATACAAATCTCAGTCATGCTAATTTAACTGGTGCAAATCTCAATGATGCGGACATCAGTGGTGCAAACCTGAGTAATGCCAATCTTGAAAATGCAGAAATTATTGCTGCTGATCTGAGTAGTGCTAACTTGGATAGTGTAAACCTCAATGGTGCAAATCTGGATGATGTTGACTTGAGTGGTGCAAACTTGAGTAATGCTAATCTCAGTGGTACAAATTTAAGTTATGCTGATCTCTATAACGCAAACCTGAGCGATGCCAATCTCATGAATGCAAATCTCAGCGATGCTGAGTTGATGGAAACTGACCTCAGTCGGATTCAAGCACTAGGTACTAATTTCTCCACAGCATTACTAACAGGTGCTTGTGTGGAAGATTGGCAAATTAACAGTGAAACACAATTGGATTCTGTTGAGTGTGAGTATATTTACTTGAAAACCGAGCAACAAGAACGTCGTCCCAGTAGTGGGGAGTTTGCACCAAGGGAATTTATCCAGCTATTTCAAGAAGAATTAGATAATAACTAGATAGCAATTAAGTAATAGTCAGAAACTTTCGATAAATCGCAATTTGCTACGCCAAATTTTAAACTAGATTTGGTACTTATTCTTTATCCAATTTATCCATCACTTCCTGCAACTCTTTCTTGGATTGTTGGGCAAATTGAACGCTTGTAATAGTTGCTAAAACTCCGCCAGATGTAGTTAAAGTTGCTTCGGAAACTTTATTCATATATAACAATCCCACACCACCCAAAGTCATCAATGCAGATGCAGCAGTGACACCAAGGGCAACGTTATGACTATGTTTTACTTGTCGTAGTAATTCACGGATGACTTCTTCCTTAATCTCACTGTACTCCTGATAGTTTTCGGGTTTTTGGAAAAATTTAAACTGCATTGTTAACCTCTCAAATGTTGTATGATTGCGTGTTCATATTGGTATCTTAATCAGATGCAAAAATACATACCAGGGCAAATAGGTTAAGTTTATTTTGGTATTTGCCCTATTGTTATGATGTAAATTGGGGCAGATAGGTGTGTAAAGAAAATCTATCTGCCCTAGTTGCAAAAATTACTGATTTGCTATTATTTGAAGATAAGTAACAATATTTGCTGGTGACAATGCGTGAATCTGACAAAGTGCGATCGAGTGAGTCAGGTAAAGCCAGACTCAAACAATCTTATAAGGATGCTGGACTGACTCAGGAGGAACTAGCAAAGCAAGCAAATGTCTCTGTGGATACTGTTAAGCGTTTACTTGGTACTAAAGATTGTCCCAATGGAATTGAAAGATGGGCAGTAAAAAATATTGCCAAAGTAGTAAATCTAAAACCAACTGATATAGTTGATCCAAAAAGCTGGAATCCTCAACAGCAATTACCACCAGAGTTTGAACGACTTATTCAAGAGAAAACACAGTCATTTTGCGGTCGTAAATTTGTCTTTGATGCCATACAAGAATTTATTAACAACAACCTCAATGGCTACTTTACTATTATTGGCGATGCAGGGATGGGGAAAAGTGCTATTTCTGCTAAGTATGTATTAGATCATCCAGAATCTATTTGCTTTTTTAATATTCGTGCTGAGGGAATGAATCGTCCGGAATTATTCCTGAAAAAAATCCGTAAACAATTGATAAATCGTTATGATTTGCAAGATGTTGAGGATGTAGGTTTATCAACTTTGTTGATGAAACTTACAGATAAAATATCTGCGGGTGAACGCTTGGTGATTGTGGTTAATGCATTGGATGAAGTTGACCAGGAAGCATCTGGAAATCTTTTATATTTACCGACTAATTTGCCGGATGGGGTTTATTTTATCCTTACGAGAAGACCTTATAATCAGAATGAGAAAAGGCTGAATTTTTCACCTGGCGTACAAATCCAAGAATTGGATTTAAGGGAGAAAGAGAAAGAAAGTAATCTAGACATTAAGGAGTATATTCGGGAATTGCTGAATGATGGGGAATATGAACAAGGCTTGATTCAGTGGATTCAAAAACAAAAGCAAATATCTAATGATGATTTTGTGGAAGAGATAGCTATAAAAAGCGAAAATAACTTTATGTATTTGCGCTGCATTTTGCCAGCAATAGCTGATGGTTTTTATAACGATAAACCTTTGGATGAATTACCTGTAGGTTTACAAGGATACTATGAAAATCACTGGCAGATAATGGGCATGACAAACAAGCCTTTACCTAAAAATAAAATCAAAATTGTTTATGTAATGTGTGCTTTGCATAGTGCTGCTTCCCGTCAAATAATTGCCAAATATTCTAAGCAAAATGAATTGACTGTGCAGGATGTTCTTGATGGTTGGGCACAATTTTTACAGAAACAGGAAAGTTATCAACTACCACGTTACAGGTTTTATCATGAAAGTTTCCGAGATTTTTTGCATCGTCGGGATATTGTACAAGCTGCGGGGATGAATTTACCAGATATTAGTGCTGAGGTTGCCAAAAATATGACAGAAGGACTTGAGTTATGAATAATCTTCGCACTTGGCTAGAGGAAAAGTCACTGGAAGAAAGAGAACATTTCTTGTACGAAATTACTCACTTATGGTTAGAAGGTGGTGAAATTAAAAAAATATACAGTCTATTGAGTAATTATGACTTTATTGAAGCCAAGATTAATTATCCTCATCCTGATCCTGATTTTGGTATACAAGAGCTGATTAAAGATTATAATTTGATTGATGATGCAGAATTATTAAATCATCCAGAATATAACTCCCAAAGTATAAAATCACTGAAATTAATTCAGGATGCATTGCGACTCTCAGCACATATTGTAACTAAAGATAAAAAGCAATTAGCAGGGCAATTGTCAGGGCGGTTACTATATTTTGAGGCTCCAGAAATTCAACAATTGTTACAACATATACCGCAAACGCAAACGACTTGTCTGCGTAGCTTGAGAGGTAGTTTAAGTAGCCCTAGTGAACATTTAATATCTACTTTGGAGGGTCATATTAACTCAATAAATGCAGTTTGTGTCACACCAGATGGCAAATATTTAATTTCTGCTTCATCTGACAACACTGTTAAAGTGTGGGATTTGAATATATATGCAGAAGTTTTAACATTTACAGGGCATAGTTCTTCTGTAAATGCTGTAGCTTCCACTGTCGATGGGAAACGGGTTGTTTCTGGTGCATCTGATAAAACCGTAAAAATCTGGAATTTAGAAACAGGCAAAGAAATACTGATATTTAATGGTCATAGTGCTCCTGTAGTTGCTGTAGCCATTGCGCCAGATGGTGAAAAAATAGCTTCAGCATCTGACAGTACTATCAAAATCTGGGATTTGGAAACTGGAAAAGAAGAGTTAAGCATAGAAAATAATGGGATAGTAACAACTCTTGCTTTTTTATCTTGGTGTCGTGTAATTTCTGCTTCAGACAATGGGAATATTAATGTCTGGAGTTTAAATTTAGCAAGAGGAGAAGTCAATAATTGTTTTAGTATTAGACCTGGACCAAATGACAGACATGCTAACAACAATTTTCGGCTTGCAAATGAGGCAAAAGAAAGCGAAAATCTTGCCGAGCCACTGT
>JAAUYH010250590.1_pt1 | contig 11058 bp, 9 predicted proteins | sample 7278061 | NCBI WGS metagenome assembly JAAUYH01 (sample SAMN14350203, study PRJNA611818) | marine sediment metagenome | isolation source: surface marine sediment (0.6m) | place: French Polynesia: Moorea | collected 2018-08 | reverse complement strand
CGAAGAAAAGGCAGGATAAAATAAAAATTCCTGTCAAAATTAGCATTACAAGCTTTACATCCATAATCGTTATCACACAAATATATATTCCTATCCTATAAATAATAGTGCGATAAATCCCATTAAATTCTGCAAAAAATCTATGTTTTCCGATCTCGATTCAAGGGAGATAGGGGATATGGGAAAAATGAGGCAGAAACCAAAATTTAATCCTCTGATATCTGTAACGTAATCAAAACCCTTAAAACCTCTATTGATCATTACCCATTACCTTTTTAATTGTTCCACCAAATGAGTTAGTTCAGGTAAAATCAATTCTGCCATTGCTAGTTTAACGGCATTGGCAGAACCAGGCAGCGAAAAGATCAATTTACTTTTATAAACTCCTGCTGTCGCTCTAGACGCGATCGCTCTTGAGCCGATATCTTGATAACTAAGAAAGCGAAATAGTTCTCCAAAACCTGGTAAGGTTTTCTCTAAAAGACTTGAGATGGCATCGTAGGTAGTATCTCGTGGTGCAATTCCTGTACCGCCATTAAATATTAGAACGTCTAATTGCGGATCAGCAGCTAAATTGATAATTTGAACTGTAATCGCTGTTGGTTCATCTTTGACAATATTGTAAGCAACTATCTGATGCTTATAGTCAGTTAGTAATTTTTGAATTATCTGACCGCTTTTATCTGTTTCCTGACTGCGAGTATCACTAACTGTAATCACTGCACAATTAACAATAATTTCTTCCGTATCAGGATGAGGTTTAGAATTCATAATTTACAATCGGGTTATCAATCAACAGATGTCAAATTACTCTAAAGAGTTAATAAAATAAAAAGTTCCCCATTGCTTGATGCTAGGGGATACATTTTTTTTTAGCTTAAAAAACTATCAACAACTCAATTTTATTCTGATTTTTCCAAGCCTAAACCATGTTCTGCTGCATATTTATCCATGAAGCGAATAAAGCGTTCCCATTCATCGGCAGATCTCATCAGTAATGTTGCTTCAATAGCTGATGGTTTACCGTTGACGAATTTGCCTTTAACATCTCGACTAACAATTTCCCCTTCGTCATCCACCAGATACATTCCTGTAATCTCATCTGTACTATCTTGAGCGAGAGCTTTGGGTGCTTCAAAATAAAAAATAGCTTTACCACCATCGAGATTACGAGAACGGGTAACTTTAATATCGGGAACTGCGTCTTCTATAACTCCTCTAGAAAATTGAATATTTGCCATAACTTTTTTTACATTGTTTAATCTGTCTCTACATAATCATCTCATAACCTGTCACTCATGCTTTAGGGATTGGGCATTGTTCGCGAGAGATCTTGGGGTAGCCCTTACAGAATCAAGTGTCGCTTTCCCCAATCCCTCATAGGAAAATTAACAGAATATTAGGACTATTAGAAAGAGAAAGTTGTCCGAATAGCACCAATAACTAGATCATCATTATTACTGTTATTATCTGGTGAGGTAACCCAAACAATACCAGGAGTAATGGCAATATTGTCATTAATCTGATATTCGAAGAAAGCTTCAACGTGTACAGAAGTAGTATCATCATCACCTAGAGCATTGATACTAGAGGAGGTTACCCAAGGCTCCATACCAACAATAATTCCTGCCATATTACCCTCTCTAATCAGATCGGGGAAAGCGAAAGTAGCAGCCCATTGCCAGATATCTTGAGTACCACGATCAATAGTATTGTCTAAGGTAGATAGGGCAGTAACTTTAGAAAAACTAGCCCAACCACCAAGGACGAACTTATCGGCCAATTGCCAGGAAAAAGCGCCACCATAGGAATCAGCTACGGTAGGTGTCCCGTCGGGAAATTCATCACTGGCAGTAAAAGACTGTAGGTTAGCTAAACTACTTCCAGTTTCCGTATCACTTTGCTTATAGGTGTGATTGTAAGTGAGGGCAAAAGTTAAATTATCATTAGGAGTAAAAACAAGTTGTCCCAAGGCAGAAAAGGGTCCATTGAAAAGACCACTACCACTTGTAGGTTCGTTGGCGGGATTCGCTAAATATCCCGCATTTAATTCAAGAAGATCGTTGAAGCTATGAATCAATGCTAATCCCGCATCGCCAGCCGGAAGATAAATCGGGCTTCGAGTACCAAAGTTGGTAATTGCCCCTGAGCCACCATCACCGTCGAGAACGCTAACAGTATTAGCAAAATCATCGGCTGCGGTACCTGCTGCCCCCACAATAATTTCCGTCCTGTCGCCAACAGGAAAAGTATATAACAAGACTTCTAGAGAGATATCATTATCTTCTGGTTGAGCAAAAGATAAATCTCCTTGAAAAGTGCCTGTTTCATCAGTAAAAGAAGGAAAATTACCTGTAGAGAGACGGGTAAATAGTAAATCTTGACCAGAGAAGCTGGTTTCTAATTCTAGCCTAACGCGATCGCCAAATACAGTAATTTGATCGATATTATCATCGCCATCGTTCTTAGAACCAGCAGCGACCCCCCCTAAACCAAAGATTACTTCCCCTCTCAGTTTGGTAGTAGTGGAAAATTGATGGTCTTCGAGGAAAGCAACACGACCTTCGAGATTATCAACTCGTCCACCTAGATTCGCCAGTTCAACTTCAAACTCTTGTAGTAATCGATTTATAGTGTCAATATCTTCTCTGAGTACAGCTTCGGAAGAAGCAATAAGACGCTCGATTTGATTCAAGCAAGCGTTTAAACCCGCAGCAAATTCATAGCGACTTAAAGCTTGATTTCCTCTATAGGTTTGATCGGGGTAACCCACAATACATCCATAGCGATCTACTAAACTGCGTAAGGCTTCAAAAGCCCAATCTGTGGGGGAAACATCTCTTAATTGGTTGACGTTAGTTACTTGGTTAAAGCCTTCTGTTTGCCAATCAAGACTATTATGTTCACTATATTGTTCAATCTGCTTTAAGCTTGACTCAGTTAATGTTTGGGCAAAAGTTGGAGCAGCAACTCCTGCAAGCAAAATTGTCATTGACATTGACCATTTTGCAGTGCTGGAAAAAATGTTACGAAATAAATTTGACATAGTTAAAAATCCTCACACCAATACTTTAATTAATAATTATCATTTGGATATGTACAACAGAGAAATCTCATTGAAAGATTTAAAGATTTAATGTCTCTGTTCTTCATGTTTACGAGAACTGTGCAGAATCCCTCTGCTTCTCCTTCATGCCATGGAATGGCTTCTTTTGCTTTATCCCTCCTGGCTAACTGCCTTAAATAAACTTTAAGTCGCCATCACAAATGAATTTAGAACATTTATTTTATGGCGATTATCTCTTTGACATCACAGTGAATTGAGAAACGCCAACAGAGCGTTTCGTTCTTCTCCAGATAGCTTTTGCACGAACTCTTTAGAAGCTTGAGCTTCTCCACCATGCCAAAGAATTGCTTCGGTTAGATTGCGGGCTCGACCATCATGCAGGAAAAACGTATGCTTGTTAACATTTTTCACCAAACCGATGCCCCACAGGGGTGGAGTCCGCCATTCTTGACCATTGGCCTCAAAATCGGGTCGATTGTCGGCTAACTCTTCTCCCATATCATGCAAGAGCAAATCTGTATAAGGATGAATAACTTGATTGTTATATTCAGCATGGGGAGAAGCTGTTCCTGTGACCTGTCTTGGTATATGACATGAGGAACATTGAGCTTGATAGAACAGACGTTCTCCCAACTGCTCCTTAGTCCCTTCTAAATTGCGCCTTGCAGGGACAGCCAGCAAACTAACATAAGTCGTCACTTTATCCAGAAATTCATCGCTGACCTCGGGTTGTTCACCCAAAGTTGTTTCTTTTTGACATTGAGATTGACCTTCGCTACAACTTGCGTTAGGAAATAATGAGGTTGTTAAACCAATATCGCCATTAAAAGCACTAGCAATTTGTTGTTTAAGATTGGGCTGATTTGCCTTCCAACCAAAACGACCCATACTTTTGGTTTGTTGCTCGACATCCCAAACATAATTGGGCCTGCCAGAGATACCATTGAGATCGCGATCGCCTGGATCGGCATGTTGTAAGATATTCTCCTCGGGGATATTCTCCAGTAAAGCCAGACCAAAAACCGCAGGCGCTACCCGTGGAGAAAAGAGAACGTCTTCGCCCAAAGCTCCATAGGCGAGCTCCGTAAATTTGTAGCTAGGAAGACGCAAACTAAAAGTAGTGCCATCAGCAAACTTACCCGTTTCCTCTTGCCAAGTAATCTGAGTTTTGCCCTCAGCGGGGACACCCAAAATTCCCTGTTCTTGCAGTTGTCCTCCATAGATCGGATGGGGTAGAGGACCGCCATGTTCATCTTCGCCAGGAACACTCAAACGAATCAGCTTAGAAAGCATTACCTCCTCATGGGGTAGGGGAGGACGGCCTCTGCCATCTCGAATATGGCACCCAGCACAGGAACTGCGATTAAATAGAGGCCCTAGTCCGTCCACAGTGGCTACTGAACTAGGTGCTTCGACCCATTTGGTATTAAATAAATGATCGCCGAAGTTAAAAACTCTTCGGCGATCGCGATCTAGGTTCTTGAGCGGCTGGGCAAAAGCAGTTTGGGTTTCCTTGAAAACTGTTGCTAATTCACCACCAGAAAGAGCTGTGTGATTTTCCTTGATCACAGGATTTTCTGTAATGCCTACTCTGGGAAAAGCAATGATCATCACTGCGGCAAGAACTGCAAGTAAAAGTAACCAGGGGTGTTTGCTAATCATTCTGCCAAGATTTCTACATTTATGCCGAGGGCCTCACCAGCTTTTTGAAACAGTTGGGCTTGATCCTCAAGGTCATTAATGGCGACCTCAACTTCCTCTCGTTCAGGACTTCCTACAGGAGAAGCCAAAACCTGATCAAAGGGCTGATTGATATTCGTAACTGCTCCCCGAGTCTTATCAAGTGCGGCAATTATTTGTTGATTGAGAGCAGGGTCTACCTGACTCAAAAGTTTATCAAAACCTTTTCCTTTATAGTCTTGGTACTTACCGACGTAAACGTTATAGATACCCTGAGCATTATAAACGAAGTCCTGTTTAGTGGTATCACTAAAACAAGAATGCTCATCTTCTTGGTTGCCGCTATCTAGAGCCACAGCCATACGTTCTGAGGATATCTCAAAGGCGCTGAGAGTTGCCAGAGAAGTAAAAATTTTACTAAGGTTTTCCTTGGAGTCACCATTGATAAATTCAGCTCTATAGTTATCAGCACCTGGTTTCCATGATTCCTCAAGGAATTTCAAGTCTTCAATTAGCTGAGCGGTAACGAGTTGGAGATATTCGCGGCGTCGATCATTATTTCCTTGATTGGGGAGAAAGTCTTCATAACTACGTTCTCCCGGACCTTGAGCGTTAAAGTCCTGCCCCCATAATAAAAACTCGATCGCGTGCCAACCCGTTGTTACATCAGCTTCATCTGTTACTTGATCATTTTCTAAAATGCCTTCTAGGGAAATCTCAAATTTTGGATTATTAATTAAACCAGCATCGGACTTGCCTTTAACATAGTCAATAAATGCCTCGTTCATTGGCCAGGCATTAATGCGACCTTCTGGCCCTTCTTCACCTGTATTGGGGTCGATATAGTCAATTGGGCCTTCATAAAACCGAAAGGCTTCTGTTTGCAGATAGCTTTGTCTGGCTTTAGTCCAAGCTTCTTTAGCCGCATTATGGGTTGTCTCATTGGGCTGCTCTAGGAAAGCAGAAATCGCCTCTCCCATCATGACGGCTTGTTTACGAGAGTCCTGATAATTACGATAAACTATCTCGGCATAGGTTTCGATATAGGGTTTAAGCTCTACATTAGAAAGTGATAATGCTTGCTCGGTTTGAGCTATCGTATTGTGATTTACTATAACGGCATTGATCCCCACAACCGTCATGGAGAATAGACTTAAACATAGCGATTGCTTCAAGGAGCGCACTAAGCCCCGTTGGTATCTATTTTTTGCTAACATTGACATACGTTATTTTAATCACTTGAGGGATTAGGGCTGAAAATAGCCGATTCCTCATTTTTTTTATGCCCTGGCTTTTAACCAGTTGTGAATTATCATATTACATTTTTTGCTATTAATTCTCAACTAAAATTTTTTTTATTATAATTTCAGAATTTTTATATAATCTGTCAATAGGCTTATTGCTATTTCCTATCAAGCCTTTTGTCTATGTCTAACTTAGAATTAGGTACTGTTTTGCGATCGCCTACTTCTATTTAGTAACTAGCAAATGCTTCTCAATAAATGAGGGAACCTGGTTTGGTTTAACGTTATTATAATGAGCCTTATCGGGCATGATCACCATATTGGGGGCTTTTTTGCATTGTTTGAGGCAACCAACGGTTTTGATGTCTACTTGATCTGCGATGCCTCGTTTTTCCAACTCAGCTTTTAACAACTGGCAAGCAGATTTTCCGCCTTTCTTCCAGCAAGTAGATTTCTGACAAAATAAGACTTTGGCTTTGGGTTTAGCAATTTTAGATATATCAGTAGTATCTGAAGCAAAGTGTTGTGATAGTTTTTCGGCAAGCAATTCTACTCTGTAAGCTTTGTACTTAACTTGTCCTTTGTGAAGCTCATATTTTCGCATTCCCGTCACTTTTAACCAACAGCCAGATGTCAAATGCTTGGCGAGTTTGCTTCTTAGTTCTTTAGCAACTTTAATTGAATACTCTTCTTCTTCTGTTGTTAGTTGCAGATACTTAATACAATTGTTCGACTTACTAATAATATCTTCCAATTTACCAACGATAGTAAACTCAGAAACCAACGGTTGCATTGTACCCATAATGTAGCTCCTTAATACATTTTATTATCATTACTGATAAGATTTAATCCGCCAACATTGATGTAACCAGTCAACCAAATCCTGACGGTTACTCGTAACTTGCTTAACAATACTCCATAATTGAATCGCTTCCTGAGGACTCTTTGGGGCTGCCTGTAAAGGTTCATTCATGCGGCAGGAACATTCTATTTCTAAAGCTTTAAGGCGATGATATACTTGCCAACGCTCCGACCATTTTACCTTTACATTTTGTGATTTTTTACCAGCACTCATAATTAAAAATTTATATATTCCCCAGGCTTACATCAATGAATATGCCCACTTTTGATTATCACTTTTGGTGACTTGTTGAATTTTATTTTCAATAAAACTCAATTAATTTATACTTTAGCAGTATCTCTAGCTAATTGGTACAATTTTTCAATAAAAAATTAGTAAATTTTTTATTGACACTTCATTCAAATTCAATATACTTCCGTATACTTCCGTTACGTATCGTAAATTAGGAAGTTTAAAATTACAGTTATCCTAGTTTGATCGCGAAGAAGCCTTGGCAATTTCCGATCAAATTGCCGTTATGTGTCAGGGCAAACTGGAACAAATAGGAACACCAGAAACAGTTTATAAACATCCTAATTCTCCTTTTGTGGCAGAATTTGTAACCTAGGCGAATTTTCTCCCCCCTAGAAGGCAGGGCTGTTTCATTCTAGAGTAAGAAGTTAGGGGAGCAGGGAGCAGGGAGCAGGGAGCAGGGGATAATTTTTCAACCTATACGCTCTATTTTGACTAAATTTGTCCGTATATCTTGTTGGTAACTCAACGAAATTGTAATAGTTCCAGTTAATTTAACGATGACAATCGTCGAGTTTTGAAACTCTGAATTAAGTTATTTTTAGATAAATTGGTTTCTATATTACTCTCTTTCCTATTCTCCTCTTTCTAATAAGCTCTAACAACGTTTTTCTTGAACGTGAAACAGCCCTACCCCAGAATTGGGGGGCTAGGGGGGGCGAAATAAGAATCTAATTCATCAACTTCAATTTTTTTGTGACGTCTAGATTAAGTTCTAGGCGTTTTTTATTTCATACTAAATCCGATTCATGAAGTATATTTTTGAAATTAATTCGAAGAAAGAGAATTTTTTTATCAACCAACGCCGATTAAGTCTAAAAAAACAAAACTCTTGACTTTTGACTGTCTTGCCGAGCATTCCCTTGCGCGACGCGAAGCTAGTCCTTTAGGGTCTTACGCCGACGCGGGGCGGGAATGGGGGAAATTACATTTAATTGTCAACTTGGAGCAGAAAAGCTACTCGTCAATACTTCCCCCATCCCGGCGGCGCTTTTGACTTTTGACTTCCGCGCAGCGATACTAGGCATTTTTATTGACACAGTACGGTCATGAAAGTATTATATCCCCACAGTGAAAATGGAGTTCCCGAATGACATGTTTTATTGAATTACTCAAGGAGCAGTTCGAGAAGAACGCTAACAGGCCTGCTTTGAAGTACAGACAGACCGTTCTGACCTACGCTGAGCTCAAAAAAAAGGTGGAGAGCACTGCAGCGTTCCTCCAGTCAGCAGGTATGCAGAAAGGGGACAGGGTAATACTATATACTCCTGATAAATTCTCATTTCTGCAGGTGCATCTCGGTATTATCGCTGCCGGTGGGATCTCCCTTCCCCTCAATTTCGATTTTACAGCCCATGAGATGGAGTATTATATTAATGATTCAGGCGCACGTTTTGCGGCTGCTTCGGGTGAATATGGGAAAACACTTCAAAGTATAAAGGAGAAATGTCCCTGTCTGGAAAGGATACTCGATCCTGCCGAAGCTGCCGGAGGCGGCAATGGAGAGCTGTTCCGGGAACCGGACATCAAACCTGAGGACCCCTGTTTCATGCTTTATTCCTCGGGAACAACAGGACAGCCCAAAGGTGTGGTGCACAGCCACGGGAATCTTGCAAAAAGTGTCAGTGCTCTCAGCAAATGCTGGAGATTCACTCCTGATGACATCCTTTTGAATGTTCTGCCCCTTTTCCATATCCACGGACTCTCGTTTGCCACGCACACGGCCCTGATTTCGGGGAGCTGTACTGCGATCGAGGAAAGGTTTCATCCGGTAAAGACAATGGACAGGATAAAGGATGCCACTGTCTTCATGGCTGTCCCGACCATATATTATGATTTTCTGAAGATGAAAAAATTCAGGGAAAAAGCCAAGGACTGGACCGAGATCAGACTGTTTACCTGCGGGTCAGCGCCGATACGGCCGGAAGTTCTTCCTGAGCTCGAATCTATCCTGAGTTCCAATATCATCAACAGGTATGGTATGACTGAAAGCCATGTCATAACAAGTCTTCCCCTTGACGGTCCTTTTGTACAGGGATCTGTCGGGCTTCCTCTTGAAGGTATTGAAATGAAGCTCCTGACCGAGGACGGCCGTGAGATCCCCTGCGGAACAAAAGGGAAAAAGGGGGAAAAGGATGTGGGAGAGGTGAAGATCAAAGGCCCCAATCTTTTCAGCACCTACTGGAACAGACCGGATGCAATGAAAAAGGATTTTGATAAGGACGGGTTCTTTTCGACCGGGGATCTGGGATATTTTGATGAGAACGGTTTCCTCACACTGGTCGGCCGGAAGAAAGACCTGATCATATCAGGAGGATATAATGTATATCCTCCGGTGATCGAGCGGGTGCTCAACGAGCATCCCCTGGTAAAGGAATCTGCAGTGATCGGTATTCCGGATGAGCTCAAAGGCGAGAAGGTGATGGCTGTGGTCGTTCCTGAAGATGGGTTTGACCTGAATGAGCTGAAACAGTACTGCAGAAAAAAACTCGTGAAGTATCAGCAGCCTGTCCGATTTGAATTGATCGATGAACTTCCCCGCAACACAATGGCAAAAGTGCTCAAGCGTAAATTACGGGAAACATATTCAAATGAATAATCAAGCTTTTTAGGAAATGATGGAATGAAGAACAGATTTCTCCAAACCCGTCTTATCATCTCTCCTGAGCGTCTTGTCTCGGTGCACACTGAAGCCACTGTGACACCAGTTGCGAAGTATTGGAGCTCTCTCCCAGGACACTACCTCCTCATCAACCAGCATTCGGTCTCAAGAGTTAGCGATCGCTTATGTTGAAAATCAACAAATCCATCATCAACAACAAACTATGATTTCTGCTTTAGAAAAAACAGCTTTTAATATTAACAATAAGTCGGTTTAAACCGACTTAAAATATGAGACAGGGAATTCATTCCCTGGCTATAGGAATTTATCTTAAAAATAAGATCAATGTCTGTAACAAACCACTAGTAAAACCTAATATTCCGCCCAGGTTAACGATCGCTTGTAATTCATTTTTCACAATACCTTGAATCGACAATTCCAGATCTTCAGGAGTCGTCGCCATAACTCGATTAATAATCACTTGATCGATCGCTAAAATAGGAATTACTTGGGCAACTAATTTTTCTAAATCTTTTTCTAAATAACGTTCTAAAATCAAGGCCAACTCTTGACTAACAACCCCTAAAGAACTAGTAACCACGGTAGAAGAGCGCAGACGTTTAAGCGCGATCGCTGCTATATTATTCCAATCAACATACTCTCCCAGATTTTGTAAAAATTCTGCTCCTCTATTTTGGGCATAATTCCTCACAGCATCTTTAGTAGTCATTCTTAATTGCCTCACAGTTGCCACTGGTAAATTGTGTAAAGAAAGACTTGTTAGCCAATCCCGAATGCGATTACGAATTTGCAAAGAAAAAATCAATTCTTTCAGTCTGGCATTGGTAATTGCTGGTTCTTCAATACAAAACTCTCTCAATCGGACTAAACTATTCCGTAAACCAAATAAATTAGCTACTACCCAATAAGTTCCGCTAGTTTTTTCCCGAAAACCTTCATCAATAATTTGAATATTGCGCTCTGTTAAAAAGTCAATTATTAAACGACGCAATACGTCGGGAGGAAGTACTACCTCTAAGATCCAATCGGAAAACTGTCTTGCTTGAGCTTCGCTTAATTGGAAATCTAACAAAATCCGGTCGAATATTTGATTGATTTGAGCTTCTAAAAAATCTTCTTTTCGCGCTAATAAGCGTAACATTCTCGGTAAAGATTGCCCGAATAAATCTCGTAAGATATTAGCAACTAATTTGGCGGTTTTTTGTTCCTTATCTGCCTGAATTTGCTCTAAGGATAACTGTAACAACCAGTTAATTGCACTCTGTACTCTCTCTAATTTAAGCAATCTTTG
>JAAUYH010164508.1_pt1 | contig 11060 bp, 6 predicted proteins | sample 7278061 | NCBI WGS metagenome assembly JAAUYH01 (sample SAMN14350203, study PRJNA611818) | marine sediment metagenome | isolation source: surface marine sediment (0.6m) | place: French Polynesia: Moorea | collected 2018-08 | reverse complement strand
CAAAGGAGCTAGAACGCCAACTACCGGTAAAAAATTTCTTAATCTAGAAAGACTTGAGACACCACTTGCTCCACTTATTTTTTCTGAAACAGGGATACACTACTTTTTGCGTGATCTAGCTTACAGAATTCTTGAACCACCGAAACCATAAGGCACCACTAGCACAATGCTATTTTAGTATCACACCCGAAGTTCGAAACGTCAATCGCAATAAACTGGATTTCAATCCAATACCCAAGCACACAGATTAGCTGAAACATCAGAAGCCCAAAGCACCCATTTTTGCTTAGATAGGCTTGTTTTCCTGGCATTGTATAAAATTCAGTTCTTGTAGAAAAATATATTTCCACAACTTTTGAATAAGACCTGCATAATTCGCGTAGTTTTCTGATGGTAATTTTTCTTCTCGCAGCTGTTTTCCTACGAGACGAGCCAATTACTATGTCGATTCCTCTACTGTGACTTCTGTATGTATCTAATGGAGTTAAGAGCTGAAATTTATTCTTTTGATTTGTCATTCCTGACATTCTATTACAATACCAATAATGTGGACCTAACGCAACAAATTTTGCATCGTAGTGGAGCACAACCTTGCAAAATAGGCTTGTCAGCAAGCTCTTTCGAACCTGTATCAGATGTTCCGCGGGTACCAAAATTTCTCTTTTCTTTTTGAAATGTTCCTCCGGAGATCAGTCCACGACTCAGGTAATCACGCTAATTGTCCGGACTCAAGACTAACCTAGTGATTCTTCTATGGTTCCATAGCAAGCTAAATAATTTTTTAGCGGGGCTTCATGATCCTTAAGTTTCGGTTATTCCCTGAACAAGTGGATTTGTTTTGATGTATTCGTCGGATATGGCAACAGGGTCCGCAAGATTACAGACAATATCCGTACTGTGCACTCAGATTTTTTTTGATATTTTTGCCCAGTACACTAGAAAATTTCAATCAAGAGTACCAGTTTATTCTCGTAAATATTCTCTATGCTTTGAGGAAAATGTCATTTTTTCTACTGTTACGTTCTTCTAATTTTGACCTTGATTTGACAAAACTGTTTTGATTTTCGATGCCATCTTTATTTCGTTCCCGCTATTTTTGTATCTCAAGACCCTTCAACAATATGAATTCGTACTAGTGTTCTGCTTGACAATGTAACACAATAATCATGTTGTCTTGCAATTCATACTGAAATTGTTAAAGAAGCCGGACAATCACGATAATCGTGTTGGCCGTAAGCTCGTATTATAGAACAACATGAGGTGTGATGTATAAAACAGGTCGACTAATTCAACGTTCACGGTCTACCTCGTCGTATAACCTAGTTAGGCTACATGCTCCGACACTATAATTGTTCGTGCTTGTGCGTGTACCTATGATCGATTTTTTGCACACGAGTATGGTATTTGTAACCGTCAAAAAGCTAGCCACTATGTCTACGGCACAGGGTTGGTAGCACGAACTCGTCGTTCTTTGTGTTTTGGGGAAGGAGAGGGTTGTGCATGCAACAACACATCAACACGTAGTCAAAGCAGGTATGATAGAAGTATTGTTGAATGTCTAGGTGGTAGTGCTTTCGAAGGTTGCAGGATGAGGGAGTGGCCGTCGGAAAGGCGTAAGACGCGATTGTAATTGACAGCGACGGTTGATGAACTGGGAGTGAAGACGTAAGGGACGTAAGATGGAATGTACTTGCTTGCAGTGTTTCGGAACTATTCCTACACATGACAATAGTTGAAGAATGCAAGCTATGATGTATGCTGCATTTTGCAACTTTTGCGCCTATGAAAAATGTTGATTAATACACTTTAGAACTTTTTGGTGCATCAAAAAAGCGTGAATAAATACAATGAGGTTAGTCATAATTCGAACCTTTGTACTGCTCGAAGAGTACCAGTGTAGTTAATGTACCGTAGTATCATTGATTTTTAATGTTAAATATGCTGGGTTTTAATAATTAGCACCAAATTGTCGACCCTTTATCCTGCATAGCACGAAAAGGGAACAAATACTGTTTTTACCGAATGATAGAGGTGTTGAATGCTCCATTCTATCGGATCTGGGTGTCGATGAAGTAGGAGTAACTTATTTTTCGTATGTGATTAAGTTTTCAGCAAGTGTAGTCTACTTGTAAATATCATTTGATTAACTTCTTTCGCTATGAGAGAGGCTTGTAAGGTAGAACGTAATCACTAGCATCTAAAGGGAGTTGAACCGTGCATATTCCTCTGGTTCATGCGCGAAAAAATGCGAGCACCATGAGTCGAGGATATACGTGGGAGATCCAGGAAGAATGAAGTAGCTCTACTTGTTACATGAATGTGCCCCAATCTCAACTTCTTGACTCAAAAAATTCAATTTTGAGGTCCTGATTCCTCTTTTTTCACACTGAAGAACAAATCACACTTAAACAGTATGCTTGTGGCTCCAACACCCAGCTGACTACATTCGACTTTTACTCTCTATCTCTTCATGCCATGTTTCTCAATTTTTCTTCGCGCATAAAAAATGAAAAATACAAGCTGCATTGTTAGCTGTTCTTCGTACGCTTTCTCAGGGATAGAGAATATCCTGAATACGAGCACAGAAGTTTACTAAACGTTTTGCATGTGTACTGCACAAGATGTTCTTACATTTCAGGCTATTTCGGAACCCACGAAACTATGGGCCGTCAGAAAATGTTCCACTGGAAAAAAGAGACTAGAGAAGTTGATAATTATTGTTGTGGATGCCGACTCTGCCAGGAAAGCAACGATATTAAGTACAAATCACTTGGGGACCCTCGAACACTGCAGATACCCACTCGGCGTTGGGGTTCTGTTGCCACTGATTCATCACTCATTCACGAAGAACACGATTAGGATTCGATTACATTACGATGCTTGTTAACCGTTTAACGGAACGAGTGCATTTTAGACCATCCAAAATAGCAGATACTGGGGTTGATGCACTATGAATCAGTATTTAGTCACCATGAACTACCTGATTCAATTGGTTCAGACAGAGATCCGTAGTATATTTCACGATTTTTGTCTTACTAACGGAGCGTTACGGAGTCGAGTTGAACCTTTCTACTAAGTATCATCCACGATCTGATGGAGCATCCGAAGTTATGAACCGAATGATTGAAAATTACTTACGGCCCTTTTGTAATCTTTGTCAAGACGAATAGGATGTCTTGTTCATTCAGCGTAATTTTCGTACAACTCGTCTAAACAATCAGGAATCAACATGAGCCCTTTCGAATAAGATTTGGGATGGCTTCCGAAAAGCCCTATCGATCGCCTGGATTCGAATGATACATAAATAGAAGTTATATCTGGTTTAAAACTCGATAATATCAGGAGGCTAAAGATGCAAAATTTTCAATAAAACCCGCGCAAGCGCGGCTAGAAATGACAGCAAAAAAGGTTACATTGCCCGGACGTATGAAACCAGAGACAAAGTCTGGTTGAACAGAAGGTATTTTCGGGACACGGTTTTTGAAATTGAGCCTCCACGCAAGGTATGGAAAAAAGGATTTAAACCCTTCACTAGTTTAAGAATAATTGGTAGGGACGCTATTGCGGTAGATTTACCTCAACACTACAAAGTCCACCTGGTAGTTCATGTCGAGCATACACATGCATGTTTACGTAGACGAAGGTAGCACCACTACACTAGCATTTCCGGACTACTTGCACAGAAAAACATAAAGCTTTACAAACGTCGAAGACTTCGTTACTGGGAGCTGGAAAAAGTGCAATAAGTATAACTATTGGGTCTCGCTTTCTATGGCATTCGTTCTCATGATCATGAATTGGACTTACTGTTTACGGGAGGAATGAGAACAAGACAAAATTGAAATCCGTGTGCCAAACAGCACAAAGTAGGCATGAATGGGAGATGTCAACAGTACCTAAGCCTCAAACTATTGTTACCCGGTGGAAGAGGGACCAGTTTGCTTGCTGTTCGTGCAGATACTGCCGTTGGATACCGATATTGTTTGTACCGTAGGCTGACGTGCCTCCGAAAACGTTAGAACGGAGAAGGATGGGCTTTCTTTCGCAAGATAGCATATTGTCGAAGTAGAGATAGGTGGTAGTCTGTACACGCTGCTGCAACGAGCCGCGCACGAGCGGTGTATCGAAATTATGAATCCTAATTCGACAGATAAAGAAATTGCAGACCTGTTTAACGATATCATATACCTTCCGCACTTGGAAGAACCAGCATATTCTGATTTCACCATTGAATTAGATGAGCAAGAAGAAATGCTGGCGGAACTGGTTAGTACTTGACTTTTCTATTTAATTTCATCTACCGAAGGTTCAAACATCCGATGATATTTATGTTGATGACATATCAATTAATTGGGGCTAATTTAAATTAGTAATTAATGAATTCTAACTATGCTCAAAAGTATCGGATATTGAAAAAGCTCTATCGTAGACAACCCTTAAAGGATAAAGTGAGTTTATTCGAACCCTTACGCTACTAGGACATTCCAACAATGGGTTCAGATGTGTATTTGCATAACAATGCGTTTCTAGAAACCCAAAATGCCATTGACCAGTGGCACTTTATTAACGCTCCTACAGAGACCACAAAATGTATGACATAAGAGAGTCACTCTACTCTAAGATAATGCACTCAGTGGCTCATGATGACCACAATCGGAAGTAAATTCTCGTGTCTCAATATGACAAAAATAGTTAGTGTATTTCAGAATTTGGATCACAAGTAATAGAGACCGTGATCTATTGGCAGAACTGGCCCATCATTCTCCGTGGCAAAATTGCTACGTGCTTTCGAAATCTATTTTCACCGACTTATAGCATAGGTCCATTTAAAAATAAAGTATCTTTGATGCGCCAAGGGGGAATAGTGAACTGTTTTTCTTCTCAACTTTAAATTTCTGAGACGTTACTGCCTAATTCAACCTATGTTTCGAAACATTCCAAAATCCAGCAACTTTTTTAAGAATGTGACATGAGTTAGTACGTATTTGGGATCTACGGGTACAATATGTGTGGCGAACAGAGCACAGAAACGCGCATAATCATAGATAGTGCTGACGCTTTGACGGTATTGCTGATAAAAATAACTCCAAACATTTAGAAAATAAAATCACTACTTTTAAGAAATAGAAATCCGATATTGGCCGATGATTTTCTGAGTATGGAATTGTCCCGAGTTTAAATTTAGAATACTTAGTTTTAAAAATCGTAAATGCGTTAAGTGTACAGCATTTTTTTGTCAGGATCGAAATATCAAATAATTGGAACACAGATTTTTAATTGGTACTCCTATTGGATGTAGGCTAATTGAATCAAACAGAACCAGCGCTTAAACACATAAATCTATCAATTTATTTTCAACTCATCATTCGATCAGCTAGATTCTACTGGATTTAGTTCTATTATTAATATGAGCAGTAATGCATTGTTACTTCCATCACAATTTATTGAGTATAATTAAAATGCGGAATCATCAGTTATACAGGATAAATAATAAATATGTTCTAGAGTTTCGAATTCTAATGCAGTTTAGATCGGATGCTTTGGAACTACTGGCAATTAAGGCTTTTCGGCCTGGATACAAGATTTAATGTACGGAATGAGGCCCAGGTACTAGTAAATTGATTGATGTAGCCGAAAAATTCACAAAACTTCATTGAAAGCAAATTTATCAATGGCCGTGTAGGATTAACTGTACTTAGAACTAATACGGCCAGTAAAAGGCGATGAATTTTCTGAGTTCAGAAAATTAAGAATCTGCAGTATAGAATGAGTATGTATCGTCAATGATTGACTGAAAAATTCTTCTGCGATTCCCGTCTGTTTCTAGCTTTTGATTTCAGATTATTTCACTGCACCTTTTTAAATTTAGGATCTTTTGGAAGCAACACGCATAATCATAGACAGTTCTTCGGCCTACAGTTCTTAACCTTCTGATTTCATAGGCAAATTTATAGAAGTATATTCTATACATAGGCAATAGTTTCGTGGAAAATATGTTGCAGAGGTGTACAGTGTAGCTAAAATGACCCAGAATAGTAAAGACATACACCGAATGCTTTGTTTTACCATTATTGCTAGTGCGAAAACTTAAAAATTACAACCTTGAACGTGTGAAAATGTATGGTATGTCATGCTTAGCGGACCATCAATTTTTACCTTGGGACTCAGAATCACAACGGATCGTAGCTTTCAGAAAAATCAAAGCCTCTACCTCCTCTCAAAATTTTTTTGCATCATGAAGTATTTTTGAAGCACTCTAGAGAAGGTTTCCTTTATTTTGCACAAAAGGAATCAAATATAGAATGCTGTAGAGGTTGAACTACTACAGAATTTATACACATAGCCACAAATCATATTATATTTCGATGCAGATGAGTTCTTGTAATCTAATATTACCTTTCCTATGTCTATACTTTCAATTATTTTCTTCTACTATTTCTGGCAGACTATGCCCGTTTTTTTTGCTCGCAATAAGCCGGAAGCTGCAGAAACCCAGACCTACAACTTATTAGGGAAGCGGTAAAGTGAGATATTGTATATCTTATAGCCCGAACGCTACTCCAATAGAAATATCAGGCACCATTTCAGAGAAAATCTAGGACGATGTTGCTGAATGTCGCTCAGTTTACTGCAAACATAGCGAACCAGCCACCCCTGGGCTTCAGTTGTACTTTCTTCTCCATTCTGAGTGAGAATAATGCTAATTTTAACTGCGAATGTACACCTAGTACCGTATTTAGGCCCAAATAAAAATTCGAATTTACGGGCTAAATACTACTTGACAGTAATAGTTTAAGTAAAACGCGACATAATTGCAATATTCCAAAGAGTTACTTTCTCTTTCCCATTTTTAGTTATCTGATATGTATTGTCTGCATAAACTTAACTGGCTTCTTGTTCCTCGGTCGTCTGTATTCTAACCTGATAAGCAAAGCTATTCTTCGCCTCAATAACCGATACAAAATAAAGGAATTCAGCCCGCCGCAAATAAGATCAGTTTGTTTTGAAGTTAGAACAATTTTTACTCTAAAAAAGAAGCCTTTCCTTTTTGAATCCATTATGTTTGCACTAAAAAATTCGTTAACCATCTGCTATTTGCACCCTATACATAGGGAATTTACGACAATCTTTTAGCCATCGTTGCCAAGTTGAGCTGTAATGCATAGTACAGAGTGCTGATGATCACGGACCAGTTGCTCCAGAAATCAAATCGAATCGAATATTGTATTACATGAAGATTTATGTAGTGGACAATAAATCTGAAAATCGGCATTTATCGTTCAGCGGCTTTAATGAAATTCAAAACTGACTGTTGAATATCGTACCTTAACTAACTATGAAAATGAATGATTTTTTACCATCAAAGTAAACCAGGTAAAGCTTCTGATTTTTGTGCGGAGTACTTCTGGACCTTATAAAAGCTCTAGTTCCACTGGATACAGAATCAGAAAAAGAAATTGAGATAGACCAAGAGAAATCTATCTAAAAGTAATCAGAAGGTAAAATACTCTGAAATTACTCTTTAATATTCTCAAATTCATTCCCTTGTATATGTTCTGGTTCTGTATGATTCATTTCCCGAAAACCGAAACGTGTGTTTTTCAGCCGAACAGAAAATTATTGATCCGCTCTAAATGATGCGAAATCAGAAATATGCGAATGCACAAGAATTCTGTCGCCTTATAGAAGATGTTTGGGTCCAGTACAAGCACTAGAACCAATATCTGCCTTTTCGTCCAGTGCATCACGTCCAGAAAAGATTGTTTGACAACGTCAAAGTTCTCAATGGGTGATGTGAAATTATAAATGCATCTATTGTGGCTAAAATCCTGAAAACCTATCGGAAAGTTGCAAAACTCTAACGTCCGAAAGGTATAGTAGTCCATTCATAACTTTCCGTAGCCGGGTCAATAATCAGTCTGTGCTGAAACCACCTAGGAGAGGCGATTTCGCACAAATAGATATTCAGGAGATGTCGCTGACAACATAATAATTCTCAAATAGCATATAAAATAGGTTTAAGAAGAAGATTATTTTGCGTCCTTATTACTGATATGTCGTATATCGATCGAATTTCACCCACAATGGCGAGTATTTCGATACCGGATACGTTGGTGCACCACGCTGAAGCGTTCAAAAATTCGAACAGTACGAATAGCTTTTTCATGTGTGGCAACTGATGGAAATGTATTTGAAGTAAAATAAATTTAAATTATTTGCAGTCAATTTTAGTTTACACCAATGCAGAATATGTTGTACGTATCACCAGGTAGTTACTATTTGTCGAATTTTGGAGTATGCATGAGTTGCTTATCCTTTCATATTTGACAAAATACATCTGAATTACTTGATTTGAAGGCACAGAAGTGAGCCTCTCTACAGATCAGTTAACGACAGACAATTTTTTGAAATTCGAAATGACATGTGTAATATTTCCAACGTTGTCAACATTCATCAGAGTATGGAATAAATGAAAATACTACCTGAAATTAAATCAGAAGCTTAGGCAATGGAATCTATTTCTATGTTTTTCGAGACCAATAATCCTTGAAGTTTGATTTCTTTCCTTAATACTCAACAAATAAATACCCCTAACTCAAGTATCACAATCTCGTCATCACCAGTACAACTAGCCGGCATAGCTAGGAAGCAGTCTCTTGGGACTAGTTGCCACATGAAAAGTCATGAAGAGACAATTAGACCTGTATCGGCGCTTTCACTTCTACTGGTCTGACCAGGTTCTGTACAATATACGTTTTGGCAACAACAAGCATGAGTAGGTGTATATGCTGATTCTGTATTTCAAATTTGGCCGTTTTATTACAAGCATCAACTTCTCAATAGAAATGTGGAACACAGCGCATGATATGTCACTTAATAATCTCGAGTTCAACGAATACATCGAGACATAGGTGATCATTACAAGAGAGAAGTTCTGCTTTCTAGTGCATCCAATTGCGCAAACAAGCCGCTCCCTATATGGCCATTTGGCTCTGAAATAAACGATTTGTGGAGAAATTGAAGCCATTTTCGAAAAAGAGCGGGCAGAGTATTGTACCAAAAAAAGACAGAGGTAACCTGCACTCATGGGGTCTGTCAGAACAGAAATGGAACTGAACACGTAGATTATCGTTCTGAAAATAAGCAAATTTCAAGCATTCCAGCATTTCCGGTCCCACTTACAACATACAACCGCAGCGATTTGATAGCCTGTCATTAAATGTTGACTGTGATCTTCTATGATGAGCAGGTGTTCAGACAGTTTTTGCAAAGCTGCAAAACATTCTATCGCGGAAAGTGAGCAATAATGAAAGTGCTGGTGAAAGGTTGGATTAGTGAAGTTGGATCGTTTACTGAACTTGAATTGCTAGCTACTTAAAGTCTTCACATCATGAAGAAGGATGACTCAATAGGGATTCGATTAAGTAGTTAGCAGTGATGAAATAGGATTCATCTAAGAAATGACTATAACTAGGAGCCAAATTTACACTAGTAATTGCAATGATTCACAATCCTCCCTTTTTGGAAAATATAATTACCCAGTAAATGATCGGATGATTGAATTACAGCTTCATTAAAATCAATCGGTAATTTTTCGGAAACAAGCAATAGCTGCAAGGTATCAGTGAGCTGGCAGTTCGGTTTTGTACCGGGATTAGTTAAATTAGAATTTCCGGGAATCCATGTCATATTTGAGACATTCCTCGTCTTTATATGCACTCCATACAGGATGTGGTGTGAGTCCTTCAGCTTAGTGTAGCATGAATTCTTTATGCGCAAACACCTTAAAGTAAGTTTCTTAGGCTTCCTTGTTGCTAGAGAAAAGTTATGCAATAGTTGCTTGATTTACTTTGAGAGCTCTCCACAATTCATTTCCCATGTCCAAAGTTTCTTTGTCTCCATCATGATAGTGATTACTATGCTTAGCGGACTGCTTACTGTAAGGTACCACAGTGCCAGGATAGTGCTTGTCATCATCTTGCCAATAAACTTCGATTTCATTTCCAACATTAAGAGTACAAGTTTCACCAATTTCATGATCATCGGTCCCAGTTAAGTCAATAGAAAATATGTCATGTGGTTCGTCAGAAATGTCATAGAGCGAATTTTCAATGCAAATATCTAAGGTATCAATTGCTTTTTGGTATTTCGTAGCAAGCTCATCGTCAGCTATTCCAAAGCGAACGTCTTCAACTGCAGCATTGATTTTTCGACCGTTTTGACCTGCAACTGAAACTATTCCAGAGCGTTTGTCGTACTAAGCACTGGTTTAGGACTTGATCATTTCTCACATTTTTCATGTTGAAGCTTTATAAAAACTTGAACTAAATCACCGATTTTCAGGGGGAGATCAGAAGTGGATTTAGATCTTAAAATGAGATTAAGTTTTCCCTTCGCTATTACGACATCTATTGCCTTCAGAATTCCTACAGAAATAATTTTGGGAGTAGTTTATGCTTGTTCCTGCTTCGATAGGCCTCAAAATCCTTTCGCTAGCTCATATGGAGAACAAACATCATTTCCATACAATTCATTTCAAATTTTAATTGCCTGTTGAGCACGCATAGCTTCAGAATACGGATCAGATTCAGATTCAAGACGAATGAAAATATCCCGAATAATTTTATGTTTTGATTCCAATACATTCTTGTTGTGACGGCGAGCTGGAATCGGACGCGATTCAATTCCGTACACGTTGAGGAAGTTCTGAAAATTTTCATTATCGAAAGCCTGATCGAATTTCATGGAATAGAAGCCCAAAACTGAGAGATCCAATGAGAATCTAATACATCGATGGCAGATTCCATCCCAGTATCTGGAACTACAGCTCCAACAGAGTAACGCGTAGCTGCGTCCATAATGTGACATACTCGCATGTTTCCGAGATGAAAATGATCAATAAAATCTACATGGTTGAAAGATCTATTGAGTGAACTGAGAGATGCTTTCCTAGCTTGTTTTGGTTCATAACATTTTGCAAAATTGGAACATGAATTAACAATTCGGTTAAGGTATGTTTCAACTTCATGATTCCATAAATTGTTACGTTCAAGCAATGT
>JAAUYH010183515.1_pt1 | contig 11061 bp, 13 predicted proteins | sample 7278061 | NCBI WGS metagenome assembly JAAUYH01 (sample SAMN14350203, study PRJNA611818) | marine sediment metagenome | isolation source: surface marine sediment (0.6m) | place: French Polynesia: Moorea | collected 2018-08 | reverse complement strand
TGTCGAGCCATGATTGAATTGCTGGGTATTTGGTCAGGTCAAAACCACCTTCTCCTACAACCTGGGTATAGCCATATAAGGAAATATCGGCAGTGGTTAGATTATCCCCCGTTAAGTACCTAGATTTTTTAAGCTGTTCTTCCATGACATTGAGTGCTTTATAGCCCCCAGCTTGTTTTGATTCATATTCTGCTTTGAGTTCGACCGGTACGCCTAAATATTTGGCAATAAATCGAGCCACTGCGAGGTAGGGTTCGTGACTGTACTGCTCGAAAAACTGCCACTGTTGAACTTTAGCCAGAGCGAAATCGTTTTGAGGTAACAGTTCGCTGCCAGCAGTCAAAAAATTGATAATCGCATTGGATTCAGAAAGGTATCGACCATCAGCTAACTCTAATAAAGGAATTTTTCCATTAGGGTTTTTCTCTAAAAATTCAGGCTTCTTGGTATCACCTGCTAAGATGTCAATTTCTATCCAGTCATGATTAATATCTAACAAGGCACATACAAGCTTAACCTTGTAGCAATTACCCGATTGAATATCGCCGTATATTTTCATTGTCTCTCCTTTTGATAGTTAAAGACTTTAGGTGATTTCCCGAAATATTTTTACCAGGTTTTGATCGGAATGTATCAATCATGTGTAGGGGCGCATCGCGATACGCCCCTACGTCAATGGTATGTTCTTTTCCAGAAATCACCTTATTCATTCATCGCTATCTACTACAGCTTCAGCATCGACTTCTACGAGAAATCTCTCTTCTGCTAAGGCTTGTACGCCAATCAAAGACATTGCTGGCACTTGACCCATCCTGAAGTGTTCTCGTATAATCTCTCCGATCGCTTCTGCATCTGAGGGCTGATAATTCACCACGTAGATATTCATCTTGACAATATTTGCCATTGTCGCATCAACGCTTTCCAACGCAGTTTGAAGATTACTGAATATTTGTTTTAGTTGATCTGGCAATTCACCATTACCAACTAAATTCTTGTGGCGATCGACTCCAACTTGTCCAGCTACATAGATAGTTTTGATTCCATTTTTTTCAATTACAGCTACTTGGGAGAAATAGTTACTCCAATCTGGCAAACTAGCAGGAGTAAGATAGTATTTATTCACAATAAGAACCTCATTATTTTACAAATTTTCTCCTATCATCAATGCAAAACTGCCGTTTTCTAAATGGATGGGGTGTATTTAAAACTAATTACGAACTACGCTCTTTTTTCATATGGATCGGAGCAACTCTTTTACCCTGTAGATTTCTTCTTTCTTCAATTTAATGTTGCTTTGGGATTTTCTAGAGAATAATTTCTCGATCTGGTTAATCTTTTTAAGATAAATATTCTGGTGGCAGCTTAAGTGTTCCAGTTACTTCTGTGAATTTTTCCGCGATCGCCTGAAACTCGATCATCAATTATGACGATAATCCGAAAACAATAAACGCAAATTTTACAGTGCTTGTGAAGGAAATTCACAAGTTTTATAAATCAAGGGTAAGATTTCTTCAACGTAAATAAAAATTTTAAATATCTATACCATGACCAAAAATGTTAATCATAAACCCATTGCCAGTTTGTCTTTAGATTTGGATAATCAGTGGTCTTATATGAAAATCCACGGCGATCGCGGTTGGGAAACTTTTCCCTCCTACTTAGATTTAGTAGTACCTCGTTTCCTGGATTTACTGCAACAACATAATCTTAAACTAACAGTATTTATTGTCGGTCAAGATGCAGCCTTAGCCAAAAATCATCAGGCACTTAGGGCGATCGCTGCTGCTGGACACGAAATTGGCAATCATTCCTTCAACCACGAACCCTGGTTACATCTTTATTCTGAAGAGAAAATCGAACAGGAATTAGCACTAGCAGAAGAACAGATTGAAAAAGCTACAGGCAAGCGACCAATTGGCTTTCGTGGACCAGGATTTAGTTATTCTCCCTCCGTATTGCAAGTTTTAGCCAGACGCAACTATAAGTATGATGCTTCTACTTTCCCTAGTTTTTTAGGACCGTTAGCTAGAGCCTATTATTTTATGACTGCTAAATTAAGTGAAGAAGAAAAGCAAAAGCGCAAGGGACTATTTGGTAAGTTTAGTGATGGTTTACAACCTCTTAATCCCCATGAATTACGGTTAGAAGATAATAACAGGTTGATCGAGATTCCCGTAACCACTATGCCTCTGTTCAAAATCCCGATCCATGTTAGCTATATTCTCTATTTAAGTAGTTTTTCCCCTACTCTAGCCTTACTCTATTTTCGTGCAGCTTTATTACTTTGCCGCCTAACTAAGACTCAGCTATCTTTATTGCTACATCCCCTAGATTTCTTGGGGGGAGATGATGTTCCCGAATTGGCTTTCTTTCCCGCTATGAATCTTTCTAGTCAGCAGAAGCTACAAGTAGTTAACCAAGTTCTAGAGCTTATGTCCAATCAGTTTCAGATTGTCACCATGGAAGAACACGCTCAAATAGCAACCCAACATCACTAATAGCTACTTAAGAGCTTTTGCTTGCTTTTGCTGCTTTAAATAGTCAAATACCGACTTATCGCCAATATCTGGGTCGATCGCCTGTACCATTTTTCTACCAGCAAAGATGGTAAAGCCAATTGTCCAGACTGCTAATAATACTTCTTTAATATCTACTGGCATCAAGCCACTCATATGTCCTAACAACAGGAAAGGTACAACTATAGTCAGCACTTTGGTTTCTAGACGATTAAAGCAAAAGGCTTCTTTAAAATAGATACCTGTTAAGGCAGCAAAGATAAAACCAATTCCCCACAAGGTAGCAGGATGATTATAGACATATAGTGCCAGTGGTTCATCAGCCTGAAAAGCGATCGCAACTGCCGAGATAACACCAATTGCCCAAAAAGCTTGTAATAGCCTGTGGAGAGGTTTGAGATAGATGTGAATAGTCAGTAAGCTTACACCCAAACTCAAGGCAAATAAAGCAAATAAAGGCGTAATCCAAGGAATAATCTCATTCCCTTTAGCAAACCAAAGATTACTAGCCAGGGCAAAACTAACTGCGGCTACTATTAACCCTCCACGATAAATAATTACTTCCTGGCGATCGTGTTTATCAATGGTATATTCGCCAAATTGTCCTTTATAGGTTACTGGTTCTTTATCTAATAAGGCGATCATCTTTATTATTCCTCAATACCTCATCATTTATTTTATCGCCTTAGTTCAAAACCGATGAATCATTCAGAGTGTAAATAAAGATTTTTAAATTCAGAGATTATAATCAATAATATAAATGTATTTTAGGAGAAACTAGTTATGCTGCCTATTAGACAAGGAGACGTAATCTTAAAGGTTGTCGATCGCATTCAAGGACACAAACTTACCCATCTAACTTTAGCCGAAGGAGAAGTTACAGGACATTCTCACCGTATTGCCGATGGTCAAGCAGAATTATATGAAAAAGATGGGACTCTTTATCTCAAAGTCTTATCAGAAACCGCTACTTTAGTTCACGAAGAACACAAAGCGGTTGATATTCCTCAAGGAAATTGGATGGTACGGATACAGAGAGAATATGAACCAGAAGGTTGGCGATATGTTGCTGATTAATTATTAAATTTTATTACTGAAATTTGAGGATAAGCAGTAGGTTGGGTTAGGCGATAGATCTATTAAAAATGTATTATCAAGAAATTAATTCGCCTTCTTGGTCAGCGTTACATGCGGCGACGGTCATCACACGCTTTTGAGGAAACCTCAAAAGACGTGACCTCAACTATGCGCCTTTGTTTGCGCCTTACGGCGACGCGGGGTCTGACCGCTAACCCAACAAAAACAAAATCAAAGGTTTAAAGTATCTTAAAATTTACATTACAAACAGTCTCTTAAATTTGAGGATAAAAAATATAGTATTTTGATTTATTTTTTATTCCCTAATTAACTTTTGGCAACTAAAAAGCTAGTTATTGTATTTATTATTAAAGATTGAGCAGTAATTGGCGATTGTTTATATCTTGCTAATTTATACTTTTTCCAATTATGCCTAAAATTTCCCGTCTTACACCAGAACAAGATGCTTTAATTCCTATTTATCAGCAAAAGTGGCAAAAAATAGCTACATCTACCGAACCAATAGAACGAGATAGAGCGATCGCCGCTATTAATAAAACCTATGCAATCATGGGCAAAAACAAGCCAGCGATTCAATTTTTTGCCAGTCCCAATCAAATTAAAAATAAAATCCTTACCCAACCCCCAGAAATTTTAGCCAAACAATTAGGTTCGCCGATTTTAAAGCAGCCTTTATCTTTAGAAATTTCAAGTAGCTTACACCAACAAATTGAGTCAAATTTATGGACACAGCTAACCGCAGAATTACAGCCTAGATGGCAACCTTTTATCTTTCTTTTTCAACAGCTTTTTCAACAGCTAGAAAGAAGAGAGCAAATGTCAGAAACAGAAGTCCAAATATGGATGGAACTTTGGCAGCAGTTTTCAGAACAACAGTGGGAAAATCGTTGGTCAGAATCAGAACAATGGATGCGAAGTCAGGTTAAACAAATTCCAGGGGGAGATATTTTACTAGGTTTTGGCGATAGTATTTGGGATAACATTGGCAAGTCAGCTTGGCAACAAATAGGCGAACCTATTATCAATGAAATTAATCAACAACCATGGATGCAGGAACTAGAAGAAACTGTTAAGCAATTTACGCTTCCTTGGTTGCTAATGAGTAATGGTTTGGGAATAGCTTCTAGTTTAATCAGTGGGCTTGAATGGAATTCTATTGCTGTAATCGACTACTGTATTGAAGTTTTAAATTGTCAGTATGATGCCGAAAAATGGCTGACAATGAGTTCTGTAATTAAAAATTGTGGTTGGGTATTTTTCTTTGCCAGAACTTGTTGGGTTTGCGAACGACCAAATACACTATCTTTTGATGAACAATATCGTCTACATGCAGTAGGAAAACCAGCGATTGCCTATAATGATGGCTATCAAATCTATGCTTATAACGGCGTTATTTTGCCCGAAAAATATGCCAGAGTACATCCCGATCTCTGGGAAGCTAGTTGGCTGTTAACTGAACAAAATGCCGAGTTAAGAAGAGTTTTAATTCAAGCTATTGGTTACTCAAGAATTTGCCAAGAATTGCAAGCTACAGAAATTGATTCTTGGCGGGAATATATCCTGCTGAAAATTGATAATGATATCGATGTTGAACCTATTCATCTCTTAAAAATGACTTGTCCTAGTACCAGACATATTCATGCAACTCGCGTACCACCCCATATTCATTCAGCTAAAGAAGCTATTACTTGGGTGAATTGGGATATCGATCCTGAAGAGTTTGCTGTAGAAACTTAATTTTTAGTCATTCTAATTAATTGCCACAACGTTATTGGTGGTGGTTAGTTGTTAGTTGTTAGTGGGTAGAGACGTAGCATGCTACGTCTGTACAGTGGTTAGTGGTTAGTTGTTAGTAGATATAGGGCTATTTACTATGACTTTTGTTATTCATCTGGTTTCTATTGGGAATGACTAGACTTGCTTAAATCTTTCCCGTAAAATAAATTCTGCGATCGCCAGATCCACGGGAGTAGTGACTTTTAGATTAGTTTCTTCTCCTGGGACAATTTTGACTGGCAATTCACATTTTTCAAATAACGCCGCATCATCAGTTACCTCCCACCCTAACTCTTTTCCTCGATCGTGACAGCGTTTTAAAAGCTCTACTGCAAATCCTTGGGGGGTTTGAGCCGCCCAAAGATTACGCCGATCTGGTGTATCGACAATAATTTTGCTATCATTGACAATTTTGATAGTATCCTTGACAGGAACAGCGGCAATCAATCCCTGACAACTAGTTAAAACTTCAGCACAGCGATCGAATAATTCAGGAGTTGCCAAACAGCGTGCCCCATCATGAATTAAAACCCTTTCAGCATCACTAGGTAAAGCTTGCAGTCCATTGTAAACCGACTCTTGACGTGTATCCCCCCCGACAATTAACTGTATTGATTTGCTCAAATTTAACTGGGATAAAATTTCTCTAAAATCGGCAAAATCATCAGTCTGTCCGATAATCCCAATCCAACTAATACTTTTAGCAGCTTCAGCAGCAGTTAGAGTCCATGCTAATAAAGGTTTGTCTAATAGCCTTAATAATAGTTTATTGCGTCCGCTACCCATGCGGCGACCCATGCCCGCAGCAGGAATTAACAAGTGCATTTACGATCTTTCCCTTAAAAATCAATCGATTAGCTCTATCATCCCTTAAAATTGACGAAGTGAATGCAAACCTTGTCTTTAAGATGGGGTAGTATTCGTTAGAAAATATAAGGTTTACGCGCTCTTGATAAAATGCGAATATTAGCCCTTGTTCCTGGTGGAATTGACGCTCAAATACTTTTTTTTCCCACTCTCGAAACCCTAAAAAAACAATATGCCCAGGTTGCTATCGATGTTTTGGTCGAACCTCGTGCTAAAGCTGCTTACCGAGTCTGCAAAAATGTGCATGAGGTTCTGGTGTTCGACTATCAAGATCGTAATAGCTTGGCTGATTATCTTAATCTGTTAGGAATTATTCGCGATCGCGAGTACGATGCTAGTATCGATGCAGGTACCCCTGGAGCGATCGCTAAACTGCTATGGCTTAATGGTATTCCCACGCGGGTTGGTTATCGTGGTAACTCCACTTGGTTTTTATCTAATCCAGTTGTTTCCAAATCAGAACAATATCTGGCACATATGTATCACGATCTATTATCTGGTTTGGGAATTAATACTCCTTGTCCTCCCATTACCATTAATGTACCGAAACAGGATATTACTTGGGCAGAAACCGAACAGCAACGTTTAGATATTAAAGATAGCGGTTATATCTTACTTTACGGTGAAAATCAGTCTTCGGGAGATAAGGATATCTATCCCCTTGCTAGCTGGCAAAAAATTGTCACCGATATCCAACAAAAACAAACTGGTTTGGCTACTGTATTGCTACAAACAAATGACAATCGTGAGTGGGTAACAGAGATGATCTCGGCTAACGGTAACTTAATTGCGATCGCTCCTCCTGATGTGGGTAAATTAGCAGCAATTATTGCAGGAGCTAATTTAATTTTGTCTACTGACAGTACACCAGTACAAGTTGCAGTTGCAGTTAATACTTATACCATCGCTTTATTTGGCTCTACTGACAGCAAAAAGCAGCTTCCAGGAGAAAATAACAACTGTTTGGCGATTCAATCTTCTAGTAATAAAATAGCTGATATCAAACCAGAAACTGTTTTAAAAAAGATGTGGCAAAATTAAACCAACTAAAAACTAATAATTCTTGGTTTTTATTGTTTATCCTTAATTGTTGTTGAAAAGCAACGGTTATCAATGCTCAATCTGGATTCATTAACCGAAGGGTGCGGCGTAGTTTATACTTCGCCGCCAGTGATTCAAATTAATTTATCAACAACAGAATAGATAATGATCTATGAGCCAATTAAAATACCTAGCTCCTTTAGCGACACAGTTCAAATAGTAGAAGATTATGCTCTTAAACAAATCCAACAACAAACCCAGCAAAAGCAACTTTACTATCATACTCAAACCCATGCGATCGCCGTTAAATGCCGCGCCAGAATAATTTTTCAGGCGATCGGACCTTATTTAGAAGCTAATCATAATTCTGCCACACTAGATCGGGTAGCTCATTTAATCGACTTATGTGCTATTACTCACGATTTAGTACAAGAAATTTTGCCACCAACTGAAGCTAATAGCCCTAGAAAACGTCCAGTTAGAGTTAGTGAATTAGCTACAATTGAGCAACTAACTGAGTACATTAATAATTTAAATCAAAGATTATCCAAACTAAATACTCCTGCTGCGGCTCGATTTAATAACTTAGATCTGCAAATTATTGACGAAGCGATCAAAGCAACCATTTGTGAATTAGATCCTTTGGCTAATCAACCTAATTCTGGTTTATCATCTAACTCGATTTATCAACCTTTTATTTATAATTCTGTCCCCAAACTTTTTTTGGTTGCCAATATCATTGCTTTGGCAGATCTAGGTACTTTGGGCATGGAAGGAATAGAACCTTATATTCATCAAGGAATCTTGATTTTTCTCGAAGAAAATCTCGATTTAGTTGAGGTTATTTCAAGAAATAGTTATCCCCAGCAAGATAACGAACAACAGAATCATATAATCAAAAAACGACTGCTGAAGATGGCGCGTTTTATGGTTAACCTCGCACAAGATAGACTAGTTAGATTTGAACAAGAGATAGCACCCTTTCCTCCCCAGGCTCAGGATATTTTGCAACAAGAAATATTTCAATATCTCAATAGCGAAACGATCGCTCGAATTAAGGAATTAATTCCTACCGAAGAAAATATTAGTCTGGAAAAATTAATAAATTTCTTTCACCGCTATAGTCAATAAAATACGTAGTTATCGATAACTTATATGAAATACCAAAAAGAATGCAAGACATTATTCGTAGGGGCGATTCGCGTTGGCGTTAGCCTTCTCGTAAGAGTATCGCCTCTACAGAGTTTTTATTGGTAGCAAACATTTAAGTAATTCATATTATTTTATTGAGGTAGTCCATCAGATTTAATACATTTATATTGCAATAATTTTGTTTTTATTTATCTTTTTAATTTTAGAGTCATATTTAATTTTTCATAATCTTTTTCCAAGGATTTTTTTGTTTTTACTAATTCTCTCGGTAATATTTTTCTTCGTTCATACAAGCTTAGTAAATTACTAACAAGTGATTTTTGTATTTTCTCAGCATTTGTTTGTTTGGCTAAGTCATAATTAAAAAAAGTCCTTGATAAATTAGGAACTGAGTATGTAATTAATTTTGTCTAGTTACTTACTAGATTTTAGTTGTATATTTGGCTCTATATTTTTTATATTATTATTTTCGTGATAATTATTGATTGTTTTTTTTATTCTTTCAATTTCTTGTTTGCATTCTTCAATTCTTGCTCGTAGTTCAAATTTCTGAGATGCATTAGAAGTTATGGCAAGTTCATATTCATAATGAGTAAGTTTTTCTTCCCATTTATTTTTAGTTTGTTCTAACTTTTCCTGGGACATTGTTTGTTTCTTGGGTGAAACTAATTCAGCATCTTGCCAAAAATCGTCGGGATAAGGATATTGAGGACTATCTGGATCGGTTTCGGCATTTTGTTCAATTTCTTCATCTGTCATCGAAGCAACGCGCTGCCAATCTGTTTGGCTCTCACCACTAGCGATCATCTCATCTAATTGTTCAGCCGTATAACTGACGATATGCTCTTCTTTCTTCACGACGCGCTCTCCGCATTGAAATGATTCGTATCTTATCTTGCCTTTTGGTGTAGATAATTGTGACCTCAATTTCTTCTAATAAACCAACAGCAAGCCACCGTTGTTCACTGGAATAAGATGTTTGTTTTAATAGATGATTGTCTTGTAAAACTAGCCTAGCATCTAAGAAGTCAAGACCATGCTTTTCTAAATTGCTTCGCCGCTTATTTTCATCCCATTCCAGCTTCATGTTTAGCTGCTTTTACTATATTAATTATATATATATCTGTCTATACAAAGTTATCATGTATCATACAATCCCCAGATCGAGCTATTAAAATACTTTTATAAATTTCAGATAGCCCTATCTATGATTTATTCTGTCTTTATTTTCGTAAATACTTCATTGGCGATCGCCGTACCTAAGAAAATTAAACCACAGCCAATCACCATCGATGGGGTGAGGAGTTCTTTTAGAATTAACAAAAGAACAAGTAATTAAGAGTTCTGTAGGAAAGTGTAGCTATACAGAAAAAACCAGGCTCAATCCTTGAATAATAAGATTTAGTTTAGATGACGATAACTGTCCGATCTTCTCTTCAGGCAAAAGATCGCTTTTGTTAACTGTTAAAATTTGAGATACATTAACTACACTTGACTTAGGCAAATTGGCTTCCCCTTCATCTAGAGCTACATTGCCAGGTGCTTTTGAGAGTCTGAGATTAGTAGTTAAGATACAAATCACTGTTGTTTTAATTCTCGAACGGTTAAAAGTATCGTTTTGAACTACAACACAAGGTCTTCGGAATCCAGGCTCGGATTTTTTGGGTTCAGGGAGATTAATCCAGTAAATCTCTCCCTGTTTTACCTCACTTACCATTTTTCCGATTTCGTTTCAACAATATTATTAATAAAGTAATTCTTAGCCACTTCAGTAAATTCAAAGTCTGAATTCGACTCGTCTTCGTATACTTGATTCAGTTTGTCCAAAATTTCTTGTTGTTCTAAATCATGGAAATATTTTTGTAGAGCGATCGCAATGACACCACTGCGACTATTGCCAGTTTTTTTAGCTAATCGATCTGTTTGCTCTAACAATGCTGAGTCGAGGCTGATAGCAGTTTTAGCTGTAGTCATAGTTTAGTATGAACAAAAGTATTACTTTTAGTATAAACTATCTTTTTCAGACATTAGCTATTGCCACTAAATTTAATCTATCTTTATTTTCGTAAATACTTCATTGGCGATCGCCGTACCTAGTAAAATTAAACCACAGCCGATAACCATCGATTGAGTTATAGGTTCATTTAAGATTAGCCAACCCCAGATCATGGCAAAGATAGGAATCAAATAAGTTACAGTCAAAGTTTTAGTGACACCAATATTGGTAAGGAGACGAAAGTAAAGAATATAGGCGAGGGCAGTGGAAAATAAAGCTAAAGCCAGAATTACAGTTATTACTTGCAGGTTGGGAATAGTTTGGGGGAAAGTAAACGGCAAGAAGGGCAATAAAATAACTGCCGCACCTAATTGCATGCCTGTGGCGATCGCCAGAGGGGGAACACCTGTAAAGTTTTGTTGAGTATAGGCAGCGGCGATCGCATACATTAAAGAGCCTAATAATCCTGCACCCACTGCCAGCATAAAAGATATGGTTAGGGGTATATCGGTTAAGCCAATTAAAACCACAACACCCCCAAACCCCAAAATCAATCCCAGCAAGCGACTGGTAGTAAAACTTTCTTTAAGCCACAAAAAAGCAATTACAGTGCCA
>JAAUYH010138858.1_pt1 | contig 11062 bp, 7 predicted proteins | sample 7278061 | NCBI WGS metagenome assembly JAAUYH01 (sample SAMN14350203, study PRJNA611818) | marine sediment metagenome | isolation source: surface marine sediment (0.6m) | place: French Polynesia: Moorea | collected 2018-08 | reverse complement strand
TCTTCGGCTTCTGGGTGGTCTGGGCCCCGAAGAACACCGCGTAGTCTGTATTCTTGTAGTGGCACAGCGGCAGGAAGCCGAGCTTGCTGAGCTCCGCCTCGCGCCGGTCCGTGATGCCGATCTCGGTCGGGCATTTCTGGTCCGGATCGCCGTCATCGCTGGTGAAGACGTGGCTCGGCAGGTTGTCCACCTTGCCGCCGCCCTCGGCGCCGCGGATCGCGGTGCACCAGCCATACTGCGAGAACGCGTCGGTCAGCTTGGTGCCCATGACGTATGCCGAGTTCATCCAGCAATAATTGTCATGCTCCATGCTCTTCTCGGCACCGGCTTCGTCCTTCGGCGCCTCCTCGAAGGAGAACTCCTCGATCGGCGACGTGGCCTCGCCATACGGCAGCCGGGCCAGCGCCCGCGGCATGGTCAGGGTCACGAAGCGGCTGTCCTCGCTCTCGCGGAAGCTGCGCCACTTGGCGTATTCGATCGAGTCGAAGATCTTCTCCAGATCGCGCGGCTTCGACAGCTCGGTGTAGGATTCGAAGCCGAACATGCCCGGTGCCGAGGCGGTGATGAACGGCGCGAAGGACGCCGCCGCCACGTTGGACATGTTGCTCAGCAGCTCGATGTCCTCGGGGTGGTTGGTGAATTCGTAGTCGCCGATCAGCGTGCCATAGGGCTCGCCGCCCGGGGTGCCGAACTCGTTCTCGTAGATCTTCTTGAACGTCTGGCTCTGGTCGAACTCGACCGCCTTGCTGAGGTCCTTGTAGAGGTCCTTCTTCTTGACGTTCATGACGCGGATCTTGAGGCCGGCGCCGGTCTCCGAGTTCATCACCAGGTGATGCAGGCCCCGCCAGGTGCCCTCCATCTTCTGGAACTTCTCGTGATGCATCACGGCGTTGAGCTGCTTCGACATCTGCTCGTCGATCGCCGCGATCGCCTTGTTGAAGGTGACCGTCAGGTTCTTCGAATAGGTGACGGTGCCCTTCAGGGCCTCTTCGGAGAGGGTCTTCAGCAGTTCCTGCGCCCGGTCCGGCTCAGTCTGCTTGGTGGCCCCGATCGCCTGGTCGAGCAAGCTAAGCTCGGCGACGCCCTCCGCTTCTTCCGTTGCGGCTTGGGCCTGTTCTTCAGTCGAGCTCATGCTTACTTCTCCTCTCCGCCCTTGTCATCGGCCGGCGCCTCGACGCCCAGTTGGTTCGAGAGCTCGCCAAGTTGTTCTTCACTCTGCAGCACGTTCTCGAGCAGGTTCTCCAGGTCTTCCGACCGGTCGACCTTGCTCATCAGATCGCGCAGCTTGTCCCGGGTCTCCTGCAGCTTGCGCAGAGGCTCGACCTGCTGCACGACACGGCCCGGATCGAAGTCGTCCATGGAACTGAACTTCAGATCGACGGCCATCTCGCTGCCGTCGCCGGCCAGCGTATTCTCGACCTTCATGCTGGCGCCCGGCGTCATGCGCGCCATCACGTCGTTGAAGTTGTCGCGGTCGATCTGGATGAACTTGCGGTCCTTCAGCGGCGCCAGCGGACTGGTCGGGTCGCCGGAGAAATCGCCGAGAACGCCAACGACGAAGGGAAGTTCCTTCAGAACCGCCGCCCCTTCCGTCTCCACCTCGTACGTGATGTGGACGCGCGGCTTCCGAACGCGCTTCAACTTATCATGTATGCTTGCCATGGCCCGATGGCCTCCCCTCTTACCTTCGCGGTACGATCGCCGAAACGCACCGCCCCGGCGGATGAAAACAACCGATCATGCGCAACCGAACGACGCGGAGCAACCGCCCACAATCGCCTCGGTTCAACTTGCCTTGCATTTTATAGAAATTTTTCCGTCGCGTGAACCGAAATTACCGATTTCTTTACAATCCGTGCGAATTCACCGCTGGCATGCGGCCATTTCGCCGGTCACTCGTCTTCCTTGGGCTGAATCCCGGCTCGCGCCAGGAAATCGTCGCGTGTGCCGCGGTCCTGGATCAGCTCCGACAGCAGTTCAGGAAGGCTGAGGCGGCCGCGCCGGACGACATCGTCGAGCGTGTAGGAGATCGGCGAGTGCGGCTCGGTCTTGCGGAAGAAATCGGCGACCTTGCTCAGCTGCCGGAAGGCATCCTCGCGCGTCGCGATCTGGCCCGCAGCGACCTGCACACCGCCGCCACCCGCAGCCGGGGCGGCAGCCCCGTTGCCGCCGACCACCTCGCCCTCTTCGCCGGCGACGGCCTCGTCGGGCGCCTCGGACGCGATCAGGTCCCGGCTGACGAACTTCACCGTATCGAGGACGGTGCGCAGCGTGTTGCGGATGTTGGACGCCGGCGGCGAGTCGTGACCGCATTTCTCGTCGAGGACGGTGCACAACCCGTCGAACGCCTCCAGACACCCTTCCAGATCGGCGATCAGTTCGGTGTAGAAGGCCGGTGAGGTCTCCGACACGGCCTTCTCGAAATTGTCCATCGGCACGACGCCGGCGGCGATCCGTGCCTGCTTCTTCTCCTCATCGGTGATCTTGGCCAGTTCCATCGCCTGGTCGTAATGCCAGGCGGCGAAGGGGCCGAAGCTGGCGCCCTCGGTGATGAGGACCTTGCGGATGGGCTGGATCAGCGTGCCATCGGCGCCCTCGCCGTTCAGGCCCGACAGGGGCGCCACCTTGGTCTCGACGCCGTCCTCGTCCTCCAGCGGATACAGGCCGTCCCAGAAGGTCTCGACCATCCCGGTCGCCAGCTTGAAGCCGTCGCGCAGCCCGGCGAAGCCGTTCGCCCGCAACTCCGCCTCGATCAGCCAGCTCGCCAGTTCCAGGTCCTTGGCCTTGTTCTGGATCAGGTCGGGTGCGGTCTTCAGGATGGTGCGCCACTCCTCGGGAAGCGCCCCGCCGGGCTCTTCATCGGCGTCGTGGCTGCGCTCCGCGGCGCGGGCCGCCGAACGCGCGTCCTTGACCTGATAGTAGTCGGAAGTCGGCGAGACATCCTCGCGGAGGTCAACGCCCGCCGGATTGTCGCCTTCTATCGGTGCGAGCAGCTGCTCGATGTCCAGGGTGGACGGCGATGCCATGGGTTCTGCCCCATTGTCCGTTGTTGCCGATGCCTTTATGTCTGCCCGGCGGCCATGCTGCCGGGCGGCGAACGCTAGCATAGCGCCGCGGTACAGTGAACGGCAAACGGAGGGCGCCCGGCGGCGGCGCAGGGGAGGCAGTCATGCGGATCGCTTTGCACACACCGGCCCTCGCGGCCGAAGGCACGCCGTCACTCGGCGCGGCGGCCGCGTGCGATGCGCTGTCCGGCGCGCTGACGATCGGCGGCCATCAGGTGGAGGGCCCCGGCCAGCCGGGCGCCGCCGACGGCGATGTGCGGCAGGTCCTGCAATGGGCCAGCCGCCCCGGACGGCGCCCGGATATCTGGCTCACCTACGGCCTGCGACCGGACGCCCCCGACACGGTCGGGGCCGAGGTCGCGAGCGCGCTGAAGATCCCCTATGTGCTGGTCGATCCGCGCGGCCCGGATGACGGGACGGCGATGACGGCCGGACCCGTCGCCACGGTGATCGCGCTGACGGATGCGAGCGTGTTTTGGGCCGAGGCGGCGTTGCCCGACACGCCGGTGAAGCGGCTGCTCCCCTTCATCGACCCCGGACCCTACGACGCCGTGCGGCGACTGCATGCGCCGCAGGCCGCGATGATCGCCGGGCGGCATCATTTCGATCCCGAGGCGCCGAAGCTGTTGTTCGTCGGGTCGATGCGCGCCGGCGACAGGTTGGACTCCTGCCGGCAGTTGGCGCGGGCCCTGTCCCGCCTCGTGATGCTCGACTGGCAGATGATCGTCATCGGCGACGGACCGGAACGGGACACGGTGCTCTCGGTGCTGCGGCGCCTGCCGCTCGGGCGGGTGCACATGATCGGGGCCCTGCCGCCGGACGAGGTGGTGCCGTATTACGCGATCAGCGACATCCTGGTGGCGCCATGCGTGGGCGGGACCCACGGCCGCGTCCTGCTGGAGGCCCAGGCGACCGGCCTGCCGGTCGTGGCCGGCGACACGCCGGGAGTCCGCGACGTGGTCCGGGACGGAATGACCGGCCGGATCTACCCCGCCGGCAACGCCGAGTCGCTTGGCCAGGCCATCGCCTTCCTGCTTCGGGAACGGCGCTTCCTGGCCGCCTATGCCTCGGCGACGGTGCAGTCGATCTCCAAGGACCATCATATCGTCCCTGCCGCGAATGCGCTGGGCGCGATCCTCGGCGAGCTGGCCGACGTCGACTTCTAACGCCGGATCGCCCCATGCCCAAACGGCATGGGGCGATCCAGATCCAACGCGTTCAGGGGGGGGTCGGCCGCGGCGCGTCGCCCCGGCGAACCGGAAATCCCTCAGCTGTTGCAGCCCGTGACCACGCGGCGGCGGCAATCATCGGAGGCCCGGCCCCGCTCCCGCCAGCACTCGCGCTTGGCCTCTTCCATGGCGTCGCTCTGGGTGACGGCGGTGGCGAAATGCCCGGCGACCACAGCGGCACATTGACCGGCCGGGATTTCGACATGCACCTGGCAGTAGTTGTGGCCGCATTTCGCCATGGCGCACTCGTTCGCGGCCTGCTGGTTGGACATGTCGGTGCACACGCCGACCCGGCGCCAATTGGCGATGCTCATGGCGATGGCGCCGAAGGTGCCGCTGACGGCCGCGACCTCCTCGGTGCCGCGATCGGTGACCGGCGTGCTGATCGAGACCAGCCGGTTGCGGGCCAGATCGGCGAACACGCCGTCGGGGAAGCGGGCCAGATAGGCGAAGTATTCGGCGGCATCGGTGCTGTTCTGGATCGAGCGCCAGAACAGCATGTCGGCCTCGAGATCGGCCGAGCGCGTGGCCGGCGCGGTCTGGCCCGGATCGGTCGTCTGGCTCGGCACCACCGCCGGGGTCGTGACCGCCGCGACCTGGGTGTTGGAGGCCGGGTTCAGGTAGAACTGCTCGGCGCTCAGCGAACCGTAGACGAACGGCTCCTGCCGGCCATTGGTCGCCGCGATGACCGAGTCCCGCACCTTGCGGAAATAATGGCCGATCTCGATACCCGGCTCGGCGAGGTGCGACAGCAGGGCGGAGGTGAACGGGCTGTTGAAGCCGGTGCCGTCCTCGGCCACCGAACCATCGCGGGTGGCGAAGGCGACCAGCGTATCGGCCGGCGCGTCGACCCGGCCGAGGCCGCGGCCCACTGCGGTCGAGCGCGTCGGACCCATGGCGGCCTGAAGCTGTCCGGCGAACGGGTTGTCGCGGCAGGCATCCAGCATGACGACCGCGAGCTTGTCGGCCTGCGAGACCTCGCTCAGGATCAGATCCAGCGAGACCGCCTCGTAGTTCAGGTCCCTCTCACGCGCGAGATTGGCGTCGATCGGCAGCAGATAGTTGGTGCCGTCGACCTGGATGCCGTGGCCGGCGTAGAACACCAGGGCGACCTCGGCGTCCGCGGCCAGCGAGCCGAAGCTGCGCAGCGCCGACACCATTCCGGCGGCGTCGAGGTCGATGCCTTCCTGGACCACGAAGCCCAGCTGGCGCAGCGAGTCCGACATCGCCAGCGCGTCGTTGATCGGGTTCGGCAAGGCCGGCGCGCTCTGGTAGCTGCTGTTGCCGATGACCAGCGCGACGCGCGAATAGGCGCCCTGCGCCGCCGCCGGCAGCGCCCACAGCCAGGCGATCAGCACCGCGAGGACGAGGCAGGCGAGACTTCCGGGGACCATCGAGTCCGTGTCCCGCCGGGTGATGACTGTCGCAACGCTGTTCGCCAACCGTGTCATGTCTTGCCTCCCATCGCCTGGACCGGACCCCTGTGCCGGCCGTCGCGTTCTCCTTCACGTTTCGAACGGATCGCCGCTGAAGCCTCGTTGGCGATCCATTGAAGCAGGAGTCTTATGGGAGGAACACCGGGTTGAAAGTGACCGGCGTCACCGGCGGCAGATTTTCTCGGACTCGCAAGCCGAGCGGCCGAGTGACGCGGCGGGCGCGTGCATAAGGACGCTAGTCGTTGCAGGCGGAGGCAATCAGCTCGCAGGTGTAGTTGCGGCCGGCGTCGCGGAAACATCCGACCTTGGCCTCTTCCACCGCGTCATTCCAGTTGCTGCCGACGCCGTAACCCTCGCCGCCGCCCCACTCCCGGGATTCGACGAAGGCCAGGCATTGGCCGGAGCGTGTCTGGGCGCGGATCTCGCAGCCGCGCCCGCACCGCTCCAGCGCGCAGGCATCCGCCTCCGTCTGGCTCGGCTGGTTCTTGCAGATGCCGCGCCGGACCGGATTGGGCGAGTTGCTGGTCGCGATCGCCCCGAAATTGCCGAGCGCGGCCGGCGGCGGCAGGATGGCGACCTGCTGCGACTGGTCGGCGGCCTGGGTCGATGGAGTGCTCACGGCGGGCGGCGGAGTACTAGCCGCCGGCGCGGAGGGCACGGGTTGGTTGGATGGGTTGGCCGCGATCGCGAGCGACGGCACCTCGGCCGCCTCGCGCCGCAACTGCACAAGCTGGCCCTTGGTCAGGTTTCCATCCGTGCTGACGCCGATGGAGCGCTGGAAGGCCACGACCCCGGCCCGCGTGCTGGGGCCGAAGATCCCGTCTATGGCGCCACCGTAGAGCCCAAGGCGCTGCAGCGCCGCCTGGGCCTCGAGCCGCTCGGGCAGCGTCAGCAATGGCTGCGGCGGCACCAACGCCGCGGTGTCGGTCCGCGGCGGCGCCGTCGTCGCGGCCGGTGGCGTGGCCGCCTGCTCGCCGGCGACGATGGCGGCGATGCGGTTGCGCGCCAGGCCGGCGAAGACGCCGCGCGGGAACTGCCGCAGATAGGCGTCGAAATCCGCCTTGTCGTCGCTGTCCTTGATCGACTCCCAGAACAGCCGCTCGGTGTCGTTCGAAACGCCGCGGTCTTCCTGGGGTGTCGAACCGGGGGAGGATGACGGGGCCGGCGGGACCGAGATCGCGGCCTGCTGGATGGCGCCGGCCGCGCTGGGGTTCAGGTAGAACTGGTCGGCGCTCAGCGAGCCGTAGACGAACGGCTCCTGCCGGCCGTTGGTCGCATCCATGACGGTGTCGCGCACCCGGCGGAAATACTGACCGATCTCCAGGCCCGGCTCATTGAGATGCGACAGCAGCGCGGTCGTGTAGGGGCTGTTGACACCGTCGCCGTCCTCGGCCACCGCCCCGTCCCGGGTCGCGAAGGCGATCAAGGTGTCGGCCGGCGCATCCTCGACCCGCGCCAGGCCGCGCCCGACCAGCGCCGAGCGGGTCGGACCCATCGAACGCGCCAGCTGCTGGGCGAACGGATTGTCGCGGCAGGCGTCGATGATCACCACGCCCAGGCGCTTGGTCTGGGCCACTTCCGACATGATCAGCTGCAGCGGCACGCCCTCGTAGTTGAGGTCGCGCTCGCGGTTCAGGCTGACATCGGTTGGCAGCAGGTAGTTGGTGCCGTCGACCTGGATGCCGTGACCGGCATAGAACACCAGCGCCACGTCCGCGGTCTCCGCCAGGGCGCCGAAGGACCGAACGGCGGCGTACATGCCGGCGGTGTCGAGATCGATGCCCTCCTCGACGACGAAGCCGAGGTTGCGCAGCGAGGCGGCCATGGCGTTGGCATCGTTGCGCGGATTGGCGAGCTGTGGCGCGTTTGTGTAGGCGGCATTGCCGATCACCAACGCCACCCGCTTCAAGCCGGTCTGGGCCTCGATCGGGCCGACGCTCGCAAGCATCGCCGCAATCGCAATGGCGGCCAGGGCCGACAGGCGCCGGAGCGCCGTGCCGGCCGTCAGCGCCGCGGAGCTGTCATCGCGGCGCGCGCGTGTCCTTCCGGTCATCGCCCACCTATATTCGTGATCTCGACGCGACGGTTCACGTCGCCTTCGGGGTTGCCCACGTCCAGCGGGCGCGCCTCGCCCCAGCCGACGTCCCGCAGTCGATCCGGACTGACATCGACGGTCCGGATCAGGTAGTCGCGCACCGCCCTGGCCCGGCGTTCGGAGAGCAGCAGATTGTACTCCGCCGATCCGACCGCATCGGTGTGGCCGGCGATCAGGAAGGTGTAGTCGGTCAGTTCGCGCGAGGTGATGGCGGACCCAAGCTCGGCCAGAACGCGCTTCGCGTCGTCGGTCAGCCGGTCGGAGCCGAATTCGAACTGGACCTGGAAATTGATCGATGGCTGCCGGCCCAGGGACCGGGTGCCGCCGCTCGCCGGCGCCCGGGCGCTGAGGTCGCCGCCGGCGCCGGGCGGCGTCAGGGCGCGGATGAAATCGGCCGCGGTGGGATCGGTCATGACCTTGACGTCGTCGGCGATCGCAGGCCCGGTGACCAGCGCGACCAGCAGCAACGGCAGCAGCGTGAACCCACGGGCCACACGGAAGCGTGTCATGATCGCTCCCCGGACCCGCGCCACCGCCGCGGTGCGTCCAACCGATCCACCCAAACCGTCTGCCGGTCCCTGTGCCATATCGTGTGGTGTCCTTGTTGCTCCGGTTGTGACTCGGGGCCGTCCGAAGCCGCCGTGTCCGGAATTCATTGTCATCCCCGCGGACGCGACGTGATGAACACGTAGCTGCCGGAGGCCGGATTTGCGAGACCGCGCCGCTCAAGGCTCGTCAGCGCCTCGCTGAGCGCCTGGAGATAGGTCGATGCCGGTTCGTCGAACGGGCGGGATACGCCGAACAACGGGACGGGCGTGGATATCGCAACGATCATGTCTGTCCCAAAGGGCGGGTTGATCACCAGATTCGGGTCGTTCGGGTAGCCGCCCGGACCACCGCCGACGACAACCGTATCGCCGGCCGGAACACGGTTGTTGGGCCGGGTGTCGGTCGGAAACAGGTGATAGACGTTGCCGTCCTTGTCGATGAAGTCGATGTACAGATACCCGTCGAAATCGCTCGCCGCTGTGGCGCGGATCACAAGCGGGTCACCCTGCTGGTAGATCAACGAGGCGTTGTTGGGTCGGATCAGCGGGCTGCCGCGCCCCGACCCCACGCCGGCCTGCGCCTCCAGAACGCTCATCGCGGCGCAGAACGGCCAGGGCCGTATGCTGGTCGATTCGATGACGCCACGAACGCCATTGACCGAAGACAGGACGTTCAGCAATCGCCTCAGATCGTCGTCGCCGGCGAGGTAGCCGCTGACCATGACGCGAAGGTCATCGGTCAGCGTCGCCGAGAGGCTGGCGCATTCGAAGCCGCCAAGGATCTCGTAGACCTCGTTCTCGATCAGCGCACGGTCCGGAAGGCTGGCGACCTGCGCGCCGCCCGACTGCGTTCCCGACAGCGGACGATCGCCGGTGAGAGCCGTGCCGGTCACCGCCGCCTGGGATCCGGTCGCGGCCGGCACGGCCGCCGGGGTGGTGGTCGACGGCTGGGCCGGGCTCGACGGGGCGCTGGCCTGGCTTCCGGCCGGACGTTCGCCGCCCAGCGGCGAGGTGCCGCCCAGTGGAGACGTCCCGCCGAGTGGTGAGTCTCCGCCGAGCGACGAGGCCGGGCGCACCGGTGTCGCGACGGTCGTCGTCTGGCTGCCGCCGGCGGTCCCACCGCCGCTCGCGGGCTGGCCGGTTGCCGACGGTGCCGACGGCGCGGCCTGTCCGCTTTCCGCCGTCGTGCTTCCGGTCTCGGCCGGTACCGGTTCCGCGTCGCCCTGGAGCCAGAAATAGCCGCCGGCCCCGGCGGCGACGAGCACCAGCGCGCCGATGCCGGCGACCAGGCCGACCATGCCGCCCTTCTTTTCCGTCTTGGCGGTCTCGGCGGTCTTGGCGGCGGGCTTCTTGCGGGGCCGGCTGGTGGCGGCCCTGAGCTCCGCCATGGACTGCGGTCGCTGGTCCGGATTCGGCTCCAGCATCCACTTGATCTCATCCCGCAGCGCTGCCGGCACCTCGCTGAGATCGGGGACGGAGCGCCGGGCCTCCAGCACCGACATGTGGGTATTGCCCATGTCGAGCGGCCGTCCGACGGCGGCCGCAGCCAGCACCAGGCCGACGCTGTAGATGTCCGATCGCGCATCGACATGGCCGCCATACAGGCCGAGCTGTTCGGGGGACGCGTAGGAGTACTTGCCGGCGAAGTCGCCGCCGATCACGGTGCGCGCCTCCGGATCGGCCAGCTTGGCGATGCCGAAATCGATGATCTTGGCGTTCTCCAGGCGCCCGCCCGGGAGGATGACGTTGTCCGGCGACATGTCGCGGTGGATGACGCCGGTCTCATGCGCCGCGCCCAGCCCCATCGCAATGCGGTCGCGCAGCAGCAGCACGTCCTTCACCGACAGCGGTCCGTCCTTGAGCACCGCCGACAGCGCCGGACCGTCGACGAACTCCATGATCAGGTAGAGGTGGCCCTCCTCGTCGCAGACCACGCCGTCATAGCCGACCACCGCCTCGTTGCGGACATTGCGCAGCACCGCCGCTTCGCGGGTGAACAGGTCGATGACCTTCTGATCCTTGGCCAGCTCCGGCAGCATGATCTTGATGGCATGCTCGGTTCCGAGCTTGACGTGGCTGGCCCGGTAGACCTCGCCCATGCCGCCCCGCGCGAGCAGCGTCTCGATGCGATAGGTGTGGCTGAGGACGGCGCCCGGTGCGACCGTGAAATGGGCGGTCTGACCGGCCAGTTCCGACTGGCTCACCAGCCTTGTCTCGTCGTCCATGGAACTCATGCCCTTCCCCGATCCGGCCGCCCGCCCGGCGCATGACGTCCGCGAATCCGGGCTCCCGCCGCAAGCCGGTCCTACGCCGCGCCATACTGCGCGGGCAACCGACCGGATTCAAAGGAATTCTCGGCCGGTCACGGCACCCGTGCAGTGAGCGCCGTCACAGCCGGCAGTCGCAGCTCCCGATCCGCTCGCCACCGGGGCGGACTCCGGCTCGGACGGTCGCGGCAATTTCGACATTTACAATCCGGCGCGCCGATGGTCCGGTACGACCTGCCGGCGGCCGGATACCGCAGCCTTGTCCGACCGCCTCTGCGGTCCGTAGGGAGAAGCGAGATGGATACCGTGGGATTCACCCGAATGGCGGACGGCACGCGCGAGGATTACGAGTTCCTCGCCGGCCACGAGAAGCGTCATACCGACGCCCTGCCCGACCGAATCATCGCCGCGCTCGAGGCGCT
>JAAUYH010102057.1_pt1 | contig 11062 bp, 10 predicted proteins | sample 7278061 | NCBI WGS metagenome assembly JAAUYH01 (sample SAMN14350203, study PRJNA611818) | marine sediment metagenome | isolation source: surface marine sediment (0.6m) | place: French Polynesia: Moorea | collected 2018-08 | reverse complement strand
TACGAATTCCCATTTTCTTCAATTTCTACGTTTAACAATAAAAATGAATCGTTCTCTACGGATGCACCTGAACTGGAAGTTTTGATGCTAGATTCTAAACCTGCAACATTTCAAGATTTCGCCATAGATACCATTTCCACGCGTATTACCTTGTGAAGCTTGCTCACACTTTAAGTACCCAAGAGGCGGCTTCTGACGGAAGGCTTGGTTCCCTGAAGGGTTCACACGCTTTTCGCCAGCACGGTCGTTCTGCCAGCAAGGCTGACACTGTCGCCTATCCCTTATCAATGTAATGTTCTATCATACTCTTCTAGCTATATATAGAATTACCCGCTGCCGATTTCTCGGTCAAAATTTCGCCAGCTTAAGCCCCACTTCGTGATTTCCCTCATCGAGATACCGATTTTACTAAGATTCGTGGAATCATTAGCTCAATGGCGTCCCTATCGAGTATGAGAGCTTCCTTATGATTATCCAAATAAACAGTCGAATAGACGTCCATTGCGATATACTTCGCTTGAAATGCTTATTTGCAGGTGCTTGATTGGATTCGGGTCCGACAAACGCGATGTATAGTCTATCACATCCACGTGCGTGACTCAGAATCACTGCTGAATTACTCAGATGTATGACTTGGGGCGTTGTTTTGCTGACAGATGACGCCCCGAGAGTATTGTGTTGTTCGATAAAGGCCTATAAATCCGTGCCCAGGACTGCATTGTATCGAAAAGTGTCCATGTTTCCAGTAATGGTTTCCTATCTGGATTTCATGCAAAAAGCACCTTTAAACTATAAAAAAGCCGCTACTGGGCTGGCAAGTTTTATCTCGACGCCAAGAGCGGGTAGTGTCACAGTAATAGGCCCTGAGTCCGTCTGAGACGTCCAGCTAGTACCTGCTCTTGTCGCTGAAGACGATCTTGCGCGATTAGCGCGCACCTTTCACTGCCCTCCACCGCTCCCATTAAAGATGAGCAAGATTATAAGAAGTTTCAAGACAAGGGCGTCGGGTGCTCTCTCTCAGCTCTAGTCGGTTTCGGTAGCCAGCATTTCCTGAGCCCGACGGGCAGTTATGTGTGGTGCATAGCGATCTCTGACCTCGCGGGCCTTGTAGGCACCCGCTTTTGTCTGCGGAACGATTTAGCGTAGAATCCTGTCGAATAGTGTTCGTCGCACTCCTCTCTTTCTCGATGTACACGCCGAATAATACTGAGGAATGCGTCTAAGCTTCTATTGGTCATAGTATAGATATGCCTTGAAGTTCGACCATCTTGATGCAACGCTAGTATTACTTCTTGTTCAGCTACAATCAAGGCAATAACTTGCATCATTCTTCTTCTCCATCCTCCGATCACAAAGATAGATAATAACTTCTTTACTATTCTAGCCGCTTTATATACCTTTGAATGTTTGAATTACTTCTTCGTTATGTTTTCTGATGACATTACTCTATCTGGGCTTATAATTGATTCATGGTGAAATAAGTCGTGTTAGGGGCGAAAGAGAAGATGGCAGATGAGCTGTTTAGTTGATGTATTGATCGAAGTGGTCATCAGTTTCCTTTTCCAACTCTATGCATTTTCAAGATGCAAGACTGTTATATTCCGTACATGCTTCGCTGATCCACTCGTTTCTAAATCTGTCGACGTTTGGGTTCCGTTCATTGTATAACCAATTTCAATGCTTTTGATTTTGTGCATGTGACGAATATAGCTGATCGAATGAATATCATAGAGAACAATACTGTTTGGTAGCTGAATCGGATAAAAAGTAGTCTCTCATGTTCCGAAATCGCCGCGACTGATATGCTATACTCCAGTTAAAATTATTGCAACATTAAAGCAAAATAATAGAAATTTCCCATAATGAGCGGTAATTTAGCAAAAATTCCTAACATGGTAAACGAGATAGCTTGAAGTTTTGGACTCGTATTTCAACAAAACAACGGCCTGCAATATAATTATAAACCAAAAATCATTTTGAATCTCGCTGCAGTATACAAACATGCTAGTTAACGGATTTTCAGATATTTAGGCGTAAACTGGACTTAATGGAATAAAATTTGAAGTAGTACAGTCATGGAGACTAAGAAGAAAAACTAAAAAAATCAATAGTGTATTTCATTAAAGTTATGCATCACGAAGTTTGCGGAATTTATACAAGCTTCTGTTATCTTCTAGGACATTATTCATAGATAGTGTGGACTAACCTTTTGGATTTGTTCATGTTAGGAACTATTTCTACTGCTGTGTTAACTTTCATTTGATACATATAGTTTACTCCATAAGATCATTTCAGTTTTTGCACGGATCCGACATACTACAATCAACCCATGACTCATTGCAATAATCAGCACTATGTATTTGTGTTAAGAAAAAACTCGTGCAACCCTGTCACATTCGATCTCTTCGGTTCATTTGAAAGTCTAAAAGTATTAGATGTTCGCTGTAATGATTTCATTGCATTTCTATCATTTCTATATCGTAAGAGCTCATAATCTTGTACTTTTCGGATTAGCTACCGGTCAGAACGATTCGAACGCCTTTTAGAAAATAGAAGAAAACTAAATTTGGCATTATCTCCCTATACTTTTCAGATCTGCATGTAAAATACGTAGATACGCGGTGCATTCTGAGATAAAGGGGACTGGACAGCAACGTAAGCATGCACTGCGGTTTCATAAGTAAATACGGAGGTGAAGTGATGCCCCTGCTAACTCAATTAGTGATAAACTTGGGAAAAATTCACCATGGAAATTGCTGGCCTGAAGAGACTATGGGATACATTGATCAGGCACTTCAACCAAGTAAAGAAATGTTGCAGTCATCAAAAGATAAACCATCTGTATTTTAATGTAAGTAAGCAAAACTTCAAAATAAGTTTCTTAGTGTGTTAAAGTTTATGTTTCATGAAATGAATGTGAGTATGGAGAGGCATAGCACTGAATCTTAAACAATCCAATTCACACAGTTTAGTCCTACAATACAGCTTTCAATCATTGTTTTTAATAAACAAATAGCGAGTTGCAAGAGTGGAATTACATTGTGGAGTGCAGCACACTCGAGCTAAACTACGTAGTGATCAGCGCCTTGAACCATGCATAGCGCATTTATTATTCTAGGACACGGACTATTTCACCACAAACGTTAATTATAAGTGGATGTGGATTTGGAAACTGGAATGTTTGGGTGCAGTACAGTAAATTTCAGACCAGGCAATGTGCACGTAAGCTGCATACACATGATCTTGAATAGTACATATTTTATTTTTGAGTAGTAGTTATTTAACTAAAATCTTAATTTCAAGAGGGTGTATGCTGATTAGGTTAAGTATACGGAGTGCTCGTGATATGATTTAAATCCCGTATCGAGAACTAGAATTAAATCGCGTGCATTTCTAATTTTGCCTTCTCAACATACTTCTTATTGGTGCAATGCATAGATTCGTTGCAGATGAAGCAAGTGAAATGTAGAGGGTACGAACTGAACTATACTATTTTCATAGTAGGAGAGGTGAAGCATGTCTAAAACGCCTTCGCCCAGTATTACCGACCAAATAAATTCTGTAGTAGAACAAACTATCCACAAAGAATACGCTATTACGCTCTCCAGATGACTTGGTGCTTGTAGGGACTTGACTGGTTGGAGGGATCTTCATACCAATTCACAGAACCAATTGTTTCACGAAATTCACGATTGTAGCTTTGAATGAATTTCTGTAAATTTTTATTGCTACGCCTATGCGTCTGGAAATTTGAAGGATAGAGGCAACGATACCTGTTGACATACTCTATATTTCATAACTTTAGTACTTGAAAGTATTTATGAGATGAATTCTCCTATCCGCTGTACTGAGTCATCAGTTGTAGATCAAAATAACAGAGAAACTCAAATAGAATCAGACTAGATGAAAAGGAAGCATTCGCTGCATTGCAGACAAATGGGGGAGCAATTCGAGCTGTAAACACGATACCACTCACCACAACAGCAAGAATGTGAAAATGATAGGAGCGAGACCGCAGTTGCAGCTACCGCAATGGGAGCACAATAGTGGGCGTATGTTAGATCAGTGGATGTCTTGCAAATGATAGAGCTGAGGATATAAAATTGGTGAAGACATAGAATTTCCAGTAGATTGTGACAAAATATTGTTAAACCAAGAGTAATGATGAGATGGAGGCGCAAGTCGGTTACAGAGATACATGAGAAGTTGTTGTATGATGATGAATGAGGATTACAATATAAAAAGCTAAAAATAAGAGATTTAAGATCAAAAAGCAAAAGACAACGACGGCAAATAGCAGCATAGATATAGCAGATAAGGATGATTGAAATTGGGACAAGCAAAAGTAGGAGCAGGTGTAGTCGGGGAAAGAATAGAACAGGTGAGGTGAAAGCAGTCAACTGAGTGAGAGCGTAGTTGAAGCGGCAAAACACCAGGAATCGACTGTTCGCGTGCTCGATTCGGTGCGATCAGCTAGAGATCGAACGGAAGCATTGAAAAGCTAGTTGCTTTCGTGACCTACTATTGGCACATGTTTGGCCGAGGGAAAGAATTGAGAACGTAGATGAGGAACATGTGCTCAAGATGGGACATGGCACAACGGAGAGTCGTATAGGAATCATCACAGCAGCGCGTAATGGCCTTCGAATCGGTTTGCACACTCCTCGTACACACGCCAACCGCTTTCCCCCGAGAGCCATATTCATCGGCTTTGCGAAAGGGGCCAAATAAAGTCCCTGCAGCTATGGATGACACCAACCTTCAACTTGACCATCACCGACACCTCAGCGCCACTGGCTCCAGTTTTGATTTCATTGCCTCTTCATCGCCCGACCCCACACCAACAAGATGTGGTACTTCGACCGCCTCATCTACCCGACTACAGCCCTACGATATCTCTCACACTGACTCCATAATTCACCCCTCACCATGACTTCCGTTCCTCCCCGCCGAGTGATTCTCGTCACCGGATGTTCGTCTGGCATCGGACGTGCTACCGCGCGATACTTCTCCGCACGCGGATGGCTCGTAGCCGCATCATTTCGCAACACCAATTGTCCCGTTGCATCGGAACTACGTTCCAACGTCGCCATGGTCGTGAAACTGGACCTCGGCGACGGTGACTCAATTAGCTACGCCGTTGAGCAAGTTGTCTCCGAACTTCTTGCTCTCGACGCGGTTGTGAATTGTGCGGGTACCGCACTCGTTGGCGCGATAGAACGATGTACACATGCTCAGCTAACTCGAGCCACAATGACGAATATCGCTGGACCACTTTCTCTCATCGCCACTTCAATGCCCCATCTCCGTCAATTCCGCGGTGTCGTCGTGGTTGTGTCATCCGCCCTAGGCCGAGCCCCACTCCCACTAACCGCCGCTTACTGCGCATGCAAGGCGGCGCTTGACGCCGCCGTACAAGGATTCGCTCCAGAAAGTGTGCTGGTTGGTGTTCGTGTCAAGACCGTCGCACCAGGTCGTGTGACGGGCACTAATTTCATAGACAATGCCGAACGCGCCGGAAGTGGCGTAGATGCTATCTACGGCGACATGACCGAACGGGCTCTTATGGCAATGCAAATGGATGGTGATGTATCGTGTTCCACAGCCGAAGAAGTCGCCGAGTGTATCTGGAATGCGGTGACCGACGACAGTAATAAAATTAGCTATGTAGTTGGCGAAGACGCAAAGGCCCTGATGGCCATGCGTAGCGCTATGACTGACGAGCAGCTTCGCGACGAGCTCGTCGCTCGCTTCGAACTCAAGTAACTGAGCTTCTCGCTAATTTTCTCGATTACCGTACTGGTCTAAACAACAAATACTACGACATTCCATTACACAATTCCCTCATCTTCGCTATTTTACTGCGCGCAGGTATTGACGCCCCAAAAAGAGCCCCCCAAAATCAAAGGTTCAGAGCCTTCCACCCAAACCCCGAACATACCGATCATTGTAGAACCCGCCATATCGGCTATTGCTCTCCTCTCTTACTCTCTTCGCCACAGTGGACAGCTTCGGCTCCTTTTCATATTCCTCGACAACCTCCACCGAGCAATCGGGCTTTTCGAGGTACGCACGCCACGGGGCACCGTACGATTTAAACACATACCCTCTAGTGACTCGTTTCAACATATACACCACCTCCGTCTCTTTCATTTCCCAGCGCCTAGGCCCAGTCAAACCATACGTCTCAGAAAATTGCGAGTTCAAGAATACCACTGTGGAGTCCTTCGCGCCCTTGCGCATTTTCGCCGCATTGTACCACGCATCGTTGTACCTCGGGTCAATCATGATGGCGACATCATCATTCTCCAATTTCGGCAGCTGACGACGTGCACTTACTACCTCGTCAATACCGGTCAGGTCGGCATCGTCCAAACGAACAGAGTCAGTTCGAACGACAACAGACTTGGACTCACGAAATGGTGCTGCCGCAGCAACGCGCTTCGCCCAGTACAGATTCGAGAATGATGCAAGGTATCGTTTGATAAGAGGATACTGAGCACGAGATGTAAGGCCGAGGTCCGCGGCAACCAAAAATCCGAATAATTGGTTCAATCTTGTTCCAGCCTCGATTTCTTCCAGGTTCGGAACTACTGGCCATTGCAGCTCCATTTGACGAACACCATCCGCATGAGCACGCGCTATTGCACCCGACATCGCGCCCCATAACTCATGGCTTGGGGCGAACCACGCATCATAGAGTTTCGGCAACGTCATCGAATCGTAGTACGCAGCCCCACCGGTGTACAAGTCTCCTCCACTCGCCAATGTATCTACTGCATCCGCAATTCCTGCTTGCAACACATCTCGTTCATCTAGTACTCTATCTGATACTAATGGTACCGACTCTTCAACGACTTGGCTCGGTTCTGCTTCTGGTTCTGGTGATGGTGACATCGGATCTTTCGCTTCTGTTTCAGGTCGGTCCGATACCAGTGTCTTTTCTTCCGCTTCGTCTCCGGTCGATGAGGCCACTTCTGCACGTGGGAAACTGCGCACCGCTACCCTATGACATCGCGACTGGGTACATCCCGCACCGAATCGCCCGCTTCGTCGTGCTATGAACCCAGGAGTGATGAAAGCCATCGTGGGGTGCCGAATGCACAAGCTGGGTGCCGACTTCGGCGAGATGAATTCAATGTTCGCATGTTGATCATTGGTCTGTGTGTCACAGCTCGGTTGATCCAGGCAAGATATTTGTGCCGCTTGATAGTAACAATACAGTATACGCTCCGACATGTATACGGGATATCATCTATACAACTATTTGCAATGTTGCCTTTCCACATGTACCTAACATTACCCGAGACGAACTGCATTCCTGACGCCACACGACAATTCTGAACACCGCCGCGATGTCGCAGACGTGGCAGGTGGATGAGCAGTTCTTCAGCACACTCGCGGAGGGCTGGCTAGCAGATGCTGTTTCCACGCCCGCCGAAACCGCGCCGCCAACTGATAACACCGCACTGTATCTGTATCTGCTATCATTGCTTGCATCTTCCATAATTGCGATGTGCATGACCTGGATTCGATACCGAGCCGAAGTGTCTACGGTCATGACGCAGCGTGCGGCGCGGCGACTTTCCAGTCCGAGAGTGTTCAAGTCGGACTAAGGACTTGGACAAACCGCCACCATTGGCGGCTTATTGCGACGCTCTCCACGAAACCGTTCATGTCTTGCATAGTCATCATGAATTGGCAGCGTATAAAGTACTGGTGTACACCTACTCGCTGCCGATTCTTCACCGGCGGCGCACACATCGGAACTCGCAAACGATGATGTACAAACCATGCATATTAATTGTCCCACACTATCCGGACGCCGCGTTCGATTTTTCTGATTGATTCAACGAGTAGTCAGTTACAAGCAGTAGAATCGAATGAACTTTAAATAAACAGATACGACACTATTTTATCTACGAGCCAACTTGGTAGGCGGTTGTGGAGCAGAAGAGGGAGGGCCCAAATGCAGACGAACAGCACTCAACAACTCGGCTCGGCTGGCGTCGGGCCGGTCCGCTAGCAACTCGGCAGCCTCGGCGTACCTCAACAGCTGTTCCAAGGTCCATTTCGACGCGGTGTTTGCGAGCGCGATGCGCAGGTTGTTCGTTAGCCGAAACCGCGCCTTGGGGTCAGCACGCCACTTCTCACGCATGACGACGAGTTGTGGGAGCGGCTCGGAAATGTCGGTTGCACTAATCAGCGCCACACGCAAGCATTTCTGACGGTCCTTCTTATCCATGTCTTCCAGCGTGGTGTGGTTCGTGCGTTGCGCGTCGTCGCGGCTTCGCTTCGCCGTTTTCGTGCTGGTCGGCGTGACGAGCGAGAACGGCTGCGCGCGGAGTGCGCGCACGAGCGACCGGGTTGGGCTCTCGGTGATGTAATTGTCGCACTTGTCGCTCTCGCCCGGCAGATAGCGCCGTGGTGGCGGCGCATGCACCAGCGCGCCTTCCGTGAACCCGCCCCAGCGGCACGGCAGTTCGGACAGCAGCTCGGACGTCGACGGGGCGCGGGCGAGCGGCGGCGGGGTCATCACGGTGAGCGACGGCGCAGGTGGAGCCATGATGGAGAAGTGCGGACGAGGGCGTGCTGAGGTGTGCGGAGCGGATGGCCGTGCACGAATGTGTAATGGTTGGGCCACGGCGTTTTGGCGCGCGCACCTATTACCGAAAACCCGCGTTTGAATCAATGATCATTCGTATTTTAAAATTACCACTGTATGCACCGGTTATCGACCGGCAGATTGCTTCAGGCGCCGTGCAGCGCTCGTTTGAAACACGTCTCACTGTTTATGCCGTTTAAGTTTCATTCATGAGCAGACGTGCGTGTGAGATTGTGCCTGTGACAGTTGCGTCGAAAGGGACGTGATTGGCGTTTCATTGTCATGATAGAAACCATGAATTTGTAGCGATTGAAAACAATAAATGTGTTTGGCGATTGCTGGACATTCTTCATGCAGTGAAAACGCCGAACAATTCCATCTCCCTATTATCTCATTCCATATGTCTCCTGAAAAGCATCGTTCGACGCAAGCCCTAATCTTCTTTTCGAACCCTATGTCACGAGAATACCGGACAGAAATGCGATTCCATTGCATTTGAAAGAATTCTAGGTAGTAATTCTTTTCTTGACTTGCTCGTCAAAAATTTGTCTTTTGAGTGTCACTTCTGGTTCGCACCGTATCGCGATTAAGATTCGTTGATTCACTAACAAGTTTCCTACAATGAAATGATCGTGGTCTAATGGATAGACTACTTCAGTTCATATATTGCACCCAAAGCGATCTTCCCATTTCCTGACTATTCAACACCAAACTGTGACGCTTGAAAAACCAGCGCAAGACAAGTAATGTTTACGACAGATTGAAAGTTCTTACATGCTAGCTAGAGGTACTCGAAAAAGGACTAGAGACATTGATAATTAAATTTTTGACGTCTTTCATAAGTAGCGACATGACAAAGGTTTGGATTACAAGAAAGGTTACAGTCTTGGTGAGAAAACTATCTTTGGCGACCTGCAGATAGTACCGAGAAATCTTGTTACAGTAAAGTATTCTCAAAGTGGCTCTGCCAGCTGTCGACAAACTCGCCTTTTCTTTCTGACACTTCACATCGTTCTACTGCGGATATTAGACCTCGTTAGGGGGTTCATCGAGGTACAGCTGAGGTGTTGTAGAGGCATTTTCGTACTGAAACAGTACTACGGATTTTGAACATGCAAACTTTCCAACCCCTGTTTTCTGCGGCAAAGCATTTCAGCCTCTTCCTCAACCGCAAACACTGAGCGGAGCACATCTTCGAATTGGATGAGCTGCTTTATCGCAGATGGAGCCCACAAAGTGTTTTCTGGTCGTTGTCGCCGGAATGGTGCTGTTGTGGAATTGTATACAGCGCATGTGCCATGGCTCGAGCATCATGGTGACTCAGTTACGACTTTTGACGAGAAATCTGCTGAGGCGAGCGTGTGCATTGGATAGCACACTTTTGCAGGACTTCGAACGTGACGCGTATATCGAAGAACTGAAATCTGAAATTCATTCGTTGAGGCGCGATGGCCAGGGACTCAGGGACACGATTTCTCGTCTAACGAAGGACGTCGGGCAATTAGAGAAATCGAAAAGATTAGCCGACACTTTAGAGAAACGGCTCAGGAAAGCGCTGGGGGAACGTGAAAGCGAAAGAACTTATGCGCTGTGCAGTTCTGCCGAATGTCGTGGAAGAGCTGTTGGAATTCGGAACAACGAAAACGACGGTTCTGAATTTCGTGCTCCTTCAAAGCCGGTACGTCGAGAAAAATCCCGACCAACGAAAAAAAAACTGGGGAAAACTAATGGCGCCGTTAAGGTGAAAATTGAGAAGACTGCCAACAAAGAGATGCGCAGGACACCGTCGGAAAGATACCTACTTTCACTCCAGCCTAACTTGAGTTTGTCAGATAGCGAGGAGGAGTGGAGCGATGTAGTGGATAAGAACTGCAAGCCAGCTATTCCTCGCACGCCCAGCGGATCCCATCCAATCCCTCGGTTGAACGGAAAGCGCATGGCGCCGACTTGGATTCCCAAGTATCCGGTCGTGCTAAACAACTTGCCATGGGAGGATACACTGTTGTCAGCTCAATCCCCGTTGTCGGTGATTACCGACACTTTCGATAGCGTGGTTTCGCGTTCCGATCCAGTATTGGACGCGGGCAACTCTTCACCGTGCTCTACAATCTAATTCCATCTCGATTCAGTATGGTGCTATTGTTCAGCAGCACTTTCGTAGTCTAATCTCAATGTGCACCAGAATGAATAAATGATTTCTTTTCCTTCCACAACTTTTTATTTGCTCACTGCGCCAAAGCCTGAAACTGTTGCCTCATCTAGGAGTATTGGACACTCTCATATTTTTCGTACTCCCCGGACCTTTTGGATTACAGACCTCACATGTGATTTGATTCCAAGTGCTCACTATCGACGGTAGCATGACAAGGTCTCGATTTTTCAAAATCGATATTGAAGTATATCAACACAATTCTGTTGCTTTCTGATGACCGAATGGCGCGTCTGCGTTGGTCCGGG
>JAAUYH010132320.1_pt1 | contig 11063 bp, 11 predicted proteins | sample 7278061 | NCBI WGS metagenome assembly JAAUYH01 (sample SAMN14350203, study PRJNA611818) | marine sediment metagenome | isolation source: surface marine sediment (0.6m) | place: French Polynesia: Moorea | collected 2018-08 | reverse complement strand
GTTGGCTTCGGAGCAGTCGTCTTGGGAGTGGTGGGCTTCGGTGTCGCCGGCTTCGCGGCTGTCGTCTTCGCGGCCGTCGTCTTCGGAGCCGTCGTCTTCGCGGCCGTCGTCTTCCGGGCCGCCGTCTTCGGAGCCGTCGTCTTGGCGGCCGTCTTCGTCGCCGTCTTGGTACCCGCCTTGGCGGCTGTCGCCTTTCCGGCGGCGGCCTTCTTCTTGCCCGGCTTGGCGGCGACCAGCGCCTTGGCGATGTTCCGCGAGGCCTTCTTCACGGCGGAGAATTCCCGCTTGCTGGCCTTGCGCAGGGCCCGGAATTCCTTCTCGGACGCGTCCTGCAGCGCGGACAGTTCCTTGGTCACGGCGTCCAGCCTGGCCCGCAATTTGTCGCGTGCAAGCCCGCTTTCGACGCTCTTCTCGACCGCGTTCAGGCCCTTCGCGACCTTCTTCGAGGCAGCGCGGATTCGCGTCACGGATTTCTCCGCGGCTTTCTCAAGCTGGGCCAGAGTCTTCTCCAGCCGTTTTCCCATTTCGTTTTCATAGGCCATGGATTTGATCTCCCGAGCAGGCCGAATTTCGCGGCCAATCCGCCTGAACCCGGTACCGTGACGGCGGTGGGCCTTGGGTTAGCCGAGCAGGACACTACCCCGCAGGCGTTGCCGAGGGGTTACCGAATTGGGGGATTTTGAACCGTGAGTGGCGCTTCGTCTACCAGACAGCAGCGAATTTAGCCCGCGTTGACCTGGATCAAGACAGGCGCGAAAGCGTTTGTGCGGGCTTGGTTTCGTCCCGCCGGATGAGCTCCAGCAGGTCTTCGCCGCTGCGGCGCTGTTCGTCGATCACGGCGAGTTTGCGGGTCAGCTTGTCGCGCTTCACCGGATCCGTCGTCTCAGCCAGTTCGGCGCGAACCTTGTGGTCCTTGCGGTCGATCTTGTCCAGGATATGCCGCACATGTTTGGCGCTGAGCTTGCCGCCGTTCTTCGCTTTGGCCTCGTGGTAGAGGGCCTCAAGCCGCTTCTTCGTCTTGCGCAGGATCATCGATCGGTCCCGGTCCTGCGCTCGCTCTCGGCAGGCGGTGCCGGGGGTGCGATCTCGCTGAGCTCATCCTCCTCCAGGGCGATGAGCCGTTCGATCTCCGCCAGTGCCGCGTCGGGCGCGGCGTAGAGTTCGCGGGCGACGTCGATCAGACTGCGCACGGCTGCGAAGGCATAGCCGGCATCGTTGATGCAGGACGTCGCCTGTTCCGCGGTTATCCGGTTGTCGCGGATCATGCCGTCGATCAACTGGTCTGCCTCATGACGGTCGGACTCCAACTGGGCCAGCGCCTCGTCAAGCCAGAGGGTCGTGCGCTCCTCGGGGTCGGCGTGCTGCAGCCGGTGGATCTCGCGAAGGATCTCCGCGATTTCAAATCGGACCTCGTTGTAGAGGTCGCGCATGACCCCCGCCTCCTGCGTTGTGTACCTGTTGATGTTCTTGCGCAGGTGTTTCACCGCCTTCACGGCCTCGACGATCCGGTTGCCGATCTCGCGCAGGCGGTAGACGGAGTCTATTTCTTCTCCGTGAAGCTTTTGTGACGTTCGGATGGTGAATTCGACGATCGCCGCGTGCAGCGGCTTGACCCGCTCCTCGTAGCGCGCGTCGAGATCGAACTCGATGATCTCCCGGCTGTCGGACACCAGCTTGCGGAGGTCTCCCGAGCCGAAGATCCGGCTGCGATGCAGATTGACGCCGTGGGCGATGATCTCGGTCGCGTGGTCGTAGAGCCGCTGGACCTCATTGCGCAAGGCCTCGACGATGGTCTCGGGGAATTCGACCACCGCGTTGTTCAAGTATCTCGGCTGGCTGACATTGCGCGCCGGCGGCGGAATCGCCCGCTCGACGAATGTCACCAGCCGGCCGATTGCCGGTGTCATCAACACCACGCCGAGCACGTTGAACACCGTGTGGAAGACGGCCAGCTTCAAGGTGAAGTCGGTCGCCGCTATGCCGATCGCCTCGCTGGTCAGGTCCACCACCATGCCGAGCTGCTTGATCAGCAGGATCGCGACCGCCGCGGTCACCGCGTTGAACACCAGATGCGCAAGCGCCAGCCGCTTGCCCTGATGATTGGCGCCCATCGCACCGAGCATGGCGGTGACGGTGGTGCCGATATTCGCCCCGATCGCCAGCGCCAGGGCGTTCTCGTAGCTGATCTGGTCGGCCGCCAGCGCGGTGATCACCAGCACCATCGTCGCATGGCTCGATTGCATGATGACGGTCGCGACGGCGCCGGCGAGGGTATAGACGATCAGGCCGAGAAACCCGGTCATCGCCAGCTGCGCCAGATCGACCTGGTCCTGGAAGGAGGCGAACCCGTCCTTCATGTTCGCGATGCCGAGGAACAGGAAGCCGACCCCGGCGATCACGTGACCGAGGCCCTTCAGGGTCGAGGATGACTGGAACACCAGCACCACGCCAAAGGCCAGCATCGGCATGGCATAGGCGGCGATATCGACCTTCAATCCGAACCCGGCCACCAGCCAGGCGCCGGTCGTGGTGCCGATGTTGGCGCCGAAGATCACGCCGATTCCGGCGGCCAGCGACATCAGGCCGGCGCTCAGGAAGGAGATGGTGATCACCGAGACGAACGAGCTGGACTGGCTGATCGTCGTCGTCAGGATCCCGAAGCTCAGCGATTTCCAGAGACGATTGGTCGAGATCTCCAGGGCGCGTTCCAGATAGCCGCCGCTAAAAAGCCGGAAGCCCTGTTCCATCAGCAGAACGCCGAACAGGAAGATGGCGACTCCGGCGCAGATCACCTGGACGTCGGGGCTGATCCAGAAGCCGAACGCCAACAGGCCCAGAATGGCCAGAACCGGAAGCGACTTAAGCACAGTGGACACCTGACCGCGGTTCGAAGCGGTTCAGCGGGCATATCACACCGTGCGGGAATCCAACCAACATCGCCGGGCCAGCCTAGCAGCAAGAGGTGGGGCGCAAGACGGTTAATTGACCCGCCAATGTGGCCTTGCCGGTCCAGGTGGTTGACCGCGCGGGCCAAGCGGGCTAAACTTAACCAGATGGTTAAGTGTTCTCCAGACATGCTCGACGCGGTGTTCTCGGCGCTCGGCGACCCGACCCGCCGCGCCATCCTGGCGCGGCTTGCGGAGGGCGAGACCCGGGTCACCGAGCTGGCGGCGCCCCATGCCATGTCGTTGCCGGCGATCTCCAAGCATCTGCGCGTGCTGGAATCCGCCGGTCTGGTCAGCAGGGAGAAGGCCGGCCGCGTGGTGCGCTGCAGCCTGAATGCGGAGCCGCTGAAGGACGCCGCCGACTGGGTCGAACGCTACCGCCGGTTCTGGGACCAGCAATTCGATCGGCTGGAGCGGTACCTGGAGGATGTTGCGCCAAAAACCGAGGGGACGACAGATGAGTGACATTGCCACGGAGATCACCGCCGGTGCGGAGTCGGAATCCGACCGCACGCTCACCATGACCCGCCGGATCGCGGCCCCCCGCGAGGCGGTGTTCCGGGCCTGGTCGGACCCGGCGGAACTGGCGAAATGGTGGGGGCCGGAAGGCATCAACGCGGTCATCGACACGATGGAGGTGCGGCCGGGCGGCGCCTGGCGCACCCGCATGATCAATGCCGAGGGCAGGGAGTACATCTGCAGCGGCGTCTATCGCGAGATCGCCGCGCCGGAGCGGCTGTCCTTCACCTGGGCCTGGGAGACCGATGGCGAACGCGGCCACGAGACCGTGGTGACGCTGGAGTTCCACGACCGCGACGGCGACACCGAGATGGTGTTCCACCAGAGCCTGTTCGAGACCGCGGAAAGCCGGCGGATGCACAACGAAGGCTGGACCAGTTCGCTCGACCGCCTGGACCGCCTGTTCGCCGCCTGACCGCTGATGAGGGAGAGTTCCATGGACCATCTGCACGAGCACCGCTATCCCGGCGAAAGCGACGCCTATCGCGCCGCCCGCGACCGCCTGCTGGCGGCGGAGCGCGACCTGCGCCGGCAGAGCGAGGAGGTGGCGGCCCTGCGCCGCGCCTTGCCGGAGGGCGGCGCGCTGAAGGAGGACTATGTCTTCGAAGAGGGCGCAGCCGACCCGTCTGACAGCGGATCCGTCACCGAGACCCGGCTGTCGGAGCTGTTCGCGCCCGGCAAGGACACGCTGGTCCTGTACAGCCTCATGTATCCGCCGGGCGGCAACGCCTGCCCGATGTGCACCGCCTTCCTCGATGCGCTGAACGGCAATGCCGTGCATCTCGGCCAACGGATCAATCTGGCCGTGGTCGCCAAGGCGCCGATCGAAACGATCCGTGCCTTCGCCGCCTCCCGCGGCTGGACCGGCCTCAGGCTGCTGTCCTCCGGCAACAACAGCTACAACAGCGATTACTTCGCGGAATCCCCGGATGGCGGGCAATTGCCGATGCTCAACGTCTTCCGGCGGAGCGCCGAGGGCATCCATCACACCTACGGGTCGGAGCTGTTCATGATTCCGTCGGAGCCGGGCCAGCACCCGCGGCACATCGATCCCATGTGGCCGCTCTGGAACGTGCTCGACATGACCCCAGATGGCCGCGGCACCGACTGGTTCCCGCAGATCAGCTACGGGTGACGGAGGTCAGCGGGCACCGAAGATCGTCGAGAGGCAGCACGCCACATGGATCAGCAGCGTCATCGCGAGCCGAAGGCGTGGCGATCCACGGCTGCCGTCGGAAGCGGTCTGCCGCGTCGCTGTCGCTCCTCGCAATGACGCGGTTGGGCATTAGCCATCCACCGTCAGGTCCTCGAACCGCTCGCCGATGATGTCGCGGATCAGGGCGGCGATCTCCAGGAAGCGCGGCCGGCCATGGGCGCCGGCCGGCCAGATCATGCCGATGCTGCGGGTGAGAGACTTGTCGCTCAGCCGGAGGAGCGCGACTTCGCCGCGGCCGGCGATCTCCGAGTGCACGTAGAGCGCCGGCAGCACCGCCAACCCCACGCCCATGCCGGCCATCTGGCGCAGGGTGTCCAGGCTGGTGCCCTCATAGTCCCGCAGCACGGTGGCGCCGAAGGCGTCGCTCAGCGCGCGCACCTGTTCGTGCAGATGATGTCCCGCTTCCAGGGCCAGCAGGTGCTCGCCCTTCAGGTCCGTCGTTGCCACCCGGCGCTTCGAGGCCAGCGGGTGGTCCGGTGCCGCCGCGACCATCAGCGGCTCGGTGAACAGCGGCGCCACCTCGACGCCGCCACCGGCCGGCAGCGGTGACAGCAGCAGGTCGAAAGCGTCCTCTTGCAGCCGGGCCAGCAGCTGGCGCGGCATGCCTTCCCGGACATGCAGCTTGAGGTCGGGGAATCGCCGGTGCAGCGCCGGCACCACATGCGGAAGCAGGTAGGGGCCAAGCGTCGGCGGCACGCCGAGCCGAATGGTTCCGGCAAGCCCCTGCTGGGCGCTGGCGGCCAGCGACCGGATTCCGCGCACCTCCTCCTGGATGCGCCGGGCCCGCTCGGCGATCTCGCGGCCGACCGGTGTGAGCGACACGGATCGTCCGCGCCGGTCCACAAGCCGCACGCCGAGGGATTTCTCCAGCGCGGCGAGCTGGACGCTCAGCGTCGGCTGTGTGACGTGCACGCGTTCCGCCGCGCGCCGGAAATGGCGCTCTTCGGCGATTGCCGTCAGATAGCTCAGCTGCCGCAGCGTCGGCATCGTGCGAGGGCCTCATTTGATAGATCAATACTATCAAACATAGTTAGTTCTTTCGATTGGACTAATCAACCTGATCTCGCCATCTGACCAGTGTCGTCACTGGATAAAGGAAGGCGCGAAAGATGGTTTGGAGGTTCCTGAAGCATTACGGGGTGGCGAAGGCCAACGAGGTCCTGGACGAGTTCGCCCAGTCGGTGGTGGCCTTCGACCCGGCCTCGGCCAGCAAGGCCGAGGTGGCGGGCATGGAAGAGGAACTGGCCCGGCTCGGCCACCGGCTCGTCGAAGCAGAGCAGGAGCTCAAGCGCGAGCATGCCGAGACGCGGCAACTCGAGGCGACCTATGGCGAGCTCCTCTCCGCCGCCCGCATCGTCGAAGGGGAGATGGCCGGGCTGGAGGACCAGGCGGCGCGCGCCGACAAGGAGGCGACGCTGGAGGCCATCGTCCTCGAGCTGGAGCAGCTGAAGCCAGAGATCGAGCGCGAGATCCGCGAGGATGCGGAGGTCGAGGCCTGGCGGGCCGAGCTCCGGCGCGCCTATGACGAACTGGCCGGCAAGATCCGCACCGCCCGGCAGGACCTGCAATCGGCCCGGCGCCAGATGGACATGGCCAAGTTGCAGCGCCAGCGCGCCGAGCTGCGCGGCGGCATGACCAGCACGCTGTCGACCCTGTCGACGGCGCTGGACGCCATGAACCGCGAAACGGCGCGGGTCCGCTCGGAGACCGAGGTGCTGAAGATGCGGGCCGACGTGCTGGGCAGCGAACGCATCACCCACAAGCCGGGCGTGGCCGAGGCGCTGGCCAAGGCGCGCGGCCAGTCCCGGGCCACCGGTCAGTCCCTGTCGAGCCGGCTGTCGGCGTTGTCGCCACCAAGCCCGGTGCCGACCATCGCGGCGGAGTAGGGGCCATGAAACTCGATATGCTCGTAACCGAAGGGATCGGCGCCAGCCACGCTGATCCGGTGCTGGACGACGCCGGCCTGCGCGGGGCCATTGCCGCCGACAAGACCGCCGTGGTGTCGATCGCCGGCGACGGCATCGGCCCGGAGATCATGGCGGCCGCAAGGCGGGTCATCGATGCCGCCTATCCGTTCATCGACTGGCAGGAGCACGATGCCGGCGCGGAGGTCTTCGCGGGCGGCATCGCCTCCGGGGTCCCGGCCGACACCATCGACGCGATTGCCGAGGCCGGACTGGCCTTGAAGGCGCCGCTGGAGACGCCGGTCGGCCATGGCGGCAAGAGCGCCAACGTCACCCTGCGCAAACTGTTCGAGCTCTACGGCAACATCCGCCCGGCCCGGACCCTCCCCGGCGTGCCGTCCCGCTACGCCGATCCCGGCGTCGACCTGGTGATCGTCCGCGAGAACGTGGAGGATCTCTATGCCGGCATCGAGCACATGCAGACCCCCGACGTGGCGCAGTGCCTGAAGCTGGTCACCCGGCAAGGCAGCGAGAAGATCGCCCGGCTGGCCTTCGCACAGGCGCGGGCGGAGGGCCGAGGCCAGGTGCATTGCGCCACCAAGGCCAACATCCTGAAGCTGACCGAGGGCCTGTTCAAATCGACCTTCGAGGAGGTGGCGGCCGCCCATCCGGATATCCAGGCCCGGCACATCCTGGTCGACAATTGCGCCCACCAGCTTGTGCTGGCGCCGGAGGCCTTCGACGTCATCGTCACCACCAACATGAACGGCGACATTCTGAGCGACCTGGCGGCCGGCCTGGTCGGCGGGCTCGGCTTCGCCGCCAGCGCCAATATCGGTGACCGGGTGGCGATGTTCGAGGCGGTGCACGGAACCGCGCCCGACATCGCCGGCCAGGGTGTCGCCAATCCGACGGCTCTGATCCTGTCCGGCGCCATGCTGCTGCGCCACATCGGCGCCGCGGCGGCGGCCGATGCGGTGGAGCAGGCGCTCTACGACGTGCTGGAGGAGGGGCGCTACGTGACGGCGGACATCGCCGGACGGCATCCGCCCGCCTCGACCGCCGACTTCGCGGCGGCGATCACCGACCGTCTCGACCCGGTGCCGGATGCGGCCTGGTCGAGCCCGGCCGGTGGCCCGGTCTGGACCGGGCCGGCTCCCGCCGTGCGACGGGACCCTCGGCGCGAATTCGACGGGCTGGACGTGTTCGTCGAATGGCATGGCCCGGTCGACGAATTGGCGAGCCGCCTGAAGGCGGCCAGCACCGCGACCCGGTTCGAGCTGGCGATGATCTCCAACCGCGGAACCATGGTCTACCCGGACAATCGCGGCATTGCCGACACCGTCGACCACTGGCGCTGCCGGTTCGTCTATCGCGGTGTCGAGTCGACCGATCTGCAATCGGCGATCTGCCATCTGCTGGCGCGGGTCAGCCGCGTCTGCTCGTGGATGCATGTCGAGCGGCTGCAGCGCTTCGACGGCCGGCCGGCCTACACGCTGGCACAGGGGCAGGCGTGAATGATCCACGGACTGCGTCAATCACACTTCGACATCGGGAGACGGGAAATGGAAAGACGGTTCAAGGCCTTGTTGCTGCGCCACGCCCGGCTGGACCGGCAGTTGCGTCAGGAGGTCCGCCGCCCGTTCCAGGACGGGCCGACGATTCAGAGGCTGAAGCGCCTGAAGCTCAGGGTGAAGGACGAGATGGCCCTGATGAAGGGCGTCATGCGCACGGTGCAGATGCCGGATCCGGCCCGGCGAAGGCCGGTGTGACCCCAGACGACGGGGCGGCCTTGGCCGCCCCGTTTGTCATGAATTCCCGCTCCGGAACGACAGTCGTCCTCCGATCGTCGCGCGGCGACGGGTCGGCGTGAACGACGCCCTCGAACGCGGCCGCCCTATCCGGAGAGGTGCTCGTCGAAGAACGCCAGGGTCCGGTTCCAGGCCAGCTCGGCGGCTTCCGCGTCGTAGCGGGCCTGTGACGTGTCGTTGTGGAAGGCGTGGTTCACGCCCTCATACATGTGCATCACGTAAGGCGTGCCGGCGGCGTCCAGCGCGGCGCGGAACTCCGGGATGCCGGCATTGATCCGGTCGTCCAGGCCGGCATAGTGCAACATCAGCGGTGCCGCGATGTTCGCCACCTGATCGGCGGGCAGCACCTGGCCGTAGAAGGCGACCGCCGCGTCGATATCCGGGCTGCCGGCCGCCAGGCGGTTGACCTGGCCGCCGCCCCAGCAGAAGCCGACGACGCCGACCTGGCCGCTGCCGTCGCGATGCGATTTCAGGAACGCGGCGGCCGACGAGGAGATCTCCAGCACCGTGTCGGGATCGAGGTCGCGGACCATCTGGCGCGCCTCGTCCTGGTCGCGCGGCGTGCCGCCGGCCGGCGACAGGTAGTCCGGCGCCAGCGCCAGATAGCCGCCCAGCGCCGCGCGCCGGGTGACGTCGCGGATATGCGGGTTGAGGCCGCGGTTCTCGTGGATCACCAGGATGCCCGGCAGGCCGCCGGATGTTCCGGCGCGGCGCACCAGATAGCCGGACACGGTGTCGTCGCCGGCCGCGAAGCTGACGGTGCGCGGCACGACCCGGCGGTCGGTCGGCGAGATGATGGCGGCCTTGGCGCTGCTGGCCTCAAGCAGCGGCAGCAGGGCCGTTGCGGCGGCGGTGCCGCCTGCGAGGACCGTCAGGCGCTCCATGAAGGCGCGTCGGTCCAGGGTTTCGTGGGTGAAGGCGTCGTAGAGGTCGATGATCTCCTGTCGCATAGCGGCACATCTCCATCTCTGCGAGACGGCGGTCCGCACGGCGCCACCGCCCGCGTTTCAGGCTGGATTCACTGCGCCCCCTTCTTGACCCAGAGTATACGCTGAAAAACGCCGTCGCGGTTGAAAATCAGATGCTTAAGGGCGCCCAGCACATGCAGCGCCAGAAGCGGGACGATCGCATGGGACGCGAATTCGTGGATCTCCTCGAGCGCCTCGTGCAGACCCCGCATCACCGGCACCGGGCTGGGGATGCTGATCGCTCCGAACACGTCGACCGGCTGGCCCACCGTCCACGGCATGAACGGGCCGGTGATGATGAGAGCGGCGATCATCGCCAGCAGGCCCCATTGCACCACCCGCGACAGCAGCCGGACCGGTGGCGGGTCGGCGGGCGGCTGCGGATCGCGCTGGAACAGCCGCCAGAGGATCCGTGCGCCCAGCACCACGACCGCGATGGCGCCGATCGAGACGTGCAGCGCCAGCGTCTCGGTCCGCTCGGGGCCGCGCGACAGCTCCTCCAGTTGCTCGCCGATCAGGAACAGGGCGACCACCAGGCCGGCGCCGACCCAGTGGAACACGATGGACGGCCAGCCGTAGCTGGTCCGCTTGTCGTTGAAGGACATGGCGGGGATTTCCTCGCAGCTCGGGTCAGATATCGGCTGCTTATCGCACCGGGCCGTGTGGGAAGTTTGCCGCGCTTGTAACAAGCCGTGTCAACCGCGTGCCCAGGCGCCGCCTCTTGAAAAGTTCGACTTTTGTTCCCATCTATACGCAAGACCGGGAGTCTGCCGCGCGCGTCGCAGCCGGCACCGGACCGCCGGTTGGCGGCAAAGTGCAACAATCCGGAGCATCGATGAGGACGGACACCATCACCTTCGATCCGAACACCAACTTGTCCCGCTATCTCGCTGAGATTCGGGAGTTTCCATTGCTGACCCGCGAAGACGAAGTCGACCTCGCGCGGCGCTGGCGCGACGATCAGGACGACGAGGCGTTGCGGCTTCTGGCCGGCAGCCATCTGCGCCTGGTGGCCAAGATCGCCCGCGGTTTCAGCGGCTATGGCCTGCCGTTGCGCGACCTGATCGCGGAAGGCAATGTCGGCCTGATGCAGGCGCTGCAGAAATTCGATCCCGACCGCGGCTTCCGCCTGGCCACCTATGCCATGTGGTGGATCCGGGCCGCGATCCAGGAGCACATCCTGCATTCCTGGTCGCTGGTGAAGGCCGGCACGACCGCCGGCCAGAAGAAGCTGTTCTTCAACCTGCGCCGGCTGAAGGCGCAGATGCAGGCCTATGAGGAGGGCGACCTGCCGCCGGAAACCGTTGCGGCGATCGCCGAGGAACTGGATGTCAGCCAAGATGAGGTGGTGATGATGAACCGCCGCCTGGCGACCTCCGGCGAGGTCTCGCTCAACACGCCCATGGGCGAGGATGGCGACAGCCAGTGGATCGACATGCTGGTCGACGAGTCGCCGGACCAGGAGGCCATCGTCCTCAACGCTGACGAGCTCGGCTGGCGCCGGCGCCTGATGCGGCAGGCCCTGAAGAAGCTGAACCCGCGTGAGCGTCGCATTCTCTCCGAGCGGCGCCTGAAGGATGATCCGGTGACCCTCGAGGTCCTGAGCCAGGAATACGGCGTCTCCCGCGAGCGGGTGCGCCAGATCGAGGTCCGCGCCTTCGAGAAGCTGCAGAAGGCCATGCTCAACCTGGCCCGCGCCC
>JAAUYH010160106.1_pt1 | contig 11064 bp, 7 predicted proteins | sample 7278061 | NCBI WGS metagenome assembly JAAUYH01 (sample SAMN14350203, study PRJNA611818) | marine sediment metagenome | isolation source: surface marine sediment (0.6m) | place: French Polynesia: Moorea | collected 2018-08 | reverse complement strand
TGTTGGACATGCAATGTTACATCAATCAAGTAAGACCTGTTTTTCAAAGGCAATCATTGTCATCAGCAAATGGTAGCTATTGCAATGCCAAGAGCAAAGTCCACTTAATATTACGGAGATAGGTAGAAAGAACAAAATAAAGGCCAATCCTCAACGAAAGGAGCGGCCAAGACAAGTCGAGCTCTCCCAACAGTCGTTCTCATCCTGGATAACGAACAGAAGCCGATTTCTGCTCCAGATTCTCTGCACGAAACAGAGAGCGGTGCAGGTCTTCACAACACGTTGCCTCTTCCTCGCATCTCTACCTTAACACAAGGAAAAGAGCACGAAGAGAAAGAGTCAGGCAACGACACTACTTACTGCGAAACGTCTGCTCAGCTGCACGATTGATGATGTGCTTGTCTATTTCTGCATGCTTTCTGGGATATACCCATGACCACTAGACACATTTTGGGCTCGCCCTAGAGCTTCACTCCTCTTCCTCTCATGATCCGTAGAAAATGCTCTCCCGGCACGATTCGATGACAGCCCGACTCGACACATAATTGGTGAATAAGCATAAAAACTTCTAGCTACCTACAAAGATCAGGCACAACAGGAACTGCCTGCGCTGAACTGTGACGAGTGAGAAGACAAGGGATTTTACGATTATGGTGCTGTGATGAGTTTGGAGGTTGAAGTTGAAGTGCAGGATGAGAAAGAGCTGCCAGTTCTAAAATGTGGTATTGCTGAACACCAGAGGGGGTGAAGTTCCCGATTCCACAGGGTCAGCAGTAATATGCGTGGTGTTATCAACCCTCTAGAAATACGCCATTGTGTAAGTAATGCTTGATTAGGGCGAGAATGCGAAGGAAATGCGTAATGGTAGAGGTAGGGACAGCAGCAGAGTTTTGGCTTGCTCAACCGAACCGTGCTTCACTTCATCTTTTACGGCCTTGACGAGGCGCGCCCGGGAGCCTAGTCCTCAGCGTCGCAATCCCCCGCAGCTTGAATAACATGCCTAAGCGTGATGAAGGAGCTGGCCGGAGAGGCCATATGAGCTGAGGTTCCGAGGGTGCGCTGTCGAGTCATGAATGTTCTTCTCCTATTGTGCCTCACGTGTCACTCAACCAGCGAATCGAAGAAAACTCGGATTCTAAGGAGAATATCTGGAAAGTAGTGATTGACCTAAACCGAATAATTTGTCATTGTGTGCTAGTAATACACTTTACAAATTATTCTGACGCCTAATTTGGGAAAGACAGGGCAAGGCACTGCTTAAAATGAATTATTCACAAACTAGATTCATTTCATTATCGAGGTGACGTCGTCTTCATCGTTGGCATTTTTACGATTGCAGTCAACTAGGTTTCATTTAGAACAGTTTGAGGCTCTCAGAGAAATACTTTTCAGGTCGTTTTAGGATTGTAGATGGGATCTCAACACAATGATGCGCAAACAAATTCTGTTCCATAAAGAATCAACTCTAATTACGCTGCGGCTGGCTGTAGTAGGCGAGAATAACTGGAGTCGGGTCGAGTCCAGCTGCCGCTGCTTCCTGAACACGGCGGCAAATGTCATAGACACCCGACTGCTCCACATAAACCTTGGCGCGTCGTGTAAGGCATTCTCACGGGTAAGCGTAGAACGCTCTTGCTGAAGACGCTTTGCACGTTCACTCTGCCTATGGCGGCATTTCTGCACAGATGCGCGATTGATCATTCGTCTCGTCATCCTTGCGAGTTGTTCCGGGGTATACTCATTTCCATGCGACACATTTTGGGCTTATACTAGAGCGTGAATTCTTTTTCTCTCTAGCTCGGTAGACAATGCTCTCGTGTCAACATTTGATGACTGCTCGGCTCGACGCATAGTAGGTGGATGAGCTTCAACATTTTGAACTAGCCCGGAAGTACCAAGACCGACAGGTAGTGCAAATTTTGAAGCGAGACGTACCGGAACACGAGAAATTGAACGATGATGGTCCTGTGAAGAGTGAGATAGAGGCTGATGTTGAGGATGCGAATGAGCAATCAATGACCTCATGTTGTATTGTGGAACACCTGATGAAGCCGCTAAATCGTAACGAGGAATAGTGTCTGATGCCACATGGGAACGGCCAATACGCGGCAGTGATTTCTGCTGAGAGTGAAGCGGTATCAACAATGCTCCAGGAATATGCCTTTGCGCACTTGATACTTGAGTAAGGAAGTGTCCTATTGCGATAAGCAATTTCTAGACATTGATAAGCAATTCAATCAAAAATTTTGCTAATTTATCTCAATTGTAACTGTATATTTCTGAGAGCCGAAATGATTTGGATCTTCGTATGCAATGTCAGGAAATTTTGCATTTTCTATTAAGAGTGAGTAACAAATTCGAGCCGCGTTCGAAATTTTAATATTACCCTTCGAAGTAATTGGACCAGTCTTTTCTTCCTTTCAACTTCTAACTCATAGTTCCCAATCGGTATATCATTGAAAGTAAACCACTGCGATCTAATGGCTTAGTGTAGCAACTAGTTTTAAAATGAATGTTAAAATCGATGTCGTAGTTAACACAATACTCGTTGCATTGCACTTTGTATATTGACGAAAACTTAAAATAGATGCGCTGTCACTAGTATTTTAGGCTAATCAACTACGATTATGCCAATAGCTCAAGGCTCTTGATCAACTATGAACCATCGTCTAAAATTTTGACTTTGTATAGAACATGACTGGATATCACATTACTGTTAAGCGGTACTTTAGTAGCATGTACCTTTCTTACTGATTTCGTAAAGGAATCTTCTTCGCTTCTATATGCATTAAGGATAGGAAAAAGAGGTATTCCTTGTGCTTGATAGGCCATAAATTCTTTCGAGTTGAAAATGCGGTAATTCTGATCAATTACATCTTTTTCAATTCCAGGCAAATTCAGACCAGGTGACAGCTCAATTCCATTGGCAATAGCTGATTGATGTCGAGAGAATCTCCATGTTTCTTTTGAATTTTCAGATCTTCATGATCTCCATCCAGATACGCAACATGAATATCACCAGTTTCAGCTCGAATATGGGTAACAGTGCCAGGGTATACTTAAATAGAATCTCCCACGCTCGGTAAACTATTTTCGCATCCAAAGTCATAATCGTTTAATGGGATATCATCAGATTTCACAGCATTATTTTCCATAGCATGATTAGTGCAGTCGAGAGTTTCGTCAAAATTTTCTTCTATCTCTATAGAAACTGCTCGGTCTAATGCATCAATAGATTCATGAACAGCCTGCGAGAAGCAGTCTTTCGGGAGTGAAGGTCTCACGTCCTCTGCAGCAGCATTAATCTTTTGCCTATTAGATCCAGGAACAGTCACAGTATCTAATTCTGAATCAAACGATAGCATCACCTTGTCACTCGACCACTTACACTTTTTTTCTTTGCCTGACTTTATATATACTTGGACAAGACTTCCTGGTATAAAACCATCGCATCGAACCGGCTTAGACCGGAGGATTAAGGTTAGTTTTCGCTTCGCCTTCAAATTTTCTTGAGCTTCATAAATCTCTTCGGGAACAAATTTAGACCCGATGCCGCTTTCGATGGGGCGTGTCTACCCCTTTGCCATTTCATGAGCGGGCGCAGTGTCGTTTCCATAAAGATTGTTGGATATTCGAATTGCTTGTTGGACTAGTATGGGCTTTGTAACAGTAGGATCCCCTTCAAGGCTAATATTAAGCCTAGTAAACACATCGTGAATGATTCTATATTTGGACGCCATAACATTTTTGTTATGCCTCCTTGATGGAAGTGGCTTAGGTTCAATATCATACTGCCGCAAGAAAGATAGGAATAATTCTGAATCAAAAGTTTGATCGAAGATTAATACCTTTGAAGCCAAAAACTCGGAAATCTAAGTAGATTCAAATGCTTCGACTGCATTTTCCATACTAGTTGACTTAACAACCGACCCAACAGAGTATATTGACTTGCTATCCATTATATGGAAAACACAAAAATTGTCCAAAAATAGATGGTCAATGCAAACAGCTTGATTAAAATCTCGAGACAATGAACTTAGACTAACGTTTCGAGCTTTCTTGGGTAGTGAAGTTGCAGCACACTTGTCACATGACTCAAGGATTTCACAGAGATATTTTTCTACGTGAGTAGTCCACAAGTTATTACGTTGTAGAAGCACTTTCATATCTGAAAAATTTGAGTGTCCACATACATGTTGATGAACGTTTTCAACAATGCATTCTGTTTCTTTCTATGGGCGTACATCAACAGGCGTAGAATCAACCTGGCCTGTTCCACAAAAATTTCAGAGCGACTCATCTTCACACCAAGGCAGAATACTTCATAAGGGACGTAGCAATGAAGATCGTAATCTTTCAGAGTGATTGTTGCATCGATTGAAGAAATTTCAAGAACATTTTTGCCAACGCGTACAATCTTGCATGTTCGTGTAATATTTCGGCCAATAATCCGTTGTGAAGAGCCTTCATTGATTAAATGTCTGATGAAAACCTGACTTTCTTGATCGGGTTTCGCAATTATAAGTACACACCCAATCATTCTACGAGCTCTGCTGGAATGAGCTTCTATACATATCGCCGGAATGGCCTATCGCGTACAGAATCAGGTAGATCATCAAATTCTCCACTCCAATCAGAGCAAATATAATTTTTGATTAGTTGGAATTCATCTAATCTCATTCCACTGTAAGGCGCTCCGTCGTCGAGCAGAGGGCCTATCGGATTAGTTAACTTACAAGCATTAGATTTCAACATTGACATTTTAAAGGTAACAGTTTTCGACATTGAATTTCCAGCTTTTTCTGCGTTATCAGGCAGACTGTCTAAAGACTTGACACCAGGTTTCAATGAACCATCAGGATTGTGGTCTTTACACCAATGACCAAACTTTCCACATCCTTGGTGTCAACATTTCGAACGATTTTTCAAGTCTTGTAGCTGCAATGGGGTTAATATTTGGTTTCCTTTTCGAGTACTTTGTACAGAATTACTTTGAATCGAGTTATTGTAGCTGGCGTTAATACTCTTTTCGCATTGTCTCACTATTGACGCTACAGGTTCATAAGGAAAATTTGCAGATATTCTTCAGAGCGAATAGCACCTTCCATTACTAAAGGTCCAGGAGAACACGCCGCTAGAATCGATATTCCTTAGTTTGGGTCGACATTAGCATTCCCAAGCGGAAGAAAAGCGGTTAGTGCTTCTGACAACTCTGAATCAGCGAAGTGCGAATTGAATTTAGCTACTTGTACTTGAAAACGGGACTCTAAGTTACCAAACGTCTCTTTTTCACCTCATTTTGTTGGGAGTAAGTCGACAAAGTCTTGATAAACTTATTTGACAACAGCTAACGAATCTCTGCGAAAAATAGTATTCACTACTTCATCAGCTCCTTTTGGAGGCATCAATAGCTCTTCGGAAATTGCCTTGCACATATCCAAAGCTCTTCCAAATAATTGTGATTGTAACATCGGACCTTGTAACTGAGAGGGTATCTTGTTAGAGTTATTCACTGGCAAATCATCGTGAAACTTCCTCCACAAACTGACATTTCGAGCATATTTCGAGTGGTCACCGCGACCGTCAGTCCTGGGAACATTCTATATATCCCAAGAAAACTTCAGACTTGCAGGTAAGCGTCCATGTTTTTCATTCGAAGACGAATTTCCTGGGCCCATAACTAAAAGAACACCGTGGTTCGGGTAACGTCCGAACCAGCAAAAACTAAGACAAATAGTTCGATCAAGTTATATTTTACTGAGTAGAAGAATGATTCAAGTAAAAAAGCACAGTCAGAATAAGTTCGATTCAACTTGACTTGAGAAGTAAATCTGGCATTCAAAATTATGCGGAGAGATATGTGCAGAGAGACAATCGAATATCAGGACTTACTTGATACATTAGACGAGATATCTTTGTCTATAGTGGGAAGACCGTGAATAAGCAATAACTCCTAAAGAAATTCGCGCTCCAAATCCAATGCAAGAATTATAATTGATAATCCATGAAAAAAATTTCTGCTGAATTTACTAGTCAATTATTGTAGGTCACTCAATGAATATGGCGCGCAAATCTGGTCTGTCAGGAACTGCTTATAAAATTTATTGAAATGAAAATAAAAATCATGACTACAGATAATGCAGAAATAGCGCGGTTGTGTAATCTATGGAAATTAAATAGAATACCAGAAACACTCAAGCGAAAAATTTAAAAAAGGTTTAAAACACACAGCTCAGTAAAAGATTAAAAATTGACCATAACGCCTAATATTATTGAAATGAAGAAGAATTGAAAAATGAAAGTTATACTGTGCGATCATCATCAAATGGATCTCTGTTTGGCACTTCACTGACGGCAATCTGCTCGATTCTTGGAGTGACAATTTTAAATTGTATTCAATTTAATTGCTTTACTAATAGCCTCATAGTTAGAAACATTTCCTAGTTTATAGATGACGCGTTACAATTTATAAATATCCGTACTCCTCTGCTCCTTTTTAATTGCTTTTTCAACTTCTAATTAGTTTCGCTTTTTGCTAGGTTTTCTTTTGGGCTCTAATTCCGTCAAGCTTTGTGAACGCCTGTCCACAGACAATACTAAAATTTATCTGCCGACTATACGTTGTATTATTCTTTAAATCATTAGTTGCCGCAGCCACGAACTATCCAAAATATCACCTGCTGCGTCTGGAACTAACGATTGCTGACAGATCAGTTGGCTCTTTGTCAGGCTATTAACTAGTTGTTCTACCATCTCTGTCATCATTCTATGTAATCCCACTCGGTCACCGACTTCTCGGCCACTGACATACTGGCTTGAGTCCCTGTACCTTAGCTTCATTCTACAGAGCACGAACCGTCACTGCGTCTGCTCTCATTACTTCAGTGACTTGACTTTCATCCGTTCAGCTTCAATACTTTTCCTTAAATGCTGTCAACAAATAATACTTTTAATAATTTTCCCGGAAGATTTGAGTGATTCTAGGATACTAGACTTATCAAATGGAAAGCTGCAAACAAGCTACTCCGACGAAAAAACTGAGCGGAATAGGCTGCTTTCAAATTTCAAAATAGAAAACGAAATGCAAAATTCTTTTCTATAATGAATAATGCACTGGCAGACAAAGTCTCAAACAACTTCTCGTGAAACCCATTATTTCTTTCAATTGTAAGGACTGAATCCGAGCTCTGTGCTAGTATAACCACCAAGATTGTCTTTTGGGCAACTGAAAATGAGTACGAACAGCGAAAATTTTCTTCGCGAGGTAAAGATGGAAGTTATTAATATAATATGTTTTTGAAGAATATTCAGATCCCATCAGGCTCAGCAAATGAATTGTAGTTGTAAAATACGTTAGTAAAATACCCCATGCGTGTAAGACAAAGATTTTTGTTGTATTCTTCTTCTAAAAGATTGCCAAACGTTTCTCAGTAGAATCAAGAAACGCGAGGCTATGACTAATAGACACGCTAGAGGCCCAAAATCACATTCAGTTCTAGCGTATCGATCACAGTACTGCTGAAAGTCAGCACAAACTGGAACTTACAGTTTATGTTGCAATCGAGAACCATCAAGGAGAAACCGATGATGTTGCCGGTATACCTACGTGCAAAACGTTTCATTTGTCAACAATGAGCTCTAACACATTTTTACACATCCATTGATGGCTAACATCATCAGTTATTCTGAATGCCTGTCTGTCCTTACAAAAAGTATAAGTTTTAAGCTGCTACGAGGCTAAGTTACAGCTGTTCACTTACTGTTCTTCCAGAGAAATTGCAGCTACATGTTTTTGTTTCTATGTAAACACATGTAAACGACTACAAGTTATTACACGTGTAACTTGTACTAACTCTTATTTTGCGTAATCATTTTTATTATTTAGCCGACCTCAATCCTGTTGAAGTCAAAATATTGTAAATTATACCATGCTCGGATATTTTCCCCCAAATCGCTCTGTAAATATTCCTATGGTATTAAATTTGGTTTGAAAAACATGGCACGAATGTCGAGTCCATAAAATATTTTGTACAAATCTCACTTTCATTTTCTCACACAGTACGAATGGACATGAATAAACAAGCAACGTGCGTTTAATAAGTTGCAAATATTTGCTCTATTCTAAATGGGATGGTATCGAATTATTCAATGTTGATCCTTGAATTCACCGAACTCGGACTGGTGCGACCGTAAAAAATCATGTTGTATTCAATTGAAAGCGACTCTCATTTGCTCGCACCTCTTCTGGACCAAACTGAATCCAGAAGTACATATTTACTACACACACTTCAGAGAGCTGTGAGAGGCACTGAACTCAGTTGCAAGGAGTCAAATTGGTTGTGCTAGAGCAAATAGACTCTCATGTTCCGAAAAAAGGGATTGCGTTGCTACTACAAACGTGTCATAGGGTGGACAGGCAGTTTTTACAACAATGAGATTGCTGTATAATGCTGATTGCAATATAATAATTGCGATCGGATACTGGAGTTTCGAAAATGTCAAAAAAGAGTGTGCACACAAAATAAGAGCTGATTGCTTTTGCCGCTCTGTAGCAACAAGCGCTATGAGGAAAATGTAGCAGTAAATAAGCGTTGTAAAGCTATTGTTTCGTGAGATATTTACAACAATGACTGTACTGCAAATTGACTGCATTTTGGAAGAAATTGGTAAAACTGCTGGAGATGGGGTGTATGGAATACAGTGCGTAATCGATTCCTGCTGACGGAAGTAGGAGACACTGATTTTGTATTAATATAGGCTTATCTTAATGAAATAAAATTTGGATGGCATCCCCGAAAGCAATTCAAATCTAATTATTGCAGAATGTTTATCTGGATGGTGAGGCTTGACTTCACCTCCATCACTTGGCACTCATCTAGGAAAGATCCACGGATCCAACAATCCAAACTAATTGCTGATTTATCTGTCATCCACACGATACGACCATAAGCACTATGAATTCATAGGATTCCACGTTTTTCAAAGTAAATTAACAACCCAAAAAACAGTTTGAAGTTTCATACGTTTTCGTCGAATAAATACCTTTTAAACAGTAAAATATTTTTGCTTTTTGACTCGTCTGAAGATCACTGGTCTAACTTTAATTTCATCACGGTTTGTATCGTACGCAACAAAACTGGTTGTTTTTTAAATACCTGGACAATAACCTTAATTTCACTTTCGGATGGGATCGTAAGAGTACAATGCATCTTTCACCAATTGCATCCTTTTCAATATAAGTAGCAATTTGCGAGCCGAATTTATGTCACTCGAATTCTTGTTATATCTTTAATATTTCAATTCTTCGCGAGCATTTGTGATTGCGCATTTTGGTATTCTTCCCATAATTAAATGAATATTTTACTTTGATTCCAATAAGAACAGCTAATCCTATTATCACAATACTCCATGGCTAGGAGATAACCTGCGCAGTATATTTCTTGTGATCTATTTCTTCTTGCTCAGATGAGTAGCCAAAAATAAGGAACACACGCCTGGCTCAAAACTTTATTTGCATAGTTTTAAACGGAAAATTAGGATAAGTGTTTATTACTATGGTTTCACTGATGCAGCTATTTTTCAAGCATTGAACACCGTCGCAAAAATAAAGGTTTGTCAAGAGGCATTGATATTTGTATGTCTTGAAAGCTAGAAGAAAACTTGATTAAACTATATGCTTTTAAGTTGTCTCACATTCTTGGCGAATGACTATAGTATAAAAACGTGAGCAGCAAATTACTCCTACTTTCATCGCCAGTTCCTCAGAGATCATTTCATTCGGCTATTGAATCAGACCGCAATTCGATTTCTTCTTTGTAGTTCTTATGGAACCATTTTTACTACGGTCAGAAGTCCAAATCACAATCAGTAGATTTATACGCAGTTCCCAATCATCGTTACCGAGTCCTTCCGTAATACTTCCATGACCAAATATCACAACAGAACTGTGCTAAGAGCAGCAATAGAGTAGCATCCGGTCAACGGTCGATTCTGATAGCTTTATGTTGACAAAGTGAATTCGTGAGAATCAGGAAACGCTCCACTCCAATCTACGAGAAAACAATCGAGTTATTGCTCTGCTCAACACCAAATGGAACATTTTCCGCAGAAATGACCAAAGAATTATGGGTAAAGCGCTACTCGAGCTATTGTTGACAAATTATTTATCTTCTGTCTGAGGCATAAAATAGTTTTAACCTTCACTCATTCAAAATAATTTCGTTATATTTTGAATAAGTGAAGGTCAAACCTTAAACGAATTATTCAGCAGGTCCTAGTTTCCTCGCGGTTCAGCTATTTCGAATGAATATTCTAGATATTGCGTCCTCCAAACATTTGATTAATCGTAACTGGAGACAGCTTCGTCATTAATTCAGTTACCGAACAAAGATGAAATTATTTTTGTACGAAATGCTGCGACTAGTGAGCTCATTACGTCAGATATTGTAATAGATTTGATGAAACCCTAATTTTTCAAGATGAACACTCTATTCCTTACCATTGAACTTATAGAGGCGGAAATTGTCGAGTCCATGTAGAGTTTCATGTCAGAATTTGAAATTTATAGTATGGTAAGATAACCTTTGCCGTGGTCGAGAGAAGATGAAAGAGGTAAGTAGGGAAGAAGATAGAGGTGGTCGAGAAAGGGGTAGATAATGATAATTTTCTTATCAAGTTTCGTGACCCTAAAAAGCTTGAAGTGAGTCTATTTATAATATCCCTTAGAACAATCAGAGGTAGACAAACGGCTACAATTGGTAAACTAAGTTGAGAAAGTTGACAATGTGACTACTGTCTTGACACGTAGTACTGTAGAAAATGAAACGGTGCCCCATAATGCGACGTAAATTGAAGCTCTTTTAGATTTTCAATTCGTTGTTGCCTCACTGTTTCTACGCAAATGACTCGCACCTATTGTGACGATAGCGTTCTTTGGAATCTTTTTGGATGCATTCTTTTGTAAACGGGGATCGAAGGACGATTTTGAAGAGCTGAAAATCTGAAATTCGTTAGACACTTTTGAAATTCATCTGTCAGAGCAATCGAAGTCCAAATTCGTGGAAT
>JAAUYH010124368.1_pt1 | contig 11065 bp, 11 predicted proteins | sample 7278061 | NCBI WGS metagenome assembly JAAUYH01 (sample SAMN14350203, study PRJNA611818) | marine sediment metagenome | isolation source: surface marine sediment (0.6m) | place: French Polynesia: Moorea | collected 2018-08 | reverse complement strand
GGGGTTCCCCCCGTTATAGCGACTGCCGGGGTTTATCAACGAAAAATTAGGGTTTTGACAGGTAAATATTGCCAATAAACCCGGTTTCTGACCCTGGTGCAAGATGTGTGATTAGGGAATTTGCAGCTAGAGAAGGTTGCGGACTTTTGATGTTTTGATTGAAGACTTGTGTAAAGGCGTCAATCCAACAATAGACATCTGGTGAAAAAGAATGTTCCAGACGCGTTAGCGTAGGTCCTCTGAAAGAGGCTATATCGCGTCTGGTTGACGCATATTTAATTTCCACACCTATGTCTAATTTGTATAGCTTTATCCTTTTATACCGTTTTCTATGAAGATGCATATAATTAGCCTGCGCAGGCAGGCTTAGTTTGTATAGCCCCAGGCTTTAGTCTGTGGGTATATTTATCAGATGCGGTGTATGAGTGCCAAATTCTGTAAATTTAATTTGCGTTTAGTTCCTGAACATACACAGCGATCACTAAACTCAATGTCAGCTTCAACAAGTGAGAAAGCGGTCATGAAATATAAACTCTTAGGCAAAAGTGGATTACGAGTCTCTGAACTCTGCTTGGGAACAATGACCTTTGGTGAAGATTGGGGTATGGGTGCCTCTCAAGATGAAAGTAGCAAAATTTTTGATGCTTTTGTAGAAGCAGGGGGTAACTTCATCGACACCGCAAACGGTTACACCGATGGCACCAGCGAAAAATTTGTCGGTGAGTTAATCGCTTCCCAACGGGAAAAATTTGTAGTTGCGACCAAATACTCATTCCCTTTGCGGATGATGGAGGCAGGTAAAGATCCTAACGCCAGCGGTAACCATCGCAAGAATATGGTGCAGTCCCTAGAAGGCAGTCTCAAACGCCTGAATACAGATTATATCGACTTGTTCTGGCTTCATGCTTGGGATTTTATGACTCCTGTAGAGGAAATCATGCGTGCCCTAGATGACATGGTACGCCAAGGGAAAATACTATATATCGGCATTTCCGACACACCTGCTTGGATTGTGGCACAGGCAAATACCCTAGCACAGTGCCATGGCTGGACACAGTTTATTGCGCTACAAGTAGAGTATAGTTTAATTCAGCGGACACCGGAACAAGATTTATTACCAATGGCAAAAGCCTTAGATTTAGGGGTTACTCCTTGGTCACCTTTGGCTGGTGGTGTCTTAACAGGTAAGTATAACAAATCAGCTCAAGAAACAGGTGGGGAAGGCAGACTTTCAACTCCTGACTGGGGAATAATTACGGAACGCAGCTTAGCAATTGCGGATGTCGTGATACAAATTGCCCAAAAAATTGGATGTTCCGCTTCCCAAGTTGCATTAGCTTGGTTGCGTCATCAAACAGGGGTAATTATTCCGATTATTGGCGCACGTAAAGTATCTCAAATCAAAGATAATTTAGGTTGTTTGGATATTACTCTCTCTTCAGAGCATCTACAAAAACTTGGGGAAATCAGTCAAATTGAACTGGGTTTTCCCCACAACTTCTTACAAAATGATGTCATACGCGATCGCCTCTATGGTGGTACATTTTCATCCATAGATAACCATCGTCTGTAACTCCACCTCTACTCCAGGTCTTCTACGAGAAGAGTCCTACGCCCAACCCCACGGGGGTGGAATTACCGAATTGAGTGAGAGGGGGAAGAGGGGGAAGAGGGGGAAGAGGGGGAAGAGGGGGAGAAATTTTATCGGTAATCTTAGAACGAGAAGGGAGTAATGGGTCCAAAGCCCCGTCCTTTTGGGACGATTGCGTTGGACGGGGTTTAAATCCTCGTCCAACGCCTGCACTGTTAAGAGTTCCCTGTTAAGAGTTCCCCGTTCCCTGTTAAGAGTTCCCTGTTCCCTGTTCCCTGTTCCCTGTTCCCTTTAACCTTACTCCCGGACGGGGAAACCCCACCCCTACTCCCCTTTTGTTTTGGCAATATGTGTTGAATCCGGTGGAAAAATATTACACTGGATTTAGGAAGAGAGTAGGTGTAGGCGGTTGCAGACCAGTTTTAATAGCTGGTTTGAGGAAAGTCCGGGCTCCCAAAAGACCAAACTTGCTGGGTAACGCCCAGTGCGAGCGATCGCGAGGATAGTGCCACAGAAACATACCGCCAATTAGTCATTTGTCAATAGTAATTTGTCATTTGTAACAAAAAACAAAGGATAAAGGACAAAAGACAAAGGACAAAATTGGTAAGGGTGCAAAGGTGCGGTAAGAGCGCACCAGCAACATCGAGAGGTGTTGGCTCGGTAAACCCCGGTTGGGTGCAAGGTCGTCAGGAACTACGGTTGGTCTTTTACCAGTTCCGCTTATAAAGCACCGCTAGAGGCGTCTGGTAACAGGCATCCCAGATAGATAACCGCCCTCAAAATGTAGAAACGTTACATTACAATGTTTCTATACTAGAGAACAGAACCCGGCTTACTTCCTACTCTTTTCCCCATTGGAGATTTTTGTCTGATTATTTTCCTCTTAAAATTTAAAATCTAAAATCTCAAACTAAAATTATTTAATGTCCCTTGCTTATCCTCGTCGTCAAAGACAACTCGAAAGTTTAGTTAAAAAATTAGGTTTGCCAACAACAGCACCGATAAAATGGAAACTGCTCGACTTGGCGCTGACTCATCCCTCTGTCTCGGATTCGGAAAATTATGAACGCCTAGAGTTTGTTGGTGATGCGGTGGTGCGTTTGGTGGCGGCTGTGGTATTATGGGAAAATTATCCCAATTGCCCCGTGGGAGATTTTGCTGCTATTCGTTCTGTATTGGTAAGCGATCGCATTTTAGCAAGACTAGCTAAGGAATATGGTTTAGGATTATATTTGCTGGTGGCTGGTAGTGCTAGTGGAGACAGGGCAGGTCAGCAGTCACGTATGGCTGATGCTTTTGAAGCGGTTTTGGGAGCGCTGTACCTTAGCACTCACAATTTAGATTTAATTCGTCCTTGGTTAGATCTACACTTCCAGAAATTAGCAGTGGAAATTCGCCGTGACCCTGCTAGACTTAACTATAAAGCAGCTTTGCAAGAATGGACACAAGGGGAGTTTAAAGTTTTACCAGATTATCGGGTTGTAGAAAATCCCCAAGCCCAATACAATCAAGACCGGTTTCTAGCTGAAGTTTGGCTACACGATCAAAAACTCGGTGAAGGTAAAGGACGTTCTATCAAAGCCGCTGAACAAGCCGCAGCAAAAGTAGCATTTTTATCAATACATTCCAATGACACAAACCACTAGTAGTCCACCACATTAGTTACGAGGGGTCACAGATCCCCGACTTCTTAAAGAAGTCGGGGATCGCTCACACCCGCGACTTGTCAAAATTAATGTGGTTGAGTACTAGTAGTTCGCCACATTAATTCTGCGGGGTACACACTGTTGCGATCGCCTCATTATTTATTGACTGCGAATTGACTGTGCTTTTATCACCTTCTTTCTGAAGTTTCGGATATAATTTATTCAATTTTACACGGGCATTATCAGTCGTAAATTTCCACTCAACTTTTGCTTTTGCTTGATTCCTTACTTCCTCCCAAGTTGCAATTTCATCTTTTATAATATCTTGAGTTGGAATACGTCTATTTAAACATTGACGCGAAAGAATTGAGAATTCAATTTCTGCCATATTTAACCCTTCGGGTATCTCCTCCGGAGAGGCTACGCCAACGCCAGTTGCTTTAAGTCGGGGAAAGGGGATGGCGCACTGGCTCACCAACTTCCATGTTTAGGAGTATAGTGAAACTCTAACTTACTTAAAATTCTTCTTGCTTCAGCAGGCTCAAATGCCTTATATAAAGATGCAGGATTATGAGTATTTAAATTATCCATAACAATTTTTATTAATTCAGCATCCGGATAATAAATATCAACTAAATCTTTCATGCATTGAGCAAAATCATTCTTCTGTTCTCCTGTCTGTAACTTCAATATATCGCCAAGCTTGATGGGGTTCTAAGAAAATAAATAAATTACAATTTCCCATAGGTTCATATTCATAATCAATACGTTTTTTCTGTCCTGGCTTAGATGGTATAGGGACTTTAGTATCACCAAGTAATTGTGTTGGACGCACCCTACCCTACGGGAAAGCCTACGGCTAACGGGAACCTTCACTACGTCAAAACAAATGATTGGACGCTTCTTATTTAATGGTTCGGCATATAAATCTAGAATATCTTCCATTCGCCACACAAATTCAGGACTAACAGTTGGAATGCACCATTGTTCAACTACCCACGGTTTTAATTTGTTTTTTTTAATGTTCTACGTACAGTTTCATCACTAATATTATCCACAACAGATAATTGTATTAATTTATCGGCTAATAATTGCATCGTCCAGTTACTTCGTCCGTCGGGTGGGTGACTACAAGCTGTTGCAATTAAAAATGCTTCCCAAGAACCAACTAATTTTTTTGGTTTACCTGGTCGTGGCTTTTCGTTTATCGCTAAATAAGAGTCCTTCTTGCATAAATTTTTTGCGAACCCGTCCTACTGTATCTACACTGATTTTTAAATTTGTCGCTATTTTTTCATCTTTATATCCATCTGACGACATTAATAGAATCTGTATACGCTTGTATTTTCTTACCGAAATTTTTCCTTTTTGACTTAGTTGTTCTAATTGTTCTCTTTCATCGATACTTAAATTAACACTGTACTTCTTAGACATGACGAGTATGTGCTTCAAAATTATGCTATAAATGCTTTAACATATAGCTTACTATCCAATGGCGATCGCAACGGTGTGTACCCAGCAAAATTAATGTGGTGAAGTACTAGTTCCTGGTTTTTCCTAGTTCCTCCTTACGAGGTTTTAGCTTGTAATGCACCTCTGGGGGCTGCTGCCTTCATAATAATTGATGGGAGGAAAATGCGTTTCCAGGCAGCAGCCCAGAAACGATTTAATTACCCATTACCCATTAGACCTCTTTGGAAATGAGATATCAACCCTGAGTGCACAAGACTTTTACATTCTTTTTCACGCCTATGTCTATTACCAATTAATCCAATTCGTCTTCCCCAATATCTGCGAGTGCAGGAACTCCATCTTCTGGAGAACGCAAATTGTCTACCATTTCCTGAACATAAGATGGTGGTGGGGGTGTTAACCGAGAAACTACTAGGGTAACGACAAAATTTAATACCATACCCAGACTGCCGATACCTTCAGGAGAAACCCTGAAAAACCATGGTTGCATACCATAGAATTTAACACCAATGATGTAATAGCTAGTAAATACTAAACCGACAATCATTCCGGTGATCGCACCTTCCCGATTGGTACGCTTATCAAATATACCCAAAACAATTACGGGGAAAAAGCTGGCTGCTGCTAAACCAAAGGCAAAAGCTACCACCTGTGCCACAAATCCTGGGGGATTGACACCAAAGTAACCAGCAACGGCGATCGCAAATCCTACCATAATTCTCCCCACCATTACCCGTTGTGATTCGGAAGCTTGGGGGTTAATTAGGCGAAAATAGACATCATGGGCAATCGAACTGGAAATTACTAACAACAATCCCGATGCTGTAGACAAAGCCGCAGCTAATCCCCCAGCCGCTACCAATGCAATTACCCAAGGAGCAAGTTTGGCAACTTCTGGGGTGGATAGAACAATAATATCTCTATCGATATCGATTTCGTTGGTCTTTTTATCTGCTGTCAGCTCAATTTTACCATTGTTATTTTTGTCATCAAACTTTAATAATCCTGTATTTTCCCATTTTGTTGCCCAGTCTAACTGTTGGATTTCTTGGGTAGTTTTATTATGCAAACTATCTATGAGGTTATAACGGGCAAATGCGGAAACAGCAGGAGCAGTAGTATAAAGTATGGCAATAAATAGTAATGCCCAGCCAGCAGAATAACGAGCAGCACGGGGATTAGGGACAGTATAAAAGCGGACGATTACATGGGGTAGTCCTGCGGTTCCTACCATCAGGGCAATAGTAATCATTAAGATATCTAATTGGGTCTTATCTGCGAATGGTTTAGTGTATTCAGCAAAACCCAACTGTACTTGCAATCCATCGAGTTTATCGATGATGTCACTAGTACTAAAAGCTAGCTGAGGAATGGGATTTCCCGTTAAGATCCAAGCAATGGCAATAGCAGGAATCAGATAGGCAATAATTAAAACCCCATATTGGGCAACTTGAGTCCAGGTAATGCCCTTCATGCCTCCCAAAACGGCAAAAAACGCCACAATTATCATACCGATGATAACACCAGTATTAATATCTACTTGCAGGAAACGGCTGAAGACAATACCTACTCCCCGCATTTGTCCGGCTACGTAAGTGAGGGATACAAAAATAGCGGCAACAACTGCTACCAAACGAGCGATGTTGGAGTAATAGCGATCGCCGACAAAATCCGGTACAGTATATTTACCAAATTTGCGCAGGTAGGGAGCCAGCAAAAGCGCTAGCAGGACAAATCCCCCCGTCCACCCCATTAGATACATTGAGCCATCGTAACCCATGAAGGAGATGATTCCTGCCATGGAAATAAATGAGGCTGCGGACATCCAATCAGCAGCGGTAGCCGCACCATTGGCGATCGCGGGGACTCCTTGATCGGCAACAAAAAAGCCTTTACTATCCTTAACGCGGGAGCGCCAACCGATGTAAAGGTAGATAATAAAGGAGATAATAACTAAAGTAGTCGTCCAAGCTTCAACAGACATGATTTATTTGGGGCAAAATTCTTGCCGATTCAGACACAGCGGTTCTCAAGTCAATAGAATACACCCATCTGTGTACCTTACGGGAAGCTTGACGTTTATATCTGTGTACATCTTTTGAAAAATTTTTTGAAGAATTACTAATTGATTGGGAAGTGCTTTTAAATCAGATATTATAAACCATTCCCTATTCCCCATTCCCCATTCCCCATTCCCCATTTACCCTTTCCCATTCCCCATTCCCCATTTACCCTTTCCCATTTTTCCTATGACTGAAGTTTTCAAGATTATTCCCGCACCTGCCAAAACTCTGTGGTCAGTAGGTATATTTGCCCTGTTAATGCTGGCAATGTTTTGTTTAGCTATTTACATTGGCTATTCTTCGCGTCACGTGCAGTTTCAACTTTCCGAAACGGAATTGCGTATTAAAGGCGACCTCTATGGACGTACAATTCCCATTGCATCCCTAGTTGTTGATCAAGCTGTGCAGGTAGAACTGAACCGAGAGTCACCCTATAAACCAAGATGGAGAACTAATGGGATTGGACTACCTGGATACAGTTCGGGGTGGTTCAAACTGAAAAATGGCGAGAAGGGGCTATTGTTTGTTACCGATTCTCCCAATGTTGTTTATATACCAACTACTGATAACTACTCTCTGTTGATGAGTGTGGAAGAACCAGAGAAATTTCTGGAGTCTTTGAAAATGAGGAATGGGGAATAGGGAATGGGGAATGGGGAATGGGTAATGGGTAAAGGTACTTTCCCATTTTCCACTCCTTGCCTCTATGTGGACTGGCTGTTCCGACGGGTCTTCTTGCTATGTCCAGTACAGGCGTATTTGGCAAACTTCCTCAATACTTTTTTGGAATATCCACCTAGACAAAGACCAGTCTCCTTTAGTATCGATCAGATCGTGACTGAGTTAATAGAGAACTTGAAGAATCTTCCATCGAACAATTAATCCACTCAGTTGAAGTAGCAATTACTTTACCTGCTAAATGCTGAGTAGGTTGCAGTAGTACCTGTAGGTTGGGTTGAGTTTCTCAACCTACAAAAAATATAATTCCAACTCTTGGAGCATGAAACAAGAATCTCCCCCTACAGGATTCGCCTGTAGGGGGAGAGTATCAAGCTAAAAGCCCGGTCTAATAGACCAGGCTTTTGATAATTAGCAGCGGGGTCATATTTCCCCTAGGTTAGTTATAAATGGTAAATATAGATTGTTCCGTCGTTAATCTAATCATGTCTACAACCTATATATGGTTCGTTCCGGAAAATAAAAACTGTATTTACAAAAAAATAGAAAAATAAAGCCCAATGTTGTTTGAATTGGGAATATACACAAGTTTTACCGTTAAAAAAACATTACCCAAGCTTGGACAATGACCTGACGCTAACGACTACGTTAGGATTCCCAGTAGGACTTTCACCCACTACCCAAAGTGCCTAAGAGGCTTCCTACATAGGGCATTGTCCTAAGACTCCGACCTATGAAGGTTGACCACGGGAGCGCTGTCAACGCTGGTATTAATATTCAACTCATCGTATGAGACCAGTGGTGTTTCCGAATCTAAGGTAAGCCTTGCTGGAAGCGACGAGTATCTTAACCCGCGATAATACAACATTGTCCAAGGTTTTGGCTAGCTATTGCTAACCCTCCTATCAACGATTACCCAACCTAGTACAGCCTCAAGGTTCATTTGAGGGATATTTCTCCCAAGTCTAGTCCCAATCCGTCAATTCAAAGTTGACAGACTACTACGGGAAGAAAAATCTCTCAACTATGTTTTACCGAGCGATCGCTCACCTATTCCCGAATGATCAACAAAGTTGGAAATCTTTTATGTAATGTCATGAAATAATTATATAATTTTGTCAATAAACCATGACAAAAAACATGGCAGGGTAAACCAAAAACTTCTCTTATTATAGCGAAAAATATGGCGTTGTAAACCCTAATATCTCGTTAGTCAAAAAAGACAACAATTCGCTTATTTGGGAGGAAAATATCATTTTGGAATTTTGTTACAAAAATTTACAATAAAGGGATCATTCTTATTCCCCACTCCCTTCTCCTGCATACTTTTAGGTGTGACTTTTAACCTAACTCCGCTTAAACTTTAAAATATAAGCGAAATTTCACTTTTCCTTAGAGGATAGGAGTGAAAGTCTAATTTAATGTTTAACGGGGCAACCGTAAACAGTAACTAGAAATGCCCAATCGTGTTAGTGCAGCAGTGTGATAGCGCGATTGGGAGAACCCCATCCGTCTGTCTATGGGGTGGGGAGGATGTCACAGGGGGTAATAACAATGGAAGGTGAAAATAAACAGAATCAAGACGTGAATACCGAAACAGCCGAATCCAAGAATAATTTGCCTGTACAGGTAGGATCATCAAATCAGTTGCAAGTACGTGAAAAAGTATCTATTGCTGGATTACGTCCGATTGCTGCTAGCAACTTGCAAGTAGTTGAAACAGTAAACATCATGGGTATTCGTCCCATTACTGCCAATACAATAGATGTGGTTGAAACCATTAATGTATCTGGAATTCGTCCCATTGCTGCCAGTGGGCTGGTAATTTCAGAAAATTACTCTGTGATGGGGAACCGTCCAGTAGCATCGAATGTGATTGATGACTCTGAATATATGATGGGTTTTCTTGATTAGAGTTAAATTTTTGTAATCAATAGTAGGGGCAGGGTAACCCTGCCCCTAAATTAGACATAGGCATGAAAATTAAATATGCGTTATCGAAAGCAGTTGTAGAGACGCGTCAATAGCCTGACGGCATGGGCTATCCCTAACGGGTTCCGCTTGCGGTACGCCTAAGGCGGGTCTGTACATTCTTTTCCACCAGATGTCTATTGGGATGTTCCCAATATCTTTAAGTTTGAACTACTCCCACAGGACAAGAAACATTTGTTCCACCCAATCCGCAATAACCTCCAGGATTTTTTGCCAAATATTGTTGATGGTAGTCCTCAGCATAGTAAAACTCAGGTGCATCAAGGATTTCCGTGGTTATTTTGCCATAACCCGCAGCATTGAGGGCTTCTTGATAGATATTCTGGGAAGCTTCAGCCAACTTTTTCTGTTCCTGAGAATATACGTAAATCCCAGAACGATATTGGGTTCCAACGTCATTTCCTTGACGCATTCCTTGGGTGGGATCGTGATTTTCCCAAAAAACTTGGAGTAACTGGGAGTAACTAATTACTTTGGGGTCAAAAACAACATACACCACTTCATTATGACCCGTCATCCCGCTACATACTTCTTTGTAACTGGGGTTGGGAGTAATCCCAGCAGCGTAACCAACTGCGGTAGTATAAACCCCCTCCAGTTGCCAAAATTTGCGTTCTGCACCCCAAAAACAACCCATGCCAAACATCGCCGTTTCCATGCCTTCGCTTAAGGGAGGTTTGAGTGGATTCCCATTAACATAGTGTTGTGCCGGTACTGGCATTTTTTCTGCCCTTCCAGGCAAAGCTTGTTCAGGGGTGGGCAGGGTTAATTTTTTACCAAATCCAAATAGCGCCATCGATTCTAGCCGTGATTTATGATAGACATTTTTACTTAACTTAATATTTTGACTAAAAAATAAACTGGATACAACCCTAATTATTTATCTGTGGAAAAGAAAAATGTTGTTCTTATCCCCTAGATACCCTGCAAGAAGCTAGACTCTACATCGATGGGGTAATACTTTTGATTTTTGATTGGTGTTGGTTAACGGAAAAAGTGCATCAGTTGCAGCTGATGCACCGGACGCATGTTTGCTGTAATAATTTAGTCCAAGATTTTCAAATCGGGGTGAGGGGTCTCAGGTCTCATGAGACTATAAGAAAAGTAAATATTTCTGATTTGCAGCTTCAAAGTATTGCAACAGCAGATGTTCAATTAACACTCTTTGCAGGAAATCCCCCACTCAAACTTGCTTTGTGAGGGGGGAAATTTTTGGGAACTAGTAAATATCCAAAATATTGAAAAAGTGCATCAATTAATGACGTTGATGCACATGGCGATGCACCGGAGTTATGCGTGTTTCCATAGGATAACTCTTAACTGGAATTATGGAGATAGGGGTACAGTACTGAGGGGGCAAGACACCAGATGGTTGAGAGCCACAAGGTGCAATTACCCCTATCAAATTCAGAGCTCAAACATTTGGATGAATTTTATACTTATTATTTATTTACTTATTGTGATCTAACAACAATAATTTTGACAATATACGGCGGGAAAGTCTATTCTTTGACCGAAGGTCTTCGACCTTCAAGGAAGAAGGAAGAAGGAAGAAGGAAGAAGGAAGAAGGAAGAAGGAAGAAGGAAGAAGGAAGAAGGAAGAAGGAAGAAGGAAGAAG
>JAAUYH010068209.1_pt1 | contig 11066 bp, 9 predicted proteins | sample 7278061 | NCBI WGS metagenome assembly JAAUYH01 (sample SAMN14350203, study PRJNA611818) | marine sediment metagenome | isolation source: surface marine sediment (0.6m) | place: French Polynesia: Moorea | collected 2018-08 | reverse complement strand
CATGGGTGCACGGGCGCGCCAGCCCTGCACGTGACGGCCGGCCTTGTTATACAGCGAGTTCGGCGGTTCGACGCCCATGGCGACACCAAGGCCGTAGCGCCAGTTATTGAAATACCGGATGTCGTCCCACAGGATTCTTACCGCGCGGCGGCCTTCGAAACCGGCCCCGATCGTTTTTTCTGCCAGCAGATAATCAATGCCGGTCGCGGCTCTCTCCCGCCGCGCCGCGCGCAACAACGCCGTTGCATAGGATTGCTCGCCCGCCAGCGACGCACAAATCGGCCGGAACATGGTCCAGGTCGGTGCTTCGTTCACCCGCGCCCCGCCATCGACAAAGGGACAAATGCCGGCCGGGTCAGCGGTAGCGAGATGCGCCTGCATCGCCACAGTGTAGAGGCGCGGCGTGAAATTGCCGCCATCAACCTTGAGGACAAGCGCACGGGCCGCGTCGGCTTCGCCCATGCGCAGCAAACGCCACGCGCGTTCGGCCGTCCAGTCCGCCGGATCGACATTGGCCGGGCTGTCGACCCTGCTGAGCAGCGTCCGCCGCAGCAGGATCGATCCCCAGCGCGAAATGATCGGGCCGTGCAGGTTGCGGATCAGGTTGGTGAGATACTGGCCGCCTTCTTCGCCAAATGCATCGCGGGCCAACCCGCCGCTATCCACCGAAATGACACCGATCCGCGACATCGATCGCCGGGCGCCCTTGGGTAGCACATAGCGGGGCCGCATCGCTTCATCGAGCTGGTCCAGGTCGATTTCGCCGTCGGGCCCGATCGGGAGAGCCGGACCGTCAATTGCCATGTCCGGAAAGCTGTCATCGATGCCCGGTGATGACGGCGCGGCCACCGGTCCCGGCGCAGGTGTCGGCGCAGCCGATGGCGATGGTGTCGGTGTGGGGGCCGGTGCGGGCGCAGGTGTGGGGGCCGGTGCGGGCGCGGGTTCTCCAAAACCTGGCGGCAGCAGCGATTCGGGCGCATCCTGTCCCATGACGGGAATCGAAATCGCCAGCACCGCAAGCGCGGCCGACCCGGTCATCCAATGTTTCAAGCGACGCGACATGCCTAGCTCAAATCCCCGCCAATCACTGGTTTTTCGATCAGGCGTTCCTCCTGTTCGACATCAATCGCCGCCAGCATGAACATGCCCGCAATCAACAGCGCAAGGCATACCAGCAGGAAAAACAAGGATCGCGGCATTGACGGGTCCCAAATCTCACAAACACAATGCAGAGATGGCTGCGGATTTGCACCCGGAGCCATCCGATGTATAGCCTTTGCCTCAATGGACAAGAACATAAAAGCCTCTTTTGAAGAATCTGATGCTGATGATGCCAGCGAACATTCGGGACATGCCGAAAAGTCACTGGTGCTCGTAGGGTTGATGGGCGTCGGCAAGACCACGGTCGGCCGTCGCCTCGCCAAGAAGCTGGGCCTTCCGTTCGTCGATGCCGACGAGGAGATCGAGAAGGCGGCAGGTCTCAGCATACAGGAAATCTTCGACCGGTTTGGCGAGGAATATTTCCGCGATGGCGAACGGCGCGTGATCGCCCGGTTGATGGCCGACGACCGGCAGGTAATTGCGACCGGTGGCGGCGCGTTCATGAACGAGGAAACCCGGGAGCTGATGCTGGCCAACGCGGTGGTGATCTGGCTGGACGCCGACATCGATGTTCTGGTCAAGCGTGTGTCCCGGCGCGACACGCGGCCTTTGCTCAAAAATGGCGACCCAGAGACGATCTTGCGAAATCTCGCCGAGCAGCGAAACCCCATTTATGCCCAGGCACATGTCCATGTTACGGGCAATGATTCGCCCCATGAAATCACCGTCGAAAACATCGTCGAGTCGCTCCGCAATTGACTGAAGTCGCTGTAAACCTTGCCGATAACGGCTATTCGATCCTGGTCGAAACAGGTGCACTCGATGCCGCTGCCGACCACCTCGCCCGGTTCGTCAACAACGATCGCCTGTTCATCATTTCCGACGGAAATGTCGCGCCGGCGCTGCTGCCGCAGCTGCAACAGGCGTTCGCCGACAGCAATGTCCGGTTGCTTGAGAAGATTCTCTCGCCCGGCGAAGCAAGCAAAAGCTGGCAGGTGCTGGAGGAACTGACCGACTGGTTGCTGACCGAAGGCGTCGAGCGAACCGATACACTGGTAGCATTGGGCGGCGGCGTGGTCGGCGACATCACGGGATTTGCCGCTTCGATTGTCAAGCGGGGCTGCCGCTTCGTGCAGGTGCCAACCACGCTGCTCGCCCAGGTCGACAGCAGCGTCGGCGGCAAGACCGCGATCAACAGCCGCGCCGGCAAGAACCTGATCGGCAGCTTCAACCAGCCGGCATTCGTCCTGATCGATCCGGCCGTCCTCGCCACCCTTCCCGCGCGGGAACTGCGCGCCGGTTATGCCGAGGTCGTCAAATACGGACTGATCAATGACGCCGGATTCTATGCCTGGTGCGAAACAAACGGCGAAAAGCTGTTACGGCTGGACAGCACGGCGGTCGAACAGGCCATCATCCACAGCGTTCGCGCCAAGGCAGCAATTGTCGCCGAGGACGAGAAGGAGCTGAGCGGCACCCGGGCGCTGCTCAACCTTGGACATACATTCGGCCATGCACTCGAAGCGGAAACCGGTTTTTCAGAAAAGCTGGTTCATGGCGAAGCCGTTGCCGCCGGTATGGCGCTTGCTTTTCGCTACTCGGTTCGACGTGGCCATTGCCCGCCCGAAGATGCGGAGCGAGTCGCCGAGCACCTGCAATCGGTCGGCCTGCCCTATAGCCTGGCCTCGGCATCGGTCGATGCGTCCGGCGCGACGCTGGTCGGACACATGATGCATGACAAGAAAATGAGCGGAGGCACCCTGCCCTTCCTCCTCGCCAACGGCATTGGACAGACTTTCGTAGCACGCGATGTCGACCTGGATGACGTTGCCGCTTTCCTCGACGCCGCCGACTAGCTTTCCTGCGGCCTTTCGCCGGAATCGCCGTCTGTGAACGGCAGTTGCGCCCCGGCCATCATGTCGCCGCCGGCCTTCATCTGGGCTTCCAGCCGTTCGCAGTCCTGCCGCCGGAATTCATGATCGACTTCCTCGACGACCGCGTCGTCGACGTCGATAGCGTACATGGCCTGCTTGGCGAGGTAGATGGCCGACTCGAACAGCTCCCGCTTCATCGCCATCACGCCGCTGCCTTTCAGCTCGATCAGCTGGCGCCGATCAAAAACCCGCGCGAGGATCTTGGCTTCCGGGAAGGCATGTGAAATCGCGCGCATACGCTCGGCATTGAGGTCCCGGTCATCGATGCAGAAAATGATCGCGCTGGCCTGGTCAGCCCCCGCCCGCCGCAACAGGTCGATGCGGGTGCCATCGCCGTAGAAGACCTTCACGCCGAAACGTTCATGGGTGCCAATCTGGTCAGGCTTGATGTCAATCAGGGTGAGCGAGATCTGGGCGCCGGACAGCATCTGCGAAACGGTCTGGCCGAAGCGCCCCTGTCCCACGACGATCACCGATGCCTGGTCGGCATTTTCCGGATCTTCCAGATTGACGTCCGGTGCGCGGCCGATCGTGCTGAACCGGCCGGCAAGCAGCATCAGGAACGGCGTGGTCGCCATCGACAATGTGATCACGGCACCGAACAGGCTGCTCGCTTCGGGTTGGATCAGCATCGCCTTCTCGGCCTCCGCAAACATCACGAATCCGAATTCACCGCCCTGGCTGAGCAGCATGCCCATCGCCAGCGCCGACATGGTCGGCATGCCAAACAGCTTGCCGAGGCAGAAGATCAGCAGGATCTTCGTCGCCACCAGGACGATCGCGGCGCCAACCACAAATCCCGGATTTTCGGCGACGACATTGAGGTCGAGCATCATCCCGACAGCGAGGAAGAAGAAACCAAGCAGAAGTGAGCGGAACGGATCGATATCCGCCTCAAGCTCGTGGCGGTAAGGCGAGTTCGCCAGCATCACGCCGGCGAGAAACGCACCCAGTGCCGGCGACAGCCCGATGAATTCCATCAGGGCTGCGCTTCCCAGCACCGCCACCAGCCCAGCGACGATGAACAGTTCGCGTTCGGCGATCCGCCCGATCACCTTGAGGATCGGTTGCAGGACATACCGGCCGGCGAGGATGAGGCCGACAATGGCGAGCACCGCGTAGAGCGCCGTAAGGTAGCCAGACTGGCCGCCGGCTTCCTGCGGCGCGCGCGACAGCGCGGCGATGATGGTCAGCATCGGGATGATTGACAGGTCCTGGAACAGCAGGATCGAGAAGGCCTTTTCACCCGCCGGTGTATTCAGGCGTCCCGAGGATTGCAGCATGGGCAGTACCTGCGCCGTCGACGAAAGCGCCAGCGGCAGGCCGAGTGCAATCGCCGCACCCAAGGTGAAATTGGTCGTCGCCATGATCAGCAGGAACAGCGCGATCCCGCACAATACGACCTGGCTCAGCCCCAGCCCGAAAATCGCCTGCCGGAGCCGCATCAGTCGGGCCGGCGCAAGTTCCAGGCCGACGATGAATAGCAGCAGGATGATCCCGAACTCGGAAAATTCGAGGATCGTCTCGCCCTCGGTAATGAGCCCGAATCCCTGCGGGCCTATCAGGATACCGGCAATCAGGTAACCCAGCACCGCACCGATACCGAAACGGCGGAAGAGCAGCACCATGACCAGCGCCGCCCCCAGCATGATGAATCCCGCCATCAGCAGGTCGGCCATATGTGCTTCGCCATGGTCCATTGTTCAGACGGCCTTTCCCTGTTGCGCGGCATTTGCGCATGCTGCGATCAATGCGTCATAGGACAGGAGAATGGCCGGGTGACGTCCCGGATGGTTTTTGGCGACCACCAGCTTGTCCATGTCCTCCCATTCACCTGGCATGACTTCTTCCCCGGTCAGGAATCCGGCCAGCTGGTCGCGGGCCTTGACGAAATCTGCTTGCCCCCGGCCGATCGCATGGGTTGCGGCGATCGCGGCGGAGGCCTGCCCCAGCGCGCATGCATTGACGTCGATACCCATTTGCTCGATCAGCCCTTCGGGGCCCAATTTCACATCTACTACCACGACGCTGCCGCAGGTCCGGGAACGGATTTCGGCTGTGCCGTCTGGATTCTCGAGACGGCGCTGGTGCGGAATCGACACTGCAAGCCGCAGGATATCGCGATTGTACAAGGGCTCGTTCATGAACCTTCCTCATCTGCAGCGACGCCCCGCTGTTCTTCGACGAAATCGACCATTGCCGTCCCGCTGGCATTTAGCAACGGGTAGGTTCTCGATTTCGCCAGCCAGTCAGGCCGTGGTTCATCGGTCCCATAGATACTGTCAAAGACCAATACGGCCAACAGGTAGACGAGGGTCGCCACAATCAATCCCTTGACCAGTCCGAATCCGAAACCGAGCACGCGATCAATGGGTCCGAGCAGGGATTTGCGGGTACGGGCGCCAATTGCACGCGCAATCCAGCGACCGAACGCGAAAGTCACGATCACGACCGATGCAAATGCCAGTACCGAGGCACCGCCCGCATTGCCAACTGGTCCGATCAGGAAGTTTGTGACCGGTTCGTGCAGGAACCGGACGGCAAAAACGACCAGGACAAGTGCGCCCAGCGACAGCGTTTCCTGCACGAAACCGCGAAGAAAACCGAGAACCGCCGCGCCGCCCATCAGGAGCAGCACAAATATGTCGAGACCCGTCATCCGGCCTAGCTAGTCACGCCCAAGCATATGGTCAACGAGATTGGCGAGCTTGGCAAATTGCAGCTGTTTCATGCCGTGGCCGCCCTTCTCGCCCGACGCCGGGAGCAAGGCGCGTTCGAAGCCGAGCTTCGACGCCTCCTTGAGCCGCAGCGGTGTGTTCGCGACCGGACGGATTTCGCCCGATAGCGCGATTTCGCCAAAGATCACCGCGTCGCTCGGCATCGGCCGCTCGGCATGGGCGGAGATCAAGGCTGCGGCGACCGCAAGGTCCGCGGCAGGATCGGTCAGCCGGTAACCGCCCGCGACATTGAGATAGACTTCCGCGCCGGAAAAGCTGAGGCCGCAGCGCGCCTCGAGAACAGCCAGGATCATCGCCAGCCGCGAGCTGTCCCAGCCTACCACCGATCGCCTGGGTGTGGCCCCGCTCGCCAGTCGGACGGTCAGCGCCTGGATCTCGACCAGCACCGGGCGGGTACCTTCCAATGCGGGAAAAACCGTGGCGCCGGTGACTTCGTCCTGGCGATCGGTCAGGAACAGCGCGGAAGGGTTCTGCACCTCGCCCAGTCCCTGTTCCGCCATCGCGAAAACACCTATTTCATCGGTTCCGCCGAAGCGGTTCTTGATCGCGCGCAATATCCGGTATTGGTGGCTGCGCTCGCCCTCGAAGCTCATCACCGTGTCGACCATATGCTCAAGCACACGGGGACCGGCGATATTGCCGTCCTTGGTGACATGGCCGACGAGCACCAGCATCGTCCCATGTTCCTTGGCAAACTTGATCAGCTCCTGTGCCGAGGCGCGAACCTGGCTGACCGTCCCCGGCGCGCCTTCGATCAGGTCGCTGTGCATAGTCTGGATGGAATCGATGACGACAAAATCGGGTGCGTCCTTGCCCAATGTCGTCAATATGTCCCGCACCGAGGTCGCCGAAGCGAGCTTCACCGGCGCCTTGCCCAGACCCAGCCGCCGCGCCCGCAGGCGAACCTGATCGGCAGCTTCCTCGCCGGAAATATAGGCGACAGAGAGGCCTGCCTCGGCGAGCCGCGCGGACACCTGCAACAGCAGGGTCGACTTGCCGATACCGGGATCGCCTCCCATCAGCGTTGCCGAACCGGCGACCAGACCGCCGCCGAGTGCGCGGTCAAATTCGGCAATGCCGGTCATCTTGCGATCGGGCAGCGCGATTTCGCTGTCGAGCCCGACCAGCTGCACCTCCCGGCCGCCGCTTTGCAGGTCATGTTTCGCTGCGAATACCGTTCCGCCGGCTTCCTCGACCAGCGTATTCCACTCGCCGCAATCGGGACATTGCCCCTGCCAGCGGTGGGAAATCGAGCCGCATTGCTGGCAGATATATTTTTTCTTCGGCTTGGCCATGACGAATCTTTACCAGAACAAATACAGAACACAAGGCGATAAGCGCTTGCAACTGGTGGCTGCCGCTGCCACTTCGTCTCCATGCGGCAAAAGGAACTCAGACTGGCCCTTATCTGCTACGGCGGCGTTAGTCTGGCGATCTACATGCACGGTATCACCAAGGAGGTCTGGAAGCTTGCCCAGGCGAGCCGCGACTATCATGATGGCGGCAAGGTCGACCAGTGCAGCCGCGGCGTCTATTTTGACATTCTGCGATGGCTCGAAATTGAAACAGGGACAAAATTGCGCGTGCTGCCGGATATCATTGCCGGGGCCAGCGCCGGCGGTATCAACGGGATTTTCCTGTCGCAGGCAATAATCTCGGGCAAGTCGCTCGAGCCGCTGACTGACCTGTGGCTCGACACCGCTGACGTTGACGAATTGCTCGACCCCGACGCCCGGCCGCTGTCCCGCTTTTCGAAGTTCTGGGCCGAGCCGATCGCGTGGATGGCGCTGGGGCGCAAGGGCGGAACGGTCGAGCAGACGGTTTCGAAGGAAGCGCGCGAGGAAGTTAAGATGAAGCTCTCCCGCTTCGTCCGCGCCCGCTGGTTTGCTCCGCCTTTTGGCGGCAAGGTCTTTTCGCGGCTGATCTTCAATGCGCTCGACGCGGTACAGGCGACCGAACGCGGGCCGAAGCTGCTCCCGCCGGGACAGCCGCTCGACCTGTTCGTGACCGTGACGGACTTTGTCGGCCACCCCGAGAAACTGCAATTGCACAGCCCGCCCGAAGCGCTGGAAATGGAACATCGTATCACCATCGGCTTTTCCACCCGCGGACAGCAAGCAGGGCATTTGGCCGACGCCGCGGAGCTGACCTTCGCCGGCCGGGCAACGGCGAGTTTCCCCGGTGCATTCCCGCCCTTCACTGTGAAGGAACTAGACGACGTCCTCGAGGAAAAGGGTCATGTCTGGTCCAACCGCAAGAATTTCCTCAAGCGCGTGCTCCCCAGCCAGTTCCATCATGGCACTGCAGAGGATACCGTTCTCATCGACGGCTCGGTGCTGGCCAACGCCCCATTTGCCCAGGCAATCGAGGCGCTGAAGAACAGGCCGGCAAAGCGCGAGGTGGACCGGCGGTTCGTCTATATCGATCCGCGACCCGATCTCGACGTGGAGAAAACCGACCGGGCGATCGAGCGGCTTCGCGCCGCCAAGGAAAGCGAGGACGAATCTTTACCCGGATTTTTCTCGACGATTTTCGGCGCGATTTCGAACATCCCGCGCGAGCAACCGATCCGCGACAATCTTGACGCGATCAGCGGCAGGTCGTCACGGATCATCCAGATGCGCCTGATCACCGACAATCTCAGGCCGGAGGTGGAACGCAGCGTCGAAAACCTGTTTGGCCGAACCCTTTTCCTCGACCGGCCGACCGGTCCGCGCGTGAAGGCGTGGCGGCGCAAGTCGCGCGAAAAGGCCGCCAAGCTCGCCGGCTTTTCCTACAGTGCCTATGGCCACCTCAAGCTGGCGACGGTGGTCGAGGATATCGCCACCACCATCCGCCGTGCCAAGGCCGATCTCAACATGCACAATCATCCGGAGTTGCGCGACGCCATATGGGCCGAGGTACACCGGCGCGGACTCGACATGATTGGCCAGGGTGGAAGCGGCGGCCCGACCAAGCTCGCTGCCGAATTTTTCCGCGCCCATGACCTTGGCTATCGTATCCGGCGCCTGCGGTTCCTCGCCCGCCGCCTGGCACAGGATCTCGACAATTGCGATCCGGCGGACTTTGAGGCGATCGAGAGCATGCACGACGTGATCTATGATTGCCTTTCCATTTATATCGAGCGGGAAACCATCGAATATCTGGGCGAGACATTTGCGGAATTGGCGCAGGAAGCGGAAACAAAGCCCGGCGCCGTACTCGACCAGCTTGCAGCAGCACGCGAACTGGAAGCCGCGGACGAGGTTGTTGACCAAAGGTTGGCCGAAGCATTGACGAGGCTGCCCAAAGCGGAAAAGCGTTCCATGCTGCTCGCTTTCCTCGGCTTTCCCTTTTACGACATCGCCACCCTGCCCCTGCTGCAGGGCGAAGGCCTCGACGAGTTCGACCCGATCAAGGTCGACAGGATTTCACCGGAAGACGCCAAGTCCATCCGGCAGGGCGGTGTGGCTGCGACCCTGAAAGGCATCGAGTTCAACAATTTCGGCGCCTTTTTCAGCCGCTCCTACCGTGAAAATGACTATCTCTGGGGTCGGCTGCACGGGTCGGAACGGATGATCGACATCATCCTCTCGACCCTGCCCGAGAACAAGCGCCCCGACGCGCAGACCACGCTCGACTTCAAGAAGGTCGTCTTCCGCAAGATCGTCGACGAGGAAGAGAAACGGCTGACCAGGGTATCGCCGCTGCTCACCTCGCTGCGCAAGGAGATCGAACGCGCTGTAGCGAGCTAGTGCTTGTGATCGGCGTCGTGCGGCCTATCCTCGGCGCGATCGGGTCGCTGCAGGCTCTTGTAGACTGCCTCGACAAAGGCATCGCCGGAAATGAATGCGTCGGGATTGGTATCCCACTGGGCCGCCGGTTTCATGGCCTGCACCTGTTCCAGTGTCTTGCCTTCGCCCTGCGCGGTTTCCACGGCGCCGATCACCGTCGCAAGCATGTCGCGATAGGCGGCGAGGTCAGCCTTGGTCGCCATCGGTCCATGTCCGGGAATGACCTTCGTATCATCGTCGGCCAGCGTCAGCGCCTTGTCGATCGCCTTGAGCAGCCCCCTCGCATTGCCGCCACTGTTGCGGTCGATGAACGGCAGGGTCACCTTGTGGAAGAACAGGTCGCCCATGTGAATGACGTTCGCGTTCTTCCAGAGCACCATAGAATCGCCATCGGTATGCGCATTGCTGACATGTTTTACATGCACTTCGTCGCCATTCAGATGCAGCTTGATACCGTCGGCATTGGTCACGACGGGCAAGGCTTCCTTGGTCGCTGGCGGAAAGCGATCAGTCCCCTTGATCATCCTTACACGCACATTGTCATGCGCCATGATCAGCGCGCCGGCCTTGCCGAGATTTTCGTTCCCGCCGGTATGATCGAAATGCCAATGCGTGTTGATCAGGAACTTTACCGGTTCCGCGCCAAGGTCGGCTACAGCCTGCTGGATCTTGCCGGTCAAAGGCGCAAACTGGTCGTCGATCAGTACCGTGCCGTCGGGGCCATAAGACACTCCGATATTGCCGCCCCGGCCGTACAGGACGGCGATGCCATCGGCGACGGGCTGTGCCTTGATCTCGACATTGGCGAACCGGTCATTCGACTGGGCCTGACTTTCCGAGCAGCCTGCGAGTGCCAGCGGCGCAGCTGCCAGCAGCAATGCGGCTATCGGTTTGTTGAACATCCGGTGCATGAAACCTCTCCTTTTCATTCGCTATGTAGCGCAAATTCAGGCCTTGGCAAAAAACATCAACGTGACCAAGCGGCCATCCTCGGCAGACTTGCCAAATGCCTGCCCGCTATTGTGGAACATCCACGGGTTGAACAGGATAAGCCGGTTGAACCGCATCGGCACGGTCATCACCTTTTTCCATTGTGCCGGATGGTTGGTGTCCCTGTTGACGACATCCTCGATAAGGGCATTCACGTCGCCATAGCCCGCCTGCCGGATAACTTGCGGGTCGGTCGGTACCCGCTCGAGCCCCGTGCGCTTGTGCCGGAAGAACTCTGTCCCGCCCTTGCAGTGCTCGGGCAGCGACAGGTAGAGGATGCCGGAATAAAAGGCGGGGTCGATATGGACGCCGCTGCGTCCCTTGTCGCCTTTCAGCGTCACGCGGCAATGCAAGTGGCTGGTATTGGGCGCGGGCTTGACCGGCGCGTTGATGATGCCGCCGATCCGTTCGTTCAGGCCCTGGATCGCCAGCGGTTTGGTCGAAATATGCCCGGGATAATTGCCATGCTTGTTGTCTGGATCATAGTCGAGTCCCAGCGCCGCGTTGCGCGCCGCCATGGGATCGGCAAT